>Ga0182014_10001573_pt1 | contig 30259 bp, 42 predicted proteins | sample 612S2DmetaG_FD_120489 | JGI IMG/M metagenome (GOLD analysis project Ga0182014, IMG submission 120489) | Permafrost microbial communities from Stordalen Mire, Sweden - 612S2D metaG | ecosystem: Environmental > Terrestrial > Soil > Wetlands > Permafrost | place: Sweden: Stordalen | collected... | reverse complement strand
TTCGAACCTTCGATATTCTGGCCCCAAACCAGATGCCTTACCGCTAGGCCACACTCCGTATGCAACAGAAGAGATTCGAACTCTTACTAAAAACATTTTAAGTGTTTTGCCTCTGCCATTGGGCTACTGTCGCAAGATATATGGCTGTCTACAAAGTGACGCTTAAAAAGCGACTCTTGTTGGTCTTATTGACTATCATACCCTACGCCGTTGCTTTGCAACAGTAAAGAATGCGTAGACAGCCAATCGCTAAATCGCCGCCAGCCGACGCCATGCAAGAGCCTGTGCGCCATAGGACGGTACACCCATAGCATAGCACGCTTGACCGGCTGTGTCAATAGGTTCGTGAACATTTCACTGTAATAATTAACCAACCTCTGTTTAGCAGGAACAGAGGTTGGTTTGGCAAGAGCAAGACCATACGCTATTCAATTATGAGATCGTAGCATACCTGGTTATGTTTGTCAACAGGCTTGTGAAAAAATGGTCCTTCGGCGCACCGAAGGACCAAAAAAGGAGTAGCATAGCTCGCTCCCACATAGTGTACCACACGCTACGCCGTTGCGGCTACTGCGCGCGCCTTAGCCTTGCTGCCCTTTGCTGCTACAGCGGCCGTAGGCTGCACGGAGAACGGCTTAGATGCTTGCCGCGACCTAGCCAGGTCAATGATCTTTTTCATGCGCTTTTTGTTACAGTCGCCACTGCAACAAAGGAATTCGCTCTTTTCTACTTTACTCTTATCTGTAGTAAACTTATTCCCACAGACAAAGCATTCGCACTCTACCTGTTCTACTACTTCCTTTGAAGGTTTGCGGCCACGCCCAAGTCCTGTAGGTTTAATATCATGCGACTTCAGCAAAGAGTAAACAGTGAAAGGCTTAACGCTATATTCTGTAGCGATATCTGCGATCTTGACTTTATCTTCAAGATATTTTTTAGAAATTGCCTCAAAAAACTCTTCCAGCTTATTCGGCCGCGAACTGCGTTTCCTTGCAATAACGTTTCCGTCTGCGTCAAGCTTCGGAGTCTGCGGTCCACGCGGCCTTGACATAAGCGCTTTTCGGCACTCAGGAGAGCAAGTAGCTGGTATACTCCAACTTTTGCCCTGTGTAATACCAAAGATCATCGGCTTACCACAGGCTAAACAAAGCATAGGCACTTCGATTATCGGGCGTTCAACCGGCCCTGGACTCGTTGCAACCTCAGACATTTATCTAATCCCTTCTTTTCTTTGTCCTGGCAAGCGGTGTGTATCAGCATCTTACAATTATCGCTTTTTACCTGATGCATGGCCGAGTATGCTAGTTTATCTAAACGAGGATAGTTACCTCGTCTACAACGATACCTGTTACGGGTTTCTTGCCAACGATAGCCGAACAGGTCTTACCGTCTTCGGAAATTTCGAATACAAATCCTTCCATTTCCTGCCCGTCTTTAGTAAATCTAATTTCGTGCTCAACCTGGAGTTCAATCTCTTCGCCAATAGGCTCAGGCTCAGGCTCAGGCTCAGGCTCAGGCTCAGGCTCAGGCTCAGGCTTTTTAGGCGCAGGTTTTGCCGCAGCAGCCGCCCCGCGCCTAACTGGCTTAGACTCTTCCTTAACTTCGGGTTTAACTTCTGGTTTAGGTCGAGGTTTTTCCAAAACTACATTCGCAGCTTCAGCCTCAAACGGAGACTCCTCTTGACTCCCCTGACTCTCCTGATAGTCAATCTCAGCATAGTCAATCTCAGCACTGCGTGTTACTTTCTGAATGTAAACATTCTGGTAACTTGTGCCTTTTTCTTTATTGACAGTAGTTTTAAGCTGGATTAGGGCCTCACACTCTGCCGACAGAATCGCTTCGAGGATATTTTCCAGGTCTTCAGGCGGAAACTTAAAATTTGCGCCTAGAAGGGCGAGATTAAGGTATAGAAACTTGCTATCAAGCGCATAGAATGCAAGTTTAGTTTCTCCAGAATTAATACCTTCAGTAAACGTCCAACCGAACCGAACTTGCGCCCGCCCAGACGCTTTAGCCTCTTCAAGTTGAAGTATAATCAATGTTGCTTCGGCACGGCAATCAGGAAGCTCTGCAAAGTCCTGCGGTTTACATGCATCTTCCTGCGCCCTGTTCCAACGCTCAATTGCGTCGGAATCCTTAAGAAACTTTTCCAAAACAGATGAAGTCATACTCTATCCTCCTACTTTCTCTTCATTGGTGCGGGTGTGTCAGACAACTTAGCGCGCGTCTTTACATCGTATGAGTCTGTTTGCTCATTATTAAACGCTACTACGATATTATCGTACGCCTCTTTTGCGCTAGTGCCTGCCGGGATTGCCATAATTCTAGTGCCTGTATATTTCGGCCTACCGTCGTCATATTGACCAACAATAAATTTGTCTTTTACCCAAAATTGCTCCTCTAGTCTCTGCCCTGCTTCTATTTCGTCACTACCGGCTATCACAATATATCGCTTTTCACCATAGTAGCCGTAGTAACCTGTAAAGTCAGCTATTCCACTAGACACTGCCTTAGCCTGCTTACCCATAGAAGGGACTATCTTTGTATATGTACCTCCTGTATGCCTTTCGAACTCCTGGAGTGTAGCATGAGAAATCATTACAACTCCACGTCCTCTAAGCGCCAATTCTTCTATTCTTTTGTAGAATTCTTTTCTTACTGCGTCCCAACCTTTGCCATAACCTGCATCAGTCGGGTGCTCAATGCCCATATTCGAGCATACCCAATCTTGACAACGGTCGTAAGCAATATCTATTGTGTCTATAACTACCGTCTTAATGTCAGACTTGAGTACCTCTGCGTGATAGTACAAAAATGTTTCCCAATTCGGTATTTCGTTTGAACGAATTCTCAGCCCACTCCCACCAGGTTCAAACATAGCAAACCATGCACTAGGAAACTGTGCAGCAAGGGACGTTTTGCCAATTTTTCGTTCGCCATAGAAAAGCCATATCAGCTTGTTTACATCCTTAACAGGCTCGCTGAGTGTCAACGACAGCGGCGCGAACACTGACTTTGGCTTTGGCGTAACGACTAACTTTGGTTTAGTTTCTTCGACCGGCGGTTTGCTTGCCACAACCGCCCCGGTCTTTGCTTTAACAATCAACGGCACGTCGTTTCTCCTTTCGACTATAGTCTATCACCTTTGGATCAAGAAGTCAACAGGTATGGGCACAGATCGCTCTATAATCGTTGTGATCTCGTTCAACCCATCCAAGGTCTAATTCATGGATCAAACGATCAATTTGCGCTAAGTAAATACTTACATCTGCTACATTCGCTCCGTATCCCCTTACAGGCACAGAGTAAAGACTCTAGCTGAGTCCTCCGCTTACGGGCAGCAATGCCGGGTTTGAGCATAGCTTTTATTCTCCATCTAGCTCAGGAAATACCAAAGGCCGCTTCTTATAAAAAGTCACATCACTTTTACCACAGATATTCAGAAATTCACACCTACCGAATTGGCCTGAGCATGACATATGGTTTTGAAATTGATTTTCTCCCTTGGTCCAAGCTATAAAAGCCTGCATCATACCATTAAAGTTTTTTAGCCACTTTTCTCTGTCATCATCAGTCATGCTGCATTCATAGCGCATAAAATAAAATTCTCTGCGCTTTTTTATGTCTTCTCTGATTTTGTTAGAGTAAGCTATTAAGGACATGTCTTTATCGCGTCTTACCGAGCTACGGCGCATTATATTGTAGATAACGCCTTTAGGACGCTCACCATAGATTTTTTCAAGCGCATAAAGATACATGCAAACCTGTAAATCAAACCCTAGCTTATCTACTATATCTTCTTCTTCAATCCTGGATTTAGTTTTAGTCTCAAATAACCAGAGTTTACCCCCTAGCCGCATGATACCGTCAAACTTACCTCGCAGATAAATTGGCTTATCAGAAAACGGAGTTTCAAATGGCATATTAAATTTTTCTTCTAAACCTACCCACTCAAAACGGCCCCAATCTGACTGCCAGTGTGCAAAATACTCTGATAATGTAGGTTCAGCTATAGCATAGTTTTCTTCGAGCATGTCTACAGCATCTTGTGACTGTATGCCAAGAGAATTAATACGCTCTTGGTCTTTACTTTTTTGGATAGTAAGCCCGTTTTTTACATATACCTGTAAATCAATAGGTGAATCTGCTTGCTTACCTAACAACCATGAAGTATATATCCGGTCTAGCACTTCATGTACTAAAGACCCAAATTCTAAGTGTTTAGACAAGTATATTGAAGAAAATCCTTCTATATAAGCAAGTCTAGCGCGCTCAGGGCACTGTAGCCATTTAGCTAATAGTGACTGTGTGACTCCGTCACGGTCCAATTCCCAAAACTTATGAATTTTTGGCTTACGAATTACTATCGGCATTTGCATCTCTTGTAACAATTTTTTCTAGCATGTTTAATAGCTCCTGTGCTTCTCCCGATCTGTATTCAGTCTTTAGTATAGCACACAAATTCTTTTTTGCGTGTATATGCTGAGAAAGAATCTCAGCCAACGCTACAGTTTGGTCTTTATTTAACCTCAAGACGACTTTTGACATTTTTTATCTCGCAAAATACACTATCGATATATGACTGGTCTAGTTCATGCCCGTGCCGAACTATATAGCTAGGGTGCGTGACACGGCCGTGTGGGACTCCTCTTGTTCTTAAAGCAAAATGAGCTTCGTTTCCTACTGCAATTATTAACCGTGGATTGAGTATCATTATAATTTGCATTAATCTAGCACAACATTGTGATACTTCTACCTCAGTAGGAACTCTATTAGATCCATTTTTACTGTCACAAGGTCTACAAGCTACTAAGTTAGTGAATCCGTAGACTGGCTTTTTATCTGCATGTAAATAAGTAATAGCCTTTTCTATACAATCTCTTAATCTTTTACCGGATGCGCCTACAAATGGCTTGCCTAGCATGTCCTCACCTCTACCTGGCCCTTCGCCCACAAATAGTATATCGACTATAGACGCGCCTTCTGGTTCCGTGTCATAAAGCGCATGCTTTGACGCTGTTTTGTGCAAATTGCACAGTTTACAGCTACTCCAGCGTTTTATATGTTTCTCTAAGTCATTCATTTATTTTCTTTACATTATGCCAAATGTCCAACCACTACATTCGTATTTATCTTTTACTTTTACATACTCAGTGCCTCCAATACCGACATCAGTAGACACAACTATACAGAGAGTGTGGCTCAGTATGTCACCGCAGCTACCAATTATAGCAACATGCTCTTTTACAACCACTCTATCTCCAACTTTAATATCGTTATCCACTTAATTTTATCCCCAAAGTATACATTCCGATACCTATCGCGTCCCAAGAGTGAGATGTAGGTTTAACCTGAGTCAGTGTCTCTGCAGGTAATCTAGCTTTTATTCTATTTATAACTTCTGCTTTAGCGAGTTGCCCTTTCCAGGTTCTTACTTCAACTAAATCAAAACTTACTGCGTTTTTATTATCCACAGTACCCCATTGATCCATTGAATGCTCTAAAGCGCCTATAAAATAAGCTAATTTTAGAATATCTCCTTGAGTATTGGCTGCGATACCAGCCGCATGTTCCATATAGTGAGGCCATTCACACATAATGCTAAAGAGTAGTTTGCTATTTACACTCTTTAATTGTACTTCAATATACTCGTGTATTTTATTAACAACAGTTAAGGTAGCGTCTCTCCAATCATCTGCTATTGGAGGTGTTATATTCCTGGTAGACACTAAATTCCCTTTATGAAAAAAAGCGACTCCAGTTCCTCTAATTCCAGGGTCTATAGCAAAAAGTAAATCAACCAACTTTATACCCCTCTAATTCTCTTTCCGCTGTCGCCATGCCAGCAAGTACAGTTATTGTCACTCATTGAGAGGAAAAATTGTTAAGCCAATCAGTAAGAAATGTTTTGGCATTGAACTCTTTGACCTTGACGGCCGCAGCAAGTTTCTCGTCAATTGTATCTTTTGTCACTAAATCTATGTACAACAAAGGATCGTGTTTCTTGGGATGCAGGATTCGCTCCTCTGACTGCGCCCGGTCATCATACGACCACTCATTCGAGTAGTATATAGCCGTACACGCGGCGGATGCGTCAACGCCATACTTAGCCACGCGCTCGGTTGCCATCAGGACACGGGATTTACCCGACCGGAAATTCTGGAGGCACCCCGATCTGTAAGATAATTCCGTACCTCCAAGAATTAGCTCATTAGAAATGTTTCGCCCTGACAAATACTCTGAGACATATATAGCTTCATGCCGATACTTAGTCCAAATTACTAGTTGTTCTCCAAGCAAATCTCCTTTAAGCAAGTTATATATCTCTTGTACTTTCGAGTCGCTTAATAAACCCGGTGGGTCATCTGGATCAAATCCTCCCGCTAGTTTAGCCAACCATGTTTGGCATGTCAATGCCCACTGTGTTTCTTTATGCTGCCCATGTAGTGTATAACTGAAGTGCTTTTTTATTTCCTTGTACAGCATGACTTGCTCTTTAGTAGGCTCTACTTTTCGAGTCTCGTATACACGTTTATCATTCATTCCTGCCTGTTCACGAGTAAGTATGTATGCTTTTTCATGCACCTCTTTTTGTAGTTTCTTTTTTGCATTTGCAAATAATACCCATCCAACAGGTGTCAGTGCACAATATTTTGCTCTAACTTCCCAATAACTTTTACACCCCATGAACTCTCCAAACAGAAACAAGAACTGCTCTATAAACTCCATATCATTTTCAGGATTAGGTAGCCCACTAAGCGCAAACTTATACGGTACCGCAGAGAATACATGCCTGCAACGCTTTGTTATTATAGCTCTAGGATTAGCTATACGCCGAGATTCGTCTATTACCACTACATCCCAGGTTATAGTGCCTAACCTGGGAGTAGAGAGTAGTGATTCAAAGTTAGCAACGACATAATGCCGTTCTGTATCCTGCAGGGCGATGTCTAATGTAGAGTCGCGCTTATTAAGTGTTGAGCCATGAATTAAACTACAGTGTTCTTTCTCTGTAGCTAATTCCATAGCCCAAGCATCAATGACCGTCATTGGGCATAAAATTAACACTCTACGAGCAGTTTGAATGTTTCTAATTCTTCGTATAGTAAGTAAGGTTTTCCCGCAACGCATTGCCATAATAAGAAAAACTTTGCTTTTATTTCCTATCCACTCAAGCCCTTTCTGTTGGCCTGGCATAAGTTTTCGTTCAAATTTAGGCATCTATATCTTTCGCTTGTGTATTCTAGGAAAACTAATCGCGTACTTTGCTGTAGCCTTGTAATTATAAATATCTTCTAGTATCACAAGATATTCATTCACGTTTGTGGCAGGACGGAGCTTGCCTGCTTGATACGATATTTTATTCATCATTCGTTCATGGTCATAAAACGATGTTTTTGACAATAAGCCAATTGTACAAACAAATGACTGTGACAGACATTTATTGCCAAGTATAGCTTGAAAGTCTCTAGCCCTATTTAGAACCTTAGCTACAAAATTCCAGTCATTTTCATCTGCAGCCATAGTGCCGTCTAAGAACTTATTTTTTGCAGCTACTCGACCTTCGTTTGTAATCAGACTTATAAGAGTTTGTATATTAGAAAATCCATGCACTCTAATGACTTCTATTAGCCTGATATAAAATGTAATTCCTTCATCTGCATGAGAATTAAGCGCGTCAGAGTAAGACCATGACTTAGAAGCATGGCCCATCTTACGGATATTTGTAATTGTTAATTGGCTATTTACAGTGTAGTAAACGGGTATTGCAAGCATTTTAGCGGCCTCAAACCTATGCTGCCCGTCAACTATACCCCCATCTGGCCGTACGATTATGTGATTGTCGGCTATGAATCCTGATTCACACATAAGCTCGGCAATTTCTTCTACTCTTTTTTGACTTATAGGTCTATTACCTACAATTAAGTGAAACTTACTGTAATCTTGTGTACATAGTATTTCCATTACAAACTAACCTCCTTTTACTCTTTGCCAATCAGTTTCGTACTGCACTATTTCTTGACACTCGTCTATTTCTTCTGGTACTGAGCCGTAGAACACAATCAGATTAGGTTGTATACGAAAGTACATATTCCAGAATCCTCTTGTAAATAGTTCATGCGCTTTTTTACTTTGCTCTGTCCCTACAGAGCTAACGGAAACAATACTGTGACTAGGCAACGTATCAAATGCCCATTCCCATGACCTTTGGTCACTCCAGGTCACGGTAGGTATCACTCTAACACCTAAAGTTTGCCATAAAGCACAAATCCATCTACTGCGGTACACGTTATATTGCTGCACAGCTAAAGGCCAATCAGTGAAAGTTGAAAAATCTGGTCCTAGCATAATAGGATTTGCGCCTATAAACGTACCTATTGTTTGTTTAGGATGCTGCCAAACTGTTTCAAACCTATAGTCGTCTAAATAAAAGTGAATTCCCGTTTCTTCATCTACTGGTAGCCTAGATAACTTGTGATAAGGTACGAGTCTCTGAGGTAACGGGCCATAGTACGGCTGTACAATAGGAAACCCTAACTTAGATGTACCTGTAAAGCACACAGAATAGTTAGAGTGACAGTCATCTTTTAACTCTTCTGGAAAGTCAACTTGATACTTTGTTTTTGGCATTATTTTGAAGTTCTTCTAGTTTACCTATTGCATAGCGTTCAAGTTCGCGTAGAAAACATAACTCGCATAGGTTTTCTTGAGATGTCATTATTCTGACACAAAACTTTGTGCCACCATTTTGCGAGTCTCCTAAATACATTTCCATAGGCAAAGATAGTTTTTTGTCTGTGTCTTTAGGACGGCCGTAATCCGCTGGGTTAGGCCAATCTTTTATTTGTTTTTCGCATATATCGCATATGACTGTATTCAATTATTTACCCTTTTGAGACTACTTGTACCAATTGTTGCGCTAACGATTTCGGCTCTTAGCTTAAGCGATTGTTTATTTATAGCTTTTCTTCCACAGCAGGCACAATAGAATTCTATATTGTCTATACTGCCAAATCTATAGACTGGTTTGTGCCCACTACCTGAAGTAAACCTGCCCAAATCTCTCTTCACAATCTGCCATTCTGAACTTTGACATATCCGGCACACAGTTCGTTCTATTTCCATATCTCAACCCCCTTCCTGACAGTGTACCGTTCGGTGCCAAAAAAGTCAATTTTTTTCCGAAAAAAGATTCAAAAATCTTGACTCAGGCCGCTTGCCCGTGCCACAATGAGATTGAAGGAGGGAATTGCTTGTGAACGACGAACCTAAACCACATGTATACCTCTTCGGCTACAGCGGCCGGCATGTCTTCGACCTTGCGCGCGTAACATCTACGTTAGATGCCGTGGTAGTTGACATACGGCTCTGTCCGGTATCCAGGCAACCCGAATGGGGGTTAGGGTTTCTAAAACATAACTTGAAAGATAGATATATTCGACTAGGAGAATGGGGTAATAAAAATTACTCTTCTAGCAGATACAGAAATATAGATATATCTAACTTTGAAAAAGGGCTAGAAATATTTCAAGGCATAAAAAGTAAAGCAGTGATACTTGTGTGTGCTTGTAAGAGTAGCGAGCACTGTCATAGACGGTTAATTGGTGAAAAACTAACGGGGCTAGGGTATAGGGTTTCGGAGTTAAACATTGCCTAAAGTTGAAAAAAAGATAAAGTATGTTGCAATTGACACTGAGACTACGGGCCTAGACTATTGGAATAAAGATTACCCATTCATGGTAGCTCTGTACGGAGATGGGGTCTTTGAAGTACACGAGTGGCAAATAGACCCGCTTACCCGCAAGCCGTTGCCAATACCTTGCGAAACACTAAAGCGCATACGTCGATTTACTGAAGATGAAAGTATAATAAAAGTATTCTTCAACGCTAAATACGATATACTGATGCTTAAAAAGATCGGCATAGAAGTACGCGGATGCATTGAAGAAGTGTCCTTTATGGCCCGGATTTGTAATAACATTGAACTAAGCTACAAGTTAAAGACTCTTGCGCGTAATTGGCTTAATATGCCAAACGACGATGAAGTAACGCTAAAGAAAACAGTTACTTCGCTTAGACGTATAGCTAAAAAGCTAGGTTGGGCTATAGGAAGTTCAGTAGAAGAAGACTATTGGCTTTGTGCTTACTGGAAAGAACTAGGCGCATCTGAAGAAGTAGCTAATACATGCAGAGAGTATTGTCTAGGCGATGTAGTACGCACTATTGGCTTATTTAATTTTTACACTCAGATATTAGCAAAAGATGAAGGAGGTTATTATCGAAAAAGTTACGAGTTTGAACTAGAGTTGCTACCTACCGTCATAGAGATGGAACAGACAGGTATGCACATCTCTAAAGCTAAAACTTTAGTAGAACGCGCCCATGTGCAAGAGATCGCAGACACTCACCTGCAAAAAATAAGAGATAAAGTTAAAAATCAAGAATTTAATCCCAGCAGTAGCCAACAGCTTGCTTCTGTCATGTTTGGGCCATCTGGAGTAAAGTGCGCGCATGGAGTCTGTCAGGGTATAACGTCATACAAGCGCACAAAGGGAGGCGCGCCATCTACCGACTGGGAAGCTCTAAATCCGTTACGTGGAGATCCATTTGTAGACGATGTATTATCTCATCGTTCAGCAGAACATGCAATCGCGCTATTCTTTGATAAGTATCTTGATCTTGCAATTAAATGTGGGTGTGGGTGCGGCAAATATCTTTTGCGGCCTGGCTTAAATCAGTGTGGTGCAGCTACTGGAAGATTCTCTTGTTCTTCGCCAAACCTTCAGCAGGTTAGTGATCCTGAAAGTTCTGCGAAACAAATAACAGAAGCATATGCCCGCAAACCTTTTGGCCCACCTAAAGGCTATCTATGGTATTCTTTCGATTACGCACAGATGGAGACACGAGTATTTGCTGAGTTAGCAAACGTGCGCCTAATGCTTGAAGCACTATATGCTGGAGAAGATGTAAATACAGCTATAACTAATCAAGCATGGGGTGGTAAGGGCAACCCCCACGCTATACAGGCCGCTATACAGAGTTTAGAGTTAGACAAGAGCTTACCTGAAAGTGAAGATGTACTAAAATCATGGTACGGGTTAGGCTGGATGAATACAGTAGGATGGCCTGAACTCTTAGAAAAAGACGATGTAGCAGACTGTTGGCTATCAAAGTTCAATTACGATATAGTGGCTGCAGAAAAGAGCATAGGCAAAAAGGCCAGTAGAACTAGAGGTAAAAACGTAAACTACGCCATTATGTTTGGTGGAGGAATTCATGCTATCACTAAGTTCCTTTTTTGTACAGACAGTGAAGCGCACGCTTTTAGATCTGCTTATCTACGTAAGTTTCCTGAAGCGCAAGTATACACGCAACAACTTATAAGAGAAATTAAGTTACGTGGATTTGCTATAAATTGTTTTGGACGAAAATACACTGTAGACCCGGCCATGCCGTATAAAGCTGTAAACTACTCTATACAAGGCCCTTGCGCTGATCTCTTGAAACAGGCTATGCTACGTAATGACCGAATGCTTAAGAGTAGTGGATTCGATGCTCGGCTAGTAATTCCAATACACGATGAAATTATCGTACAAATTAAAGAAGGGCACGATAGCGTAGATTTACTGAAAAAGATAAAAATGAATATGGAGTACACTGGTGGGGCACTAAAAGTGCCTATGATTACTGAATGTGCCAGGATTAAAGAGTCATGGCAGGATAAAGAAAAGGTAGCGCTATGAGTAAAGGTAGTGGGTGGCATGGTGATCCGGCTGATCATTCAAAAATCAGTAAGTTAGGCGGAAAAGCTGTGTTTGATTATTATGACTCAGAGTATATGGCTACAATTGGCAGTAAAGGTGGTCTATCTGTCTCTAAAGATAAAAAGCATATGGCCGTAATCGGTAGAAAAGGAGGTGTAGCTAAAGCTAAAAAAGTCAAAAATGGAAAAAAGTGATTATACTATAATTTGGATAGCAGTAGCTGTGTTGACACTTATATGGCTGCCGCTTTTAGTAGCTTGTATAGCAAGTTACATCAGAAAAAAGACAAAATAATGACAGTCTATAAAATATTCTGTATAGAACACTACAGAAGAATACTAGAAAGAGTAGAAGAAAACTACGAAAGAGCAGATAACATAGCCTTCAGTCTATCTTGTAAATACACTAATAAAATTTTCTTTATTAAAGACGGTACGGGCAAAATTTTAGTTGAATATAAAGATGGAGAGGAAAATCTACATGCACAGTAAAGACAAACAAACTTGGGCCTGGGTAGTTGTTATAGCTTATACAACAATTTGCCTGGCTGTGCATAGCCTTAGATACAATGTGCATGGTGTTAAGTTATTGTTAGACCTAGTGTCTGCGCTACTTTGGAGATAAAAATGGCAAAGTATAAAGTAATCCCTCATATGATTGAAGCGATTGAATGGACGGGTGATAATCTGGAAGAGTGTAAAGCATTTACTGGTGATAAAAATATGTACTGCGAATCTGTATACGGAGCTAGGTATTTATGCTTTTCGGACCAACCATTTGTATGTGAACGTGGGCACCTTTTAGAAGGTAGGTATCTGCTTATTAAAGGATCTCTACCATTTCTTCCTTATCAGTGGGGATTCGTGTTAAAAGAAGCTTTATTAAAAGAATACGAGTTAGTAGAGGAATAATAATGGGCGGAAGAGGAACAGCATCTCTAGGAGGAGTTTTTGCGCCTGGCGCGCGAGAAGGCAAGCTCGCGGCTGCGGTATATAACTTTGAGTTAGAGCGCGCGTATAGCTCAAAAGTACAGGTTGAACAACCAAATTCGTTCAATACGATTAAGTCGTATGTAACTAACGAAAACGGGGTCTTCCAGAGAGTTTCAAGGCATCTGAGTACCCCCGAATTAGTGTCCACAGGCGAGAGAAGTCAGGCTGTGCGAGAAACCCGTTCCATAGATCGAATCATAGGAGACGCGCCGCGACTTGGTAAGAGCGTAACCGTTGAACTGCGGCCGTCGACTCTCGGGCTGGAGTCAGGAAGCGCCTTACATCCCGGCCAGGTTATACGATCGTCAGTTTTTGGGCACGGTCCTGTAGCTCGGCCAGGCCCCGTAATCCGAGAACGCCCGCAATTTGGGCAACCAATAGAACCAACTATCAGAGTTCGTTTACCCGCAGGTAATAAGGCATTTTTCCTAGGAAAAACTGGTAGACCATTAAGGGCTAGAAGGAGAAGCAGAGAAGCAGAACGAGAACAAGTTATATTTGAAAGAGGCAGAAAGATTCGAATAGATCGAATACTCGGACAAATTGTTTACGGTACAGTTATAAAGGACTAGAAAATGATAACAATAGATCAAATAGCTGAAAGTTTAACAGAAAAAGAAACAATCGAAACAATACCTGAACTATTTAATAAAATCTCTATAGATCAAATAGTTCAAGTTATTAGAGGGTATTTTTCAGAATTCCCATACGAAGATAGAGAAGAATTAGTCAATAAAATAATAGAAGAGTAGGGGGGTGGCGCCCAATAAATCCTTATCCATTAGTGTAACAAGGCCCCGGTCTAAGATTTAGACCGGGGCCTTTATTTAGTTATAGAATCACTGAGCGCATTACTCTATTTAATAATAAAGTCAAGCATAGGCAAACACCTCTTTTCAGGTTATAATTTGCCAGCCTCCAGCATTGTTGTTACTTTGGTTTATATCTACATTTAATCCAAACATCTGCACATTTTCTTCTATTTGTATGAGCGACGCGTAGCCACTGTTTTTGAACTCTTCATACTGAGGCCAACCTGTTGCACCCGCAAGCCATAAAAAGTATATACCAAGGTTCTTTCTAACAGCAAATAAAATTGCTCCACTGGCATATACACCTATTCTGTATTCAGCAATTCTATTCTCTACTCCCTGTAAATACTGGATTGCCTGAGAAGCAGATATATCACAATCAATTACAAAGTATATTGGTTTACCTGGTGGGATACCTATAGAGACTGCAACCTCTGCTGCCGTTTGCCCGTCTATCACTCCCTGCTCATATGTATACTTACTTGGAATAGACGGACCACTTTGGTAGACCGTAACTACAAAGAGACCGTATATCGATAAATGTACAGCCTCTTCTTTAGTTAAAGGTTCGTTCTTTGTTGGCGCTATATATCTTGCAACAAATGTATAATCTTTAAGTATATCTTGAGCATGGTTTATACAGGAAGAATCACAATCTATTCCTAGTCCCATGTTATTGACTCTTAATTGTTGTAGTGCTTGTATCAGTTAGTGTAGACATGTAAGCCCATATATCTTTAGCTGCCACTAAAATTGCGCCCATTATTATGACGCTTAGTTTTGTACCACCAGCTAAATATGCCTGTAAACCTGCAATAATTGCCGCTAAAGTAGCAGAAATTAAAACCTTTTCTAGTTTTGTCATATTAACCTCTACACACTCTACGCACTTTATGTACTTGAAAGTGCTTTCAAATCTGCAAGAAGCTGCGACATATTTACACCCGTAGGATTTAATCCTGCTTTAGAAATAAAGTCTGGAGATACACACGCGAATAGTTCATCACAATACGTTGAAAACCCACCCCAACTTGCAGGTTGTTTATATCCCCATGTCAAAAATTCTAGCCCTAAGCCGCTCCATTTGTGCAGCATAACGCAGTGGCCACCCCAACTACCAGGTTGAGCATCTGCGCTATTCAAGTCTGTTGGTTCCTGCCACACAACCATCTGCTGCCACGCGGCCGGCATATTTAAGCCCACAAACAAAGGCCCAAATAGTTGTGTTGCAATCTTAACTTCATTTTGATCTAGTGGGTTAACTTGTACAAATCCTGCAATTGGTGGCCTACCAAATACTCCAGGAGACTGCCAATACTGCGCGGCAGTTAGCATGTCACATCCATTGTCTGTATTTGTATTACCGGGTACATACCCACCAATTGCCTCATATGCAGACTGCACTTGAGTATCGGTTGCTACAAACGCTTCTCCTTGTGCTGCGTAAGTCCAAGTCTGCTCAATATGAGACATTCCAGCAATCACACAATCGCCTTCAACATCGTTCAAATCCATTGGGTACGGCACGGGCATCCCGTGTGACCAATCAAGCCCTTGCGGACCTAGCGGAGCAGGTAAAGCGCCAGGTAACAGATAGGACGCTAGTTTCAACTTCGGAGCGCTAGCCGATGGTTTACGGCCTAGCTTACGTACTTGAAGATTGTTCTTACCAATTACGGCAGAAGAACCAGCCTTCAACGCTAGCTGAACGATTTCGTTCGCTACAGCCATATCCGCAATTTCCTGAGCAGTCGGTTCAATTAAATAAACATTGACAACACCGTTTAGCTCCTTCAGGTTCTCGTGAAAAAACGCCCACGAGAAGAGCTTGATATCAAACGCCGGAAGCGGCCATGTATAAATAGGAATTGCACCGACCGGCGGAGCAGGACCAAGGTAACGATGCAAACCAGTAGAAAAGTTACCAGTCCCGGTGAATTGAAATTCGTCGAGTACATCAAAGATTATCATATTTTTATCCTATCTAGTTAACGAGTCGCTCTAGGAGCATGAACTTTATCGTATTCTGCAAGATATTTAACGCATTTAAGCATATCAGCATCTATATGCAATATACTAAGCTGTATTTTACGATTTTCCAATGCATCCTTTTCCGACTGTGCTGCGCACTGTGCCACAGAGTCTATAATAGCCTTATGTTGATGGTACTCGCCTCTGAACTCCTGTAACTGAGCAACAATTGGGCCGCGAGTAGAGAGTATAGCCTCACTATCTTTTTCTTGATTTTCTAGTTTTGCAATTCTTGCATCTGATTTATGCTCATAGGCGAGTGTGCCAGCTTCATGCCATATTATTGACATAAGCACTGTCATAATACAAACTAAAATGCCACTAAGCGCAATTGTATCTGGAGTTAAATTAATTCCAAATATCTGTTTATGCGTTTTGCCATTTGGCTCTGTTGCTTGCTTAATAGCACTCCATACAAATCTACATAAAAATACAAATCCGCCAATAGCACCAAATAATGCGGCTACCATAGATACAGATGTGTCTGCTTGCAGTGGCATATTTAGTTGTCTCCTGAATCCCGGATAGTCCGGTTGTGTTACATCCCTTGAGGGATAGCGCGTCAATTCACGCTTATCTGTAGCACATTTAATTGAGGAACAGTAAAAACTCCCAAACCATACGGTAGTGCAATGCTAAAATACCCAGTATATTGACCAATAATGGCTGAATCTGCAGGCGACCAATAATAAGTAGCTCCTAGTCTCAAATAGTTTTGAATGGTACACGGTCCTCCACCTGTTACATTACCGTTAGTGTCTTTAATTATGAAATTTATTTTTGTACCAGGCCATCCCGCTATACTAAGCGGGTCATTATTTCCATCTAAAAAAGACGCATATAACTGACCTGGGATGTCACCTTGCCTTAAACTTATACTAGACACATTATTTTCTATATTTACTTGTAATGGTAGCGCAAAAGCCGGAGGTACGGTCGGTAGAGTGCTCGGTATAGCTACTTGTAACGCTGAAGAAGACACTGTTACAGGAGTGGGCGTAGTAGAATCTGTAGCATGAGCCGTATAGTCATATATACCTTCTAACGCTACAGTAGAATCACTAATTTTCACACCATTTACAGTCAAAGTAAAAGGTACTGTAACTGGAGATCCACTAGTCGGGATGGCTCTAGTAACACTATATGTTATAGGCGCGACTCCGCCTATGGCTAAAGACCACAGCACATTTACAGTTAATGGGTTTACACTTAAACCGCTATTTATAAGTACAGGAGCTTCCATTTATAATGTTTCCTGGTAGAAATAGCTAACAAATAATACACCACCAACAGCCGGAGCGTTATCAGGGTCATAAAATGTAATGATATTTGTATCTACACTATAAGTATTTGGATTTATCACCACGCTTGAAGCAGATGTCGGAGCGCTATATAGTACACTTACAACTCCACCTTGTATAGGAGTGTTCGTTAGCGTAAATACTAGATTTGACCCATCTACATTACCTATAGGAAAATCACCTGCAAAAAAACCTATGTTACCCGTAGCGCCATTAAGCGAAGAAACGCAAGGCGGCACTGCAGCTAATAAACCAGCCGCCCCGCCAGCATAGGCTACTAATTGAGCGCCTGTATCTTGATACACTCCACCAGATGCCACCCATATATCTCCTCCATTGTTATCAATATATAAAGCAACATCTGGAGGAACAGGAACGCTAGGTGGCGCGCCATTTCCTATAGTGATACCTATGATACTGCCTGTTAATCCATTAAATGAAGACACAGTACCACTACTATCACCAACAAGATTCCACTCTGCACCGTCCCACCTATACAAACCGCCTAGTGTCATGCAAAGTTGGCCTATTAAAATAGGCACTGTAGTAGGAGTACCAGGCACATTCTCTTGTAAAAGTAACTGATTACCTAGTGAATTCACTATAGTATCCTTTCTTAGTCTGGCACAAGGTCTGCAGTTGTCCAAGTATAGTCTACATATAAAGTGCCGCCATCTGTAGGCGCTGTACCAAATGTTATAGCATTAGTAGCCAGTGTATATTGTGTTGGAGCTACCCATGATGTAGTACCGTCTACGGCTGCATAATACACAGAAACTCCAACTCCAGTAGAAGCCAATGTAGGGGTATGCGCCAATGTAAATACCTTATTTGTGCCGTCTATGCTTCCTGTAGGAATTTCTCCATATACAATATAAGCATTAATGCCCCTTACATTGTTAACCATACCGCAAAAAGTTTCATAAAGATAACTTTGAAGACCAGGTAACCCACCTTCCCAAGTTATCCAGGATTGATTAGCCATCCAAAGCCCATTATTACCAATATAAAGTTCCCAATTTTGTAAATTTACGGCTAATGCACCGTTTGGAGGAGTGGGGGACGATGGAGGGCCGCCACTACCAGAGTAAACAGTAAGCCCTAGCACAGCGCCTGTTTGATTATTATATAACGTTACTCCGCTAGGTGAAGAAGCCCCTATTAAATTCCATTCTGTACCGTCCCATCTATAAATGCCGCCTAACGTTAAGCATAACTGTCCAATTAAGTCAGGCACTGTAGTAGGAGCACTATTTACATTCTCTTGTATAACTAGCCACCCAGCAGAAGACGACATTATAACACCTTTAGCTTAACTAGTTGGTAACTGTATAACTTCTAGCCAAATTTCTACTTGACCTGCAGTTAAATTATTAAGTGTATCTCCAGTTGCAGTTGCTGTTATAGTAAACTCTGTGCTTGTAAGCATATTACCTACAGGCATTATAGAATTACTCGCAGATTGAATCATACCTGTAGGAGCAGAAAAGGCATCCCATGCGGGCATATAGTAATCGCTAACTCCTCCATAAGCGCCTATCTCTAAAGTTAATGCACTGACTGACCCCCCAGTAAATGGCACAGACACATAAGCAGATAATCCTCGTATAAGCGTACCTGGATATGTGCCTACAAAATTTATTGTATGAGAATTATTAGTGTCTGAAAACTCATTGTAATTAAATAAAAGTCTAATTGTATAAGGTATGCCAGGCGTTAACTGTGCTGGAGACACAGAGCCAGGTAAAACTGTGATTGCGCTATGCGACTGTCCATTCCACAAAGCCAGCCCATTTGTGCCTGTGGTAGTGATTCTGACTTCTGCAGGCGGTGTATCGGTCGGAGTCCCGGTATCTGCCGTGAAGCGCGTCGGCTGCCCTCCACCTACATATACCACACCTGACAAATCAATTCCTACCACTACTCCACCTGACGTGAAAACTCTGCCGAGGAAGATCGCTGCCACACCGGACGGAGGCGCAAGCGTGTTCAGTTGTTGTGCGACTCCTCCAAGCTGAGTCAGCCACAGGGCTACCCACCCGTCAGGCGGGCTATGCCCGTCAGGCACTCCTACAAGTAAATTATTAGTTAGTTGTATAATTCCACCAATATTTGCATGTCCTGCAGAAACAGTAACTTGTAAATTAGATCCTGTAGCGCTTAAAGAAAGTCCATACTCTATGCCCCACGCACCTTTATAGCTCTCTTGCAAATCTATTCTAGCAAATGGGTTATTTAATGCAGTCGCAGCTAGGATATCGCCTGTAGTGATAGATGGAGTCACTACAGGCCCATTTAGAATAGACTTAAAAGAAGTTGTACACTGAACAGCAGGACTTTGGGCTGCAGTGTAACCTATCGTAGGTACTATAGTCATTGCTCTATTAACTCGGTTCTGATAGTAGTTGCCACGTTTGGCCGTAATCTGCTGACACCCACTCTCGTATATCACCTGGAGAAGAAGTCTCAGGATTCCATTCAACTGCAGTTAATATATATCTAGCTGGATTCTCAAAACACTCTACAATATTAAACTGAGTGTCATACACTTGCAGTGGGCTTCCGTCGTACCCTAAAAAATCAAATGGCGCAGAAAAAGATTCATCCCCTGTTTTTCGTATAGATCCGCTTATAGACCCGTAGCTTGCGCCTTCAGATGCAGGCACAAATACGCTAGCAAGTATATTACAGTCTTGGTCTACATTTATAGTTGGGTGTACACCCGTTAATACGCTGGGTGTATCTAAAAACCACGTTGCATATTTTCCACCAGAAGACCAGTATATATTTGTCTGAGATGCACCTTGATTTAATAAGTGCATGTACATTCTTTGCGTTTGTTCTGGTGAAGCGCATACATTAAATGAATCTAACTCAGCACTTATAGGAGTTCCTGTACCGTCTAATAAATGATAGCCACTATCTGGAGTTACTTGGCCAATATCCTGCCACTGAGCTAATATTTCATTTAATTGTGTGTCTACTGCTAAAGTAAGTATACCTCCAAAAGAGTCTTTTGCTACTGCAGGAAAGTCACAATAGTCGTTAAAATTTGACATAGGTTCTTGAGTAGACCAAGAGTTTCCTTCGTCATCTGAAAATACAGAAAATATGTTTGGCCCATCAGGTAAACTACCGGGCATAGCCAGTGAAAATATAGAGTGAATTCTTTTGAATTGATCTACAACTAATCTAGCAATCTTTGCTTGTGGAAACGGCGCGCCATTGACTGCCCAACTAGGTAAAGGTACAGCGTCATCTGAACGATAGTATGCGCCTATTCCACAATCTAACCGATGGTATGGTTTATCAGGATCTGCCATATTCCACGGGATACCAATAGATGAACTGCATCCATATAAGGCAATCCATTGAATCTTTAGCCCATATTTACAGTCTGTTATTTGCCCCGGTCCATAAGGAGCTAAAACAGCAGAAGAACCACTAGGTGGTATCCATGGATAAGGACCGTATATACACGTGACTGTACCAACGCCTATACTAGTAAAAGCTACGCACACAGTATAGCTTCCAGGCCCGCCCCATGTAAAATGTGACGGGCTGGGTATATTTATATCTATCTCTTGAGCAAACCACTCACCTGCAGAAGTATTTATAACTGGTAAAGCTATAGTTGAAGGCCCCCAAGGTGCTATACTAGAGCCAGAACAAGTTCCAACATTAACTATTTCTATCTGCAAACCTGTATACGTGCATCCTTGTGCCCACCCTGAATACGCTATAACTCCTATCTTTATTTTAGTAAAAGTCCATGTACCAGTTGGTATAGGGCCAATTACTGAAGGGACATTTATATAATAGCCATTAGTACAAGGCTCTGTATCGTCTGGAAAAAGTAATGTAGGGCCACTGTTAAACACTAAAAGACACTCTGAAGGTGTAGGTACAGGTACTATAGGCGGATCGTCTTCATTTGGCACACAATTAAAGCACGGCGGCTGATTTACAGTTAAAACACAAGTACCTGCCAATACAGTAACTATGGTTACAGTGCCAGTTCGCCACTCGTAACTATTATTTTCTGTTAAAATTCCATAAACTCCATGACCTGGATAGACCCAATTACAAAACATAGGTGTAGGGATACTGTAATCGTTACAACTCCCTTCTGTTGTTACATTTGTTGGGCTGCAAGATATGCTAACTATAGAGTCGCATGGAGCTAAAGCAAAACTAGCGCCTGAACTTTGCGTTCCTCCTGATATTATCCCACCAAAACAGCTAGGCCCTCCGCCTTCTAATACTGGAGGTGCACCAACAGATTGTATATATGGGCTTATAGTTCTGTTTGTAACTGGAGAATAATTAGGATTTAGCGTACTTTCTACCCCCCACCCAGTAGGCCAACAATACTGATAATAGGCAGTTGCACCTGTTATTTGCACAGTTATTTGGGCGCTACCACTAGTAGCAGATTCACAACTTCCATGTATATCAGGACAGACGCACGTAGGCTCTGGCGGTAAAGATCCATTTACTATAGTTCCACCGGCTATGTACCCACCTTCAGCTTCAGATGTTAGTGTACCTCCGCTACAGTTAATTAGCGTGTTAGATATATTATAGCTACTTCCATCTCCGCATAGCGGAGCGATATCAAAATACTTAATAGGCTCTATACAGGAACGAATAGTTACAGACCAGGTACCTGTTGGAGTCATATTTCCTGTTTGTATATGCTGATAAGTAACCTCCAAAGCATAAGGTTGGTAGCCATAACTAGGCGCTGGTACAGTAACTGTGAAAGGTAGAACAGAGCCGTCTGTATTTACTGTATCGGGGCAAGTTATATTACGTATACTTACACCACTATAAGAACAACCCAATGAAGTTATATCACCAGTGTTAGCCATTTTAAGCTATCTTTACATTCCCACAACCTAGCGCATGAAACCCAACAACCATGTTTATACTTCCATCTCCATTTTGCAGCGACGTATAGGTAGAATAGTCTATGGGTTGAGAATGAACATCTGTTTCTCGACCAAATGTCCGTTGCTGCCCTACTGTATTTCTAGGAATGCCTCGTACTCCATAGCCTAGCGACTTAAGTACAAGTGCGTTATGTTGCTGCCTCATAATATCCAAATCACGCATTTTAATCTCCTACAGTGTTTGGAAATAAATAATAATCTGGAGAAAAAGACCACGCCTCGTACACAGCCATTTGAATTGAATCATGCGTGTATATAGGGTTACAATTTCGTACAAGCCAATATGTAGTGCCTGTATAATTTAGCATATTAACTATGTTTACTGTATCGTAGTACCTAAGAGGTCTAAGCTGCACATTATACGGATCATTACTATCTCCTGAATTAGGATCTACAAGTAATAAAGGAGCTTGAAATTGCGCTATTTTTATAGCATGGGTTGTTTGTTCATATTCTCTAGCGCATACTAAATTAACTAAGGCTTGACCGCCTTGTAATTCAGGCTGTCCAAGAGTATTGTCTACATACTCTAACGGAATAAACTGCCCGCCATACGCATAGTCTGGAGACGAAGGATTAAATCTGTTAGGATTTATCATCCATTGAGATAACTGTGTTGGAGCTTTTTTATATGCCAGTAACCCACCCATCGCAACTACATCTACAGCAGTATTTTCTGGTGGAACAATGTATGAATGAAAAGACTTTTGATCTATAAATCCATATGGTATATAACTATTATCCGCATTAGCAGTCGGGCTAGTGACTAATCCAAAATTACCAGTAGGGCCGTATATAAAACTTGCAAGTGGAGGGCCATACGGCGAATACACGGTGCCGGCTGTTGGAGGAACTACAGCTCTCCACATACCGTTTGAGCCGCCATTGCTTGCATTTGGATCAAATATAAGCCCCCAGCCTAGATAATCCCACATTATTTTCTTAACGTACTCTAACACACCTTGCCCTGGATTAATCATAGCTATAGAGCTATCATCAGTCGTAGGCACAGTTAGCCTTACATCACTACCAGGAGGAGTTCCATTATTATTCATGTCTATATTTGTAAGTGGAACTCCACAATAATTTAATAGAAAAGTCGCTATATCTGTTACTTTATATGCAAGTGGACCATTAGGTAAATTAGACGTAGAGTAGTCCTGGTTAAAGTTCATGCGTGTTAGAGCAGTAATCCTATCTATAAATCCCCACATACCGGAGCAAGTAATATCATAACTTCTCCAGTAACTAGATGGGTATTGCTGATTAAGAGTAGACGTACCTTTTTGAGAAGAATATGCTCTATTTGCTATACCCTGAAATATAACGCTACGTTTAGTGTTATCTGATGGGGCATACTCTGTTTCTATACGGACTGGTATAGCTGACCTGTACTCTAACATACCTAGCGGATCGCCATTACATCCGCTAACTATATTATATAGACTAAAATTTGCGCTTTCATGTGACGGATCGGCTTCAGGACCCGTTATATTAACTTCAGTGACAGGTTGTTGTAGTAAGGTGCTAGTTGGAATGATAGAATCATTGCCTAAATTATTCAAAGGCTCCACAGGAGTGACTGTGCTATTAGTCGATAAAACTCCGTTTCTTGTTACTTGATAGCCCCATAAATAAGGAGTCTTTATACCATCAGACCAAAATTCAAAATAAGCATAATAAAAAGGTTGCCCTACGGTTGGAGCGCATGTTATATAATCTAAACCAGAGCCAGTTATATCTAATTTAATGTCTGTAGTAGCGTCGTATATATAACCTTTTATATAGTTTATGCTGCTGCCAGATATACTTTCATTAGAAGCATTCCAACTTAAAGTTAAATCACCTGCATTAGACTCATCTACAGAGTCAGAGCCTGTAAATGGAAGATAAAATAAATCATCTACAAGCGTGCCCATAGGCACACTCGGAGTACTTGCTGTTGTGCTATTTACATTTAATAGCGAAACCTGCCACTCGGCGCGGATGTCGCGGCGTATATCTACACGGATCGGTCCGCTACCCGTTGGCGGATACTGCGTAATCTGTGACGGTATTTCGCTTGCATTAGGGAGTTGAACAGTGTAGACGTGCGAACGAGCACCTATTTCTGTATGATACAGAGAAGTTAAAGGACTTGAGCTAGTAGAAGAAGATGAATCATTTATATCTGATCTAAACTCTATGTAAGCCCTAGAATTAGACATAGACTGGTGTGGCATGATTCTAATTGAGTGAACATGCCCTGCAACCGCATGAGGAGCTGAGAAGCGCCACTGATCTCTAGTGTACCATGTACCAGCCGATCCATCTCCAGACGAGTCATACCACTCTGCAAGCGTCGCTAAGCCATCTCCTGTAAGAGCTAAGCAATAAAGCCCATATCCATTAGCGGTTAAATTTCCTCCAAAAATAAAACCAAATATAGAGTCAGGCCCGTCTAATCTAGTTCCTGGAAAAAATACCCTAATAATAAATCCTTGACCTGAATCAAATGTATCCTGGCCTAAAGCTATTCTATCTATAGGAAAATCTGGATTAGATTGATTAACTGCATAAAAAGAGGGAAGAAGATTTTGATCTGCAATTAAATTACAAGCTGACCAACTACCGGATACTGGAGCTGTTTGAGGAACGGCCTTTTGATAAAAAGGGCTGCCAGTAGAGGCTACATTTGAACCTGCCGATATATCAGTTAATTCGGTTGGAGACCGCCATAAATTTCTAGTTATTATACTGCCAGATAATACAGGAAACTGCCAGTTACTGTATAATAAAGACTGCCCTAGAGTCGACTCATGTATATTAGATGTAGTGTCTGCAAGTGACTTTATATATGTGCAACCACTTGCAGCTTGGTCTACATTATTTGTTGAAGGGCCAATACCTGTAGCTCCCCCATTAAGCGTAGGAGTACAAGCTATTTGAGTTCCTTCTCTTTGATACCAAAAAGGCGCAAGAGCAAGGACGTTTATAGGTGTATCAAACCACGCATGGGTTCGTCTATCAGGGGTTACAGTAGCGCCAGTAGATGCTTTCATTTAGTTAAATAGTCTTGTATACCGCCAGGATAATCTCTATGAAAATCGTCACTTAATTTTCTATAGTATCTAGTGTCGGAGTTGTCTATATCTTTTGGCGTTTGGCCTTTATACACAAATAGCAAAAAATAAATAAATAAACTATCTATAAATACAATAGAAGCTATCAGAATACCCACTATTATGTGTATTTTAGTCTTGTTGCTCATTATAACCCAAAAGCTCCTAAAGACTGAGATTTAGCATACCAACCTTGCGATATAGCTTGCGTACTATAGCGCCACCCAGCCGGTAAAGCACCTTTCCCTCTACTAGATGCCCCGTACAGCCCTTGAATGGCTACAGAAGCATTTCGCATAGCCTCTGCGGCATCATTCATATTTTGAGCTGATTTTTTGCTATCGCTATCACTACCTGTTACCCAACCTGTTACCCAATCAGTAAAATTTTCAGCCGCATTATTTACTTTAGCTATATCTTCGGCTAACTGATTAAGTTCAGAAGCTACGCTGCCTACAGTATCAGCTACCGGGCCTATAAATGGACCAATAACTGAATCTTTTAACGTAGCAAAACTTTTGGAAAGTCTTTCTATTTGTAATGAAAACTCGTTACCTGATTTTTTGAATTTTGTGCTATATACAGCTTCTTGAGCAGCTTGATCTAATCCAAAAACTACATTTTTCAGTTCATCGCTAGCATCTCGTAATCTAAGAAAATCTGTTGTGCCAGTTAGCATAGCTTCTCTAAGTGCCTGTTCATCGTTTTTTATATCAAATACAATATGATGCACCTCTTTATTAAACATCTTTTGAGCGTCAAGAGTACCCCAAGGATAACCTGAAGGAGTAACACCTGCTCTTGCAGCCATTGCAGCCGTCATTCCATTCATTGCAACTTGCATTTGAAACTGATGCGCTCTTTGCGCCATATCCTGCGGAGAAATACCTAATGCGGCACTGTACGCTGTGCCCTGTGCCATTTCAGGCGTAGTACCACCTGCCTGTAACTGTGCAAATCTATGTTCTGATACCCTATCACCAACTTCTACCAGTTGCCCCCACAAAAATTTGAAACCTCTTATAACTAAATCAATTCCGGCTTTTAATAGCTTAAATCCCTCTATAATAGCAGACACCCAAATAAAACCTTTTACTACACTAAGTAGCTTATTAATTCCATTTGATTTAATAAAATCAGGAATTCCTGCTTTAGCAAACTGTAATTGATCTGCCATACCTATACTAATATTACCTGATGAAGGTGCAGACGCAGCCTTAGCTTTTCCGCCAGGCATAAATTGTTTATAATATGAATCTCCAAGTTGTTCAAATGCTTGTTGCCCATATTTTTTTCTATACGTATCATGACTCATTCTTGACCCTACAGGTATTCCAGGGCCTACACCTGCAAAATCAGCGGGCCATACTCTAGGCCCTGTAGCAGCTTTTGTGCTACCGATACGCGAAGAAGCAGTCTTAAACCCGCCAGTCGCATTTGCAACTGCTTGAGCGGCAGCATTAATAGATGAAGCCACCGCTTTCAAATCTGCGGCGGCTTTCTTTATCGCGTCTGTTGCTGCTTTTATATCTTTAGCCGCTTGGTTGAAAGATTTGGCAACATCTCCAACCTTTGCAAAGCTAAATTCTACTTTAACTGGCTCTGCCATTTTCTTCTTCTATTTTATCTATTTGATCTCTATTAGCTTTTGTTTCTTCTATAACTAAATCTGCCGCATCTTTAATCCAATCATTCGTAAGAGGCTTAAACACTGAATCATTTTCATCTATATCTAAAGCCGTTACACCTATAGCTTCTGCTATACTCTGAAGAATGTATATAATCGCTAATTGATGGGCGTCGGTACGATAGACGAGTTCTGGAGAAAGACCGTACGCTCTTTTGGCAAATCGGACGGAGGCAAATCTGCCTCCTGCGTAGGGTTTTCAGAATCAGTTAAGTCATCTATAACAGATGCTTCTTTATTCGACCTCAATCTTAACAGTGCAACTTCTTGAATTTGCCTATATGCTTCAGGATATAACTTTGTCATCCAAATAAAATCATCTGGAGTGTACCTATCAACATTCTTAGACCCATCTACGGTAGGAATGCCTGTACCTTCAGCATCCCGTACCGGGTTTATAAGCACTATAGGCTGAAGCGCAGTAATCTGACAAACAGTATTAAACAAACTTTCTGAAAGATAACTATTATTTATACCTGTTTGCGGCGGGGCCATAAATGGTGCAGCAGGTTTTCCCTCTTCTGGTTCACCAGTGATATATTTCTTTATATAAGCCTGTGCAACTTCATAAGACCTGTGCATCTCTAATTGGTCTAATCTATCAAATAAGTACACAGTTACCGTTACAGGCTCTTCTCTCGTATTGTCTATAAAATCATACTTAGTTATTGGATTTTTAGGGCGCTGTACTGACTGTAAATTAACTTTCACTTAATAAACCTTTCTAATTTTATTTATTACTAACTAGGAAAACTAATAGGTTGACCATCAAGAGGCTCATCATCCCAAATGATGCCAACATCGTTAGTGTAAAATGGATTAACATAAGACACAGTACTAGAGTATAAACCTGGGTCAACCATTTTTAATACAAGTTGAGCAGGCGTCTTTCCTCTACCTATTGCAGGTCTATATCCTGAGAATACGCCTACCATAGACCATGTATCAAACCCTATTTTATATGCCACACCAAAATAAAAAGTTCCGCTTTGTGTAAGTTGATATACTTGAGGAAGTATATTAGGAAATACACTATCTGACTTTTGAATCTCTGTAAGAGTTATAGTATATGACTGCCCTGTTGGCACATAGTTTTCATAGAAATTATCTATAGCCTGAATCATTTCATCTGTAAATTCAGGTGACGGACCTTCTATAGCGTCTAGCGTGCCGATTAAAGATTCAACAGTAGTGCTAGCACTCCAAGTACCGGCTGCAGTTACAACAAGTGGTGTAATTATGCAGCTTACCAGGTGCCTACCAATCATCCACTGAGGGATAGCATCGTTATACGCAGTATTACCTAACGCATTCCACCCAGGAGTCGGAGTAGTCATTTGTATAACTCCATCAAACTATTTTCTAGCCGCACTAACGATACCGCTATACTTAGCTTGGGCTGCTATAGAAGCATCCTGTATCAACCCTGAAACGGGCTTAGGGCCAACCATTGCCAAAACAGAATCTATAGCCACATCCGCAGTTTCTCTCTGTACAGTTACATCTACATATCTTGCAGGAGGACTAGTAACTTGAAGAACAACAGCTTTGTTTGAACTCGTAGAAGTCACAGTTTCTTGCAAACCAGTAATATTTGTCCATGTTGCATGGTCTGGAGACGACCTAACAGTTATTACTGCGGTTCCAGTATCAGAAATTTCACCAAATTCTACAATAAATGCAACTGTAGAGGCATTTTGAGTATCTATATAAGAAGATACTTGTGTATCGCCAAACCCTGCAGCTATAGAGGCTGAAAGTCTAATTGGATTAAACAAAGACAGTAGTGCGGTCATTTTAATTACTCTTCGCCTTTATCTGGTCTTCTATCATGTCTCTAATAGCTTTGGCCCCGTATTCAACAACTAATGGGGCCATATCCGCTTCTATTTTATCGTCTATAGGTCTTTTTATCATTCTTGTTGCACCGCTAGACTCTGGATTCTTTTGTACTAGAAACTGAGCTTTAGGGTCCGTGTTTAACAACGTAATCTTTAATTGCGCTAAAGCCGGCCTTAATTTCCAGGCGCTTCTAAAGTCTCCTGTTTGTTCGTTTATCCAATACTCGTCTAACGGCGGATGCGGATCGGCTACCGAATACGGTCCGTGTGGATCATACATCAAGCGCAGATCCTTCATTTTGTACGGGCCGCTAGATAGAGTACGCGCCATCTCCAGGGCTTTCGGGCCAATCTTGGACTGTAGGGCGCCTCGTAGCGCCGGGGCCACGTTTTTAGCAATACTTTCAAGCAACTCTGGCAAATCTTCTATGTCTACAGAGTAAGTTGGCATTTACGTGTTTACGAAAGTCTGTCCAATCACAACACGCGCACCGACACGGGCCGCACGTAAGACGAGATCGTTTTCCATAAATATGTCATTAGGAGACATATTTTCTGCCCAATTTAATTCTGGTACGTCTAATACTTGCCCTGCAGGATAACCATTATACATTAATGAAGGAGGATTCCACTGCAACAGGGCATCTCTCAAATTTTCTATGTCTGCTCTAAGCGGGGCGCTATCGCCACGGTTCGTCAGAGTTACTTTATAAACATAGATCATTTGATCGTAAGCTACGTTATCTACTCCCCACTCACCCTCACCCATCTTGGGAATGTTAATAACAGCATACGGTATCTTTTTCTTCTCATACAAATCTATCCACGGAAATGTTTCTATATACTCTGTGTCCCAAATACCGTCCGTATGCAAATCAGGCCAAGTTGCCTGAATAACCGCCCGTAAGGCTCCGTATAAATTTTGCAGATAGTCTGGCATTACTGGCTAAGATAAATTGGCATTAACATTTAATGGTACAGGAGGTATAAGCATTCTTATCATTGAAAATTGAGTATAGATGCCTTCTGGCACGGTTGCTGTATATGGCTCTTTACGTATTTCCCATACTAACAAAGACTCAGTTTCTTGCGCAACATATCTGTCTTGAAATAGACCCGCATCTTTTACAGGGGCTAGACACTGGATGGCTTGCCTATCATATATACCGCTACCTGTAGGAACATCTACTAGCTTAGATCGACCAACTTTAGCTACTACAGATGTACCTATATAAGCTAATCCACCAGGTATAGGTCTATCCTGACTGTCTGCAAAAAACGTATTGTCGTAAATATTTACCTCTACAGCAAATTCATAAATCAAATCAGTAGCTTCATCTACTATATCCTGCATTTCATTACAGGGCATTGGACTTATCTACTTTCGTACAGCGTAAATCTCTTTTTCTTCACAGAGTATGTAATCTACTGCATCGATCGTTATTTCTGTAGCACCAAATTTAGAATATATAACTTTATCTCCAGGCTTAATTGTAAGCGGAGATATAGACCCGTCCGCATTTCTATAGCCTTCGCCTGTTGCAAGTACTACACCTTCCGGCGGGCGCTTGCGTGAAGCTTCGGGAATGATAATCTTTACACCATCTTTACCGCTAGTAGTCTCTTCAGCTTCACAAGGCATAATAAGCAACTTATCGTACATTGGACGAACTGGTACATGTTGCTCAAGAAAAGCTGTGATGTCTACATCAGATTCCATTACTATTTCTTTATTTACGTCTTCTTCCCAATCTTCTGGTCTACCATTCTCAAT
>Ga0182014_10001572_pt1 | contig 30267 bp, 21 predicted proteins | sample 612S2DmetaG_FD_120489 | JGI IMG/M metagenome (GOLD analysis project Ga0182014, IMG submission 120489) | Permafrost microbial communities from Stordalen Mire, Sweden - 612S2D metaG | ecosystem: Environmental > Terrestrial > Soil > Wetlands > Permafrost | place: Sweden: Stordalen | collected... | reverse complement strand
GTATTTGAATAACATTATAGAACAAGATCATAGATCTATAAAGCGAATCGTTAATCCAATGTTAGGATTTCAGTCTTTTCAATCTGCTAATAAGGCTTTAAAAGGGATTGAAGCTATGAATATGATTAAAAAAAGACAAGTCAATAATTTAAATTACTCTGTTCTTAATGAAGTCAAATACATTAAACATTTGTTTGGTATAGTTTTATAATGTTGGTATATTTCCCTCGGATATTTCGACTTTTTTTTATACTCCTAGATTTACATGCTTATTCTGAAGTTTTTGCAACGGAACCTTTTTTATGATACTTCGTACAAAAAATGATGTGAGATATGATTTCTTAGACTCAATATTTTGCGTTAAAGATGTTGCATAGTACATTCCGAAAATAGCTTAAAAAATAAATAAGTTAGTTAATAGAGGTTTTCTGGGAAGTTCTCATCCACTCTGAAAGCTATGGAGTATTCAACTGGAAAAGAGTACCACTCTTCAACCATCTAGTGTGTCAGCTAGAAAAAAAATGGATTGAAAATAATGTGGGCTAGAAATTTTCGCTAATATAATCTGCCATTGACTCGAAAATACGTAAGCCATCTTCTGAGCCTATAATTAATTCGGAAGCTCTTTCAGGATGGGGCATTAATCCGAGAATGTTTCGTGAAGTACTCACTATCCCTGCAATATTTTCTAGAGAACCATTCGGGTTAGATGCATCCGTTACTCCTCCATTTTCATCTACATAACGGAAAACTACCTGGTCGTTTTCGTCAAGTTCTGATAGGATTTCCTCGTCGGTATAAAATTTCCCTTCCATATGGGCAATAGGCATACTTAAAAGCTCACCTTTTCTGAACCTAGAGGTAAACGGAGTATTGACAGTCTCTACTCTGATGTTGGTACAGTGGCATCTAAATTTTGGGTATTCATTCGTAGTAAGAGCCCCTTCAAGAAGTCTCGCTTCTGTGAGAACCTGAAAACCATTACAAATCCCAAGGACAGGCTTTCCTTCAGCTGCAAGTTTTGTTACAGAATCCATAATTGGAGTGCGGGCTGCAATTGCTCCTGCTCTCAGATAGTCTCCATAGGAAAAGCCACCCGGGATAATGACTCCGTCAAAACCTGTTAATTTTTCCTGTTTGTACCAGACGGTCTCGGCGTCAACACCCACGACATCTTTAAGAACATGGAGTACGTCCAGGTCACAGTTTGTGCCTCCGAACTGAATAATGGCAACCTTCATTTTTTTCCCTCAATTTTCAGCATTTCGAAACTTTTAGTTTTTCTAGATGTTTCAATACTTTTGCTGGGTAGATCTCAGTTAAGCTCCTGGAGCTTGATTGTGTAGTTGTGAATAATTGGATTCGCAATAAGTTTCTGGCACATCTCTTCAACCTTATGCTGTGCGATGTCTAAAGATTCGGCTTCTATTACGATCTCATATAGCTTTGCGGTCTTTAGACTGCTGATATCATAGCCAAGGTGTCCAAGAGCCCTTTTTGCTGTGATGGCTTCAGGGTCAAGCATGCCTAGCTTCAGTTCAATTATAACTTTTGCCTGGTACTGCATTTATAAGCCTCGATTCATAAATTTGCAACTAAACTGATATCGTCCGTTTTTTAGTGACTTTACGTAGAATCAAATGAACTTTAAGATTAAATGATTCTCAGCTGCACATAACCATTAGAAGTTGATTAAAAACTTAGCGTATATTGGAGAATGCAGATAAAAAGTTTTCTTAATTATCAAGCTTTAATATTTGCTAAAATCCCGAATGATCACTCTTAAAAGATATCTACATCAGGTTTTCAGTACATACATGATTGTCCCGTAACTGGCTTAGAGAAATCTGGATACCTAAATTATTAGTTAAAAAAACTTTTAAATCATGGTGAATAAAATTAGCAATTTTACAGGGTATCGTTGTGGTTAGATATCTAATTAAGCTACAGGCTCAATAATAAGTAATAAATAGTCGACAGTTAAATAAAATCAGCCCACATAAATTTGCTCATTTAATAGCAGTAAAGATGTGGGGTGATGATTTTTTTCTCAGCTTGAGAGTTACACCTATCCCTCAATTAGGTCCATCTTGCTTCATAATTTTGAATTTTTTGATTGGAAATATGGACGCATTATCAATGAAAATTACTAACAATTACAATGAGTACATCTACTCGAAACTTATTTTTGAACATTTACTTTCTTAAAACGAAGGTAAATCAGTAATAATCCAACAAAACAACCCAAAATTATATATCTTACATACTTTTTTACGTTTATCATTTTCACACACTCAATATTTGTATATACATATCACTAGTATAAACACATTTACAAACTTACAAGTTTTTCACAGAAGATATATTCATAACTTTGGTATTCCATGGGACTAAGCACCTGAGGCACCGTTGAATTTATTAAAAATATAATTTTCTAAATTTGAAATAAAAATATATGGAATTATATTTTTAAACTTTCCAATATATACTGATATTGAACACATTAGTATCTCATTGCATCATCTACTCTTTTGAGATTCGGAGAAGGTGCTAGCTATTGTTCACTTGTATTCATATCTTTCACTAAATAGTTTTACACATCTTCTTCAAAAAGCTTCAGATGCAGAATTTTTGTGAAACACTGTAAGAGATTCGTTACTCAAAAAAGATCGCCTATTTGTCGACCATATAATACTAACGAAATTTTATTATGAGGGCAGCTGCTTTGAACCATATAATATCCGGTGCCATTCTACTAATCAGTAAAACATCGTGCACTACCACTCAGCTGAAGACTAAGTGGCTTCTTGATTCATACCTTTCGTTTCTGAGAACAAGGCCCCAAGCCCATCCCCGCATTCTACAGGTGTCAGATACCAATTAGGTTTTGATCAATGATATAGAATTTTTTGATGTTAATTGCAGCATTAATGTCTTTATCATGTTTTGTTTTGCAATCAGAAAATATTCATTTTCTATTTTGTGGTGCTAGCTCAGATTTAGGGTATCCACAAAAATGACATGTCTTAGATAAGGGTTCAAATTTAGGGAGCAGATCTAAATTTACTATAATTATATCTTTTCAAATATATCCACACTTCTCAAGCCATGTGAGAGACTTTATCCATTCTCCTTTTGGTTCCCTGGAAGTGCCTACGACAAGACGCTTCATATTTCCCACTTCTTCAACTATGCCACTAGCTTCAATAATTTCTGTAGGAAGAGCTTGGCCAGAATATGTATGGGTATAGGAAATCACATGGTCGATTTCACTGTGCCTTATCTTATAATAAGCTGGGCTGTCGAAAGCAAAGTCAGCGTTTGTTACCTCAGCTTCAATTCTCATTTTTACTGTATCCTTCCCGCGGATAAGAGGTTCTTTAATCTGATTCCACTCTCTAACAAAAAGTAAATCGAAGTACGTGCCTTCAATCATTCCACGGTTTCCTTTTCTAGATTCATGCAGCATGAATTCTTCAAATGAAATATCTGGAATCCTCTTCCTGTAGATCCTCTTCCACATCTCCTCATCGAGTTCTTCAATTGAGCCTTCCTGCTGTTTTGCAATTGTTATAGTATCCCTTGCCCTGAACCATAAAGGTCCATAGACGACAAAATCGATATCCGAATTTTCATTTTGTAGGCCCAAGAGCATTGAACCAGTAACTCCCATACTTGTTCTGGGAATTCCAAACATGTCAAGCACCTTTACAATTTCCCTCACTCGACTGTCGGTATTTACAAGTTTAGGAATAATGTTATAAGGACGAAGCACTATTTTTACCTCGGATTCTGGAACTACATGAACATCATGCAACCATTCAGGTCTGTACTTTTTCATAAATTCAAAAGCCGGACCAAAATCATATTTTCTGTATCTTTTTCCGTTTAACTCCCGTTCTCCCTTTTCGTCCGGGACATAACGAAGTATGGATCTTATTCCGTCATTACAGAAGTAGTCGGAAACCGAAAAAATCCAGTTGTCTTTTGTGATAAGAAAATCCCTCAAGCGTGTTTTAATCATTCATACCCTTCCAGAAACTTTAAAGATTATCCCACATTTTTGAGAGTACTAAGTATAACTTTTTATAAATATTGTAATAAATAACGAAATAAATATTTCATTATTCATTTATATATAGTTGCCAGATATTATTTTCTTGATAAATGATACATATATGGAGTAAAATATACATTGAGAAATAATCTGAGTTTGTCACATTTCTCTTCTGCAGCAACAGAACGAGTAATTTGATATGAAGATATTTATTTTAGTGACGTAAATTGCAGGAACTTTTACCGAATCAAACACTTTATCTGTAGGAAAATATTTTCTGAACCTCATTTATTGTATCACTTAGAGAGTACTAGGGTCACAAATACTCCATCCTTTAACTCGGAAATAAGTGCACCCTCCATCATTTTTTTTCTTTCGCCACTCGAAATAATCGCTTATTTGTCAGATAAGTTGTTTTTGAACCATGTTTAGAGGTGATGTTATCCACTTCTGACAGAGATGAGATACACATTTGAATTAAATAACTTTAGCAATTATTATAATTATTTCAAATATCACATATTGTTGATACTTAAGTATCGATACAATATAGAGCCGATTTACCTTTAATTTATACCCCGTAGGGATCCTATCCAAATATTTCTCATTGATTTATGTCTTTGACAGACTTTTTTTCTTTTCTGGTTTGTTATTCTTTAATTTAGAAGATGTCTCTCTATATCCTTAAACTATTACTTTTAGGTTCAATCTCATCATTTGATAGAGACTATGGCGAAGCGCTGTAGCAACATCTTTAGATTCGTTCTTTGTACATTAGTGACAAGAAATTTTCCTGCTTCGAACACATTTTTTGTTACTGCATAAACTATTTCATAGCTACCTTTTTTGAATTGATGATCTTGTTTCTTAATATATCACTCATTGCTATAGGATGTTCTTTCCCCACTCTTTTAATTGTTACGTCATAGACTTTTGATTTTGCTCCAAAGTATCCTCATTCTCTGTAAGCCATGTTACTTCTTTCCGATAAATAATCTAACCCGAGAATAACGAAGTTATGAAGTTGTTATTTTTAATCTTCTGATCATCTCATAATCCCTGTATATTATGTTTTAGTGTGAACTACTAACGAAAAATTATAACTGAAGAAGAACATTTATTCTGAACTACAGCAAATACGAACTATGAACTAACCTTTAAGTTTTTATAAATTAAAAAAGTATATATTGTATTCACCACAATTTTCTTATACAAACAAATTTCAAAAATACCTCAAGGTTATGAGCATCCAGTCCAGGTGCATAATATGAAAAATTTTCTACTTGATATGATACTCCTCTCCGAGAAAAGACAGAAAGTAATTCTCCTTTTGCTCGAAGGGCCAATGACTATAGATACCATTAAAAAAATTCTTAATGCCAGTGCGACATCTATCCAGCCACAGATAAAAATGCTCAAAGAACACAGCCTTGTAGCCCAAGAAAAAAATATTTATAAGCTAAGCGAAATAGGGAAAATAGTGGCTGTGAAACTGAAACCCCTGATAAATACCTTTTCTTTTCTGGAAGAAAATGTAAATTACTGGTTTGAAAGGGATCTGACCGAGATTCCAACATACCTCCTCAGCCGAATCAATGAGCTCGGGCACTTAACAATAACCGAACCTCAACCAAGCAACATGTTTGAACTGAATGCAGAGTACATCAAAAATGCTAAAAAGGCAAAGAAGCTGGAAGCTACAATTTCTTACTTTCATCCTTTATTTCCTTCTTTGTATCTTGAAGTTGCCGAAAAGGGAACATTTGTATCTCTTATTCTTCAAGAATCGATCCTTAAAAAATGGACTGCAGATCACAAGAAACAAACTGAGAAATTTATAGCAATGGAAAATACTAAACTTTTTGTCGGCACTGATTATGAAAAGGTCCCGGCTATCACAGCTGCAGATAACTTCATGGCAATGGTCCTCTTCCCAAAAGAAGCTGCTTTCGACCGAAAGTATATATTCAGCTTTGAACAAGACGCTCTAGCCTGGGGAAAAGAATTGTATGATCATAATGAGCAGCTCTCTGCAAGGATTTATAATATCGAAAATGCAGAGGATAAAATAAATTGAAACTGAAACATTAAAAAATGATCGGAATTTAACTCTGCTTAGTACATCATCATTAAATTCTTGATCATCTAAATATTTTATGTATAACTTTATGTTGCTTAGAAGCTATCCAATTACTCTATGTATGTTCTATAATTCGATTATCTTGATACTAGTATTATCATCATTATAGTGAAGATCACGGTAATTGAAAAGTCAATTTGTGAAGTGCTTATCCACATAAAGGCTAGATACTGAGACACGATTCAGCTGTAAATAATGGACTTGGCTAGAATTTCACGTCAAAAAGTCAGAACTCAAAAACTGTAATCATTCTGAAAAAACTTTGAGAATTTGAGAAAGATATCAAAATCTTCAAAAAAATAAATCACAAATATCCTAAAACTCATGTATGTAACAAAAAAGAAAAACAGTCAAATCTTTTAGAAAATCAGTCACTCAGACCTAAATGTTTCCATGCATCTTCGATATGCATGGAATAAATTCCAAGCTTTTTGGCAGGTAGTATCTCGTTTTCATAAGAATCCCCTATAGACATCACACATTTGGGCTCGAGTTCAAGTCCCATCTTCTTAAGTGCGGTCATAAAAAGCCTGAGGTCAGGTTTTTGGTACCCTACATCAGACGAAAAGATTACGAAGTCAAAATAATCATAAAGCCCGAAGAATCGTAGCTCCAGCTCGGAAAAAACCCTCTGTCCATTGGAGATTATGCATTTGGGGATGTTTATACAATGCTCTATTAATTTTATGCTCTGAAGAAAGGGACGAAGTTTACGGATGGAGGCGGCCCTAAAGACCCTCGAGGTTTCAACTCCTAATTTATTCTCATCAATCTTCCAGACCGAATTTTCCCTGCATATCTCGGCAAAAATTTCTTCTACCTTTACTTCAGGATAAATTTCCTCAGAATGCTCCATTCTATTCCGGACTTTAAACATGTAAGTGTCCCATAATTTATTTGGCTCTATTTTTATTCCTTGGTAGGCAAGCCATCGACTTACAAAATTGTAAGTTTCAAAAGAGTGTTCATCAGTGCGAATATCTATAAGGGTCTGATAGCAGTCAAAAATAACTCCTTTTATCTGACAACTTTCAAATATGTTTACATCCTTTCGAGCAGGATCGCTAATAACTACTACCATACTCCCACCTGCATCAAACTCGTAGTTTTCAGAGATACTGTTACCCCCTATTTTAACTTTAATAATTTTCTTTGGCCTTGGAAATATTTATTATTTTTTGGATTTTGATGATTCAGCTGTTTGCAAGGAATTAATAGTAAATCCTAGCAATAACATGAGATATTAAAAAATCTCATAACCTTTAATTAATCGCCTTTAAACACTCTAGTGCTTCTTTGATTAGATAATTTCTGTAGCTGCTCTGGTGGAGCCACGCAGAACGGAGTAATCCTATACTCATAAAAAAAGGCAAAACCCCAGTAATTCGGAAGAAGTCCTTTTCGTCCTTGCTATATTCCCGTAGAAATTTTCCTATGTAAGGTTCGGCTCTCCATCCTCCACCTTTATGCAGTTCAAATTCATTTTTAAGTTCTGCACTAAGAATTCCGAGATCTCTAACAGGATGGGCCTGTGACCAGGAGCTTTCAAAATCAAGCGCATATGGTTTATCTTTCCAAAATACATAATTTGAAGGAGTAGCATCCCTATGAATCATGCAGCCATGCGCCCTGTCAAGCCATGAGCTATACCACCATTCTCCAAGAAACTTATTAAAATGTTCTCGTGTATCATGTTTCAGTTCCAGATGGTTCAATACTTCATGAAAATTTCTAAACTCATTTTCCTTATTGTAGGAAGACTGAGTATTCTCGTGAAGTCTCTTGAGCATATGCCCAACTGAAGTAAGCCGTCCATAGAGTCCTTTTTCATGCTTAATGTACCAGCTTAGAGACTTCCCCGGTATGTGCTCAGTTACGAGGGCACAATTGAACCTTTCATTGATTGCAAGAGGCTTTGCAACATTTATTGTGAGAGCTGCTTTTTTCAGGTTTCTGTATTCAGTCATCATGCCTTTATAAGGATTATAATCTCTCATCCTTCCAGTGGGCTCGGAAAAAAATTTCGCCATTACACTTAAATGTTCTCCTCTGAACTGGTACCTACAGACTGTATGAGAGGAATCATACTTAAAGACATCAACTAAACATTTTTTATTGCGGAGGCAGTGCCCAACAACTTCTTCAACAAGCCAGTCTCTGAAAGGATCCCCAAAACTTAAAGTATTAACATGGCGATATCCCATATCATACTACTCCTATTTTCCAGAAACTCATACAATCTTTCTTTTGCCCAACATTCATAGATTTCCATTCTGAGACTTTAAATTCTTATAAAAGATCTTATTTCTCCTTTGATTACATAATACTGATAGCAGTATAACTATATATTGGATATATTATATTTTTATTGGTGCATAACTGTATTAATTTTATCAAAATAGTTTGAATTCAAGTCCATTTACATCAATCTTATTATTACCTCCTCTCTTTTCCAAGGATTCTTTTTAAACGTAAGTCAGTGAGGTCTATTTGTAATCTATTTTGCTTATTTATAACTACATTTGCCTCTGCCTATAGATGAGTAGGAAAATACATCGATGGAGTAAAATTACATCATTGAGCCTCGATGCAAGGTTAATGTCGTATTTTAAAAGATAATCCAGATCAAGAGAGTGGTATATCTGTCAGCACGTAAAAGATGACAGTTATGTCATTTTTAAGATTTTCTGTTTTGTTTCAGCGAATAACACGCAGCTTGTTTGGAAAATGGAAACTTTTTAGGGAACCGTGGTTAAATAACTGATCTGCATTTTAAGCTACCTTAGTAATATGAAATGGAACTTCAGCATGCAAATCATTGGGTCTATAAGGTAAGATATCGAATGGTTTCTGAATAAAGTATCGTAAAAATATATTACTTTAGAAGTGCCGAGGATAACGAATACCCTGGTATTTAATTTAGATATGAGGTGAACTTTCGCCTTTTTTGGTTTAACTCTCTAAATAATCGCTCCTTTGTGAAGTTATTTTGTTTTTGGCACCATTTTCAGAGGTAGCATCCAAAACCTGACAGAGATATGATACGCACTGGAATTAAACAACTTTAGCCATGGTTATGTTCCGAGAATTTTAGAAGATTTCAATAAACCTCTGATTTCACGAGTCATTGATATACAATTTACAATCTTATGATATAATTTAGGGATTTATCTAAATCCTCTATGGCTTAGGATGAAAATAGAAAAAGCAAAACGGATGAAATAAAAAATTCAAAATAATATCAATTCGCCTGAAATTGAGTCGAAAAGTCTACAAAGATGAGTTGATTTGACAATGTCAAGTTAATTACAACTCTAGAGAAATACAGTTTATGATTTAAATATTCACATTTTAGTCGTCTGGTGTTGTATTAATACAGAAAAAGTGAATGAAAGGAAGTACTGCAGAAGCTTCCCATTTTTTTCCATGCTTTTCTTCGTTCAACTTTGCATTTTGTGATTAGATATGTATGTAATTGAAGACAAATCCATTTTTCAAAGTATTTTAAGTATTAATTTTTACTATGAGGAATATAGTTGTATGTAAATAAAGAACGCTGACAAAGTTAACGACGTAATAAGTTGGCGACTTGATCACAGTGTAAGTAAAGATAAACTATTAAGTAATCTAACCAAAAAATACGATTATTACAGTATGCATACACTAATGCGAACTAAGATAGCCACTGAAATAGATAAAGGCTCATAGTATACAGAAACCTTTGAAAAATCAAAACTGTTACTCCGACATCTGATAAAACATGCTAATTTTATTGAAACCTTTTTATTCTATACTTCTTTGAATTCAACTATAATAATGGGTTTGCTTTCTGCGTCTTCGATAGTTATAAGGGCATAGAAACCCTTGCAGGCCTCTCCAGGGTTTACCACCATAGTCGCTCCAATATTTTCAATACCTTTCGCCTCATGGATGTGCCCACAAACTATCAGGTCAACTCTGTCAGCGAATTTTAGGATCGCTTTGCTGCCTACATGCCCAAAGGGAAGCTCATCCCTAGCTCCGTGAGGAGGGGCATGAGCCAGAAGCACTATCGGACCGTGATCGTCTGTATTTTCGGCGGAGTAAATCATTCCTTCAAGGACTCTTTCTATCTCTTCTTCAGAAAGTTCGAAGGGAGTATTGAAAGGCGTGAAGTTTGACCCTCCTAGTCCTATAAACCGGATCTTTCCGATCTGTTCAAGTTTACCATGCAGGTTTATAGCTTTTGAGGTATCAAGCGCTTTAATAATACTCTTCTGGTCGCAGTTCCCTGGTATTGCAAGCACAGGCTTATCAAACATTTCCATCAATTCTTTGACCTTCGCATCAGGTCCAAAATGAGTAAGGTCTCCGGCAATCATAGCAATGTCAAAGTCTCCAGCTGTGTCTATTATTTTCTCCATCTTCGAATACTCCCCGTGGAGATCAGAAATGGCTAGTATCCTCATCCGTATCCCGTCCATATAAGTAGTATCGCAACTTTGCTCTAAATTCAAAATCAAGTTTTTATGTATTGTGTGTAATTTGGTTATTTAGATGTGAAATTCTTCTACCCAATAACTTATTGAGAGTTGTGATTTTACAGAAAATAAGGCACGCAGTCTTATTATATGTAATCCCATTCCAAGGTTTTTAATTCAATGTTTTTAGCTCATAATATCATAATCTTTGCTTGCTTTGAACATCATATATCTTTTATATTCCCTATGTAAATATAGTGTCTATGCGAGATATCGTTATCATAGGGCATAAGGCTAAAACAAACGGTGATTTTTCTTTAAACGATCTCCCCGGTTCTGCGGGGAGGATGGATATCCTCTGCCGTTGCGTAAGCTCTGCTCTATTTATCTCTTTTGGAATGCGCAGGGATGTGAATGTAAACCTGCTCCTTTTAGGAGATCCTGACCCAGGAAAAATTATCAGATTTGAAGGGCTTGACCTAAAATACCTCAATCCCGATGAAAGAAGCAGCGGTTCGCTTATCCAGAAAGCCCTTCAGAAGAATGCAATCCAGCAATATACCCATTCCACTCCAGGTGTTTGGATTCGCAGAGGAGACCTTAAATCCATGCTCTCAGAGTTTGAAGGGCGAACCCTACTTTACCTTAGAGAGGATGGGGAGGATTTGAGAGAATTTGCCCGTGAGATCCGAGATCCGATTTTTATTATGGGAGATCACACGGGTGTTACAGAAGAGGAGGAAGAACAGATCCTTAATGTAGGGGCAAAAATCATCTCTCTTGGCCCTATTTCCCTTCACTCTAACCATTGCATAACCCTTGTCCATAACGAGTTGGACAGAGCTGAGTCAGAAAGAAAGGTGTCAACAAGAGGAACTGATTTAAAGGGTGATGAATAATCTGTAATTTCTGATTTGCTTCAATGCAAAAAGCTATATCCCATTTCTTTGTATGAGGATAGAAGTTTACTCGATGTAACTTTCATGATGTTTACCTCTCGAATATTGCCACTTAGGCATTCATCTTCGGGGTATTCTTTCTTACCTTCTATTTATTTTTTTATTTCCATAATATACACTCCAGGTCTATTCTCCAAATAGGGAGTTAAAGAGAGTGAAGAAAATGGACGTATTCGAAATTTCAAAAAAGATTCTACATGAAGGCCCCATATGTGATCACTGTCTTGGCCGCCAATTTGCGAAATTATCTACCGGCCTGAGTAACAAAGAACGTGGCCAAGCCTTAAAACTCGCCCTTGTTCTGGAAGGGGATCGTGCTTACAAAAGTGAAAAAGATAATTATCTTCTAAAGCAACTTTCCTGTTGCAGTGTATTTGCGAGGAAAGCTCTTGGAACAAAGGGGGAAGACGAGAAGTGCTGGGTTTGCCTTGACCAATTCAAAAAGCTAGATGTATGGGCAGATAAAGCGGCAAAGGCTCTTGAAGGCCTTGAGTATTCTACATTCCTTGTGGGCACAAAGATTAGTGGGCTCCTGAGTGAAAATGAAGAAATCCTTTGGGCTGAGGCAGGGACTTTGTATGCTGAACAGCTTAAGACAGAGCTTAACAGAGAAGTAGGCAAGCGGATTGCCGAAAAAGTTCAAAAAGATGTAGATTTAAAAAACCCAGATATTACAATTACCCTTAACCTTGCAAAAAGCGATCTTGAACTTCAGATTCGCTCTGTATATATCATTAGTCGCTACTGCAAAATGGTGAGAGGAATCCCACAGACACGCTGGCCTTGTAGGAAATGTAAGGGCAAAGGTTGTGAAATATGTAATTTTACAGGAAAACAGTATCATGAGTCGGTAGACGAGTTTATTAAGGGTCCTGTTATTGAAGCTTTCCAGGCAGCTGATACAGCTTTTCACGGCTCGGGTAGGGAAGATATAGATGCCCTTATGCTTGGAGGAGGCAGGCCTTTTATAGTAGAAGCAAAATCTCCTAAAAAGCGTAGCGTAAATCTTGAAGAGCTCATGAAAAGCATTAACAATAAAGCTGACGGGAAAATTTATGTAAGAGAGCTTTCTTTCGTCGGGAAAAATATGATTGAAATCCTAAAAAGCTTAAAAGCGGATAAAACTTATAAGCTTAAAGTTACATTTAAGGAACCTGTTTCAGAGAAAGAGCTAAAAGCCTGTCTTGAGTCTCTTAGCGGCACAGAGATCAACCAGCAGACTCCCAGACGTGTAGTTCACAGGCGGGCTGACATTGTCCGGAAGAGATACGTGAATAGCATAAAACTTGATGAATTAACAGAGGAAGGTTACGCTTACATAATAGTCAATTGCGAAGGCGGTTTGTATGTAAAAGAGCTTATTTCAGGAGATGATGGCAGAACAAATCCAAGTCTTAGTGGGCTTTTAGGTATTTTTACACTTGTGGGAGATCTTGATGTAATTAATGTAGATGTCTGAGCCACACCTGAATTAGGTTTATTCAAGAAATTTTTTATAATCTTCAGGTTTTTTGATTTTTTGTCGTCGAATAATGCGAAAAATACTAGCAAATTTACAACATCTAAATAGATAATAAAGAGTATATATCTAGAGAGTCAAGAAAAAATTGCCTAACTGAAAATTTTATTCACATTTATACATCTTATCTGAGAAAATCTGTATTATTATAACGAAATTAATCGAGCATCTAAGGAGGAACATGCGATGACAAACTCACACGGTGAAAGACGTTGTACAAGATACAAATTACAGAAGACTGTTCGTGAAAGAGGAATTTCCCCTGTAAGCAAGGCAATCCAGGAATTCGAAGTAGGGCAGATGGTCCATATCGACATAGATCCGAGCGTTCAGAAAGGCATGCCTAATCCAAAGTTCCAGGGTTCTACTGGAAAGGTCACCGGACAGAGAGGTCGTTCATATGTGCTCGAAGTCCGTTCCGGAAATGCAAAGAAAGAAGTCTTGTCCCTCCCTCAGCACCTGAAACCGCAGAAATACTGATATCATTTTAGGTATCTAAGTTCTAAATCTAATCCTTTATCTTGGGTTTGCTGTCTACAAGCATTTGACCTCGCAGACGCTAGCTCATGTCTAAAGGATTGGAAAATTGAGAGATTAATAAACTGCTAAACAATTATAGTCAACCCAGTAAAAATCGACACATCATAAAATAAGAAAAATAAAATCATGACCACATAAAAAAATTTTTTCATTATTCTTACACTTAGAGATAAACCACGAAAAGCACTTAAAACTCTGAAAAAAGGAAAAATGTAACAATTTTTTCTTTTCGTTCCGCTTTTTTCGTAGTTATATAATTTTGAATGGCTTAAGGATCAATTATTACTTGAAAACCATAATTGGTTTTTAAAATTGTGATTAATTCGTTGGTTCACTATAAAATATAAAAAACTTAACGTACCTTAAAAAAACTGCTAAAAATGCAAACTCAGATGGGAACAAAAAGCTACTTTTGAAAACCCTAGTTCTTACTTCGATTCGGAAATATCTGTAATTATATATTGTTTGACAAACATATAACTAATATGCAATATTAGAATAATGTTTTCCGGAACAATCCAGTTTGTTAAATGAAAGTTTAATTTCATTCATGTACCAACTGGATAAAGCTGGATCAAATGTGATATGACAATATTTACCACAAAAGCTAGTTTAGATTGCAGTGTTAGGAGTATTACCATGAAGAAAATACTTACGGAAGTCAGAAAATATTAGATATCGAAGAGTGATCGAAATAGATCATTCTGCAGAATAGCAATTATCTAAAGTTTTTAACTCAAAAAGAGTGTATTCCAATGATAGTCAAGGAAGTACTCAACGAAGAATTATTGACGTTGGCTGAAGTAAAAGAAATACTTTCCAAGATTGCTGAAGAGCGTAGAGACCAGGGAACTGAGGTTGTATACGGATTTCGAAAAGCCCTGCATCATGCTGATCAGTTCTCAAAGATTAGTGGGGAAAAATCAAGAGAACTTGTTAATAAACTGCTAAAGCTAGAAAAAATGAAAACTGTAATTGCGGTTAGGATCGCAGATATTCTGCCTCAGTCTAGGGACGAAATTAGATCAATATATGCCAAAGAAAAGTATACGCTGAGTAATGAAGAGCTGGACCAGATTCTTGATTACATATCTGAGACTATGGAATAAGTCAAATTTTACACTTGTTCTTATTTTATGGGCTTTTGATTTATTGCAGTCGAATAATGCCGGTAATGATGATGAATTTTGCGATCCCTTAAAATACTGAAAAGTCTCTAAAATTAAAAGGGAATAGCTATATAGCAGGTTCCATCTTCTTATTTAGAAGGAGAGTATCCGAGACTTATAGCATTTTACATATCAGAGAATATCTTTACATGAAAAAGTTAAACACAGAGGATTCTTAAGGGTACATTAGGCCTTGAGTCCTAGAACTGGCTACGACAAATCACAAGTTTTCAAAAAACTTCTAGTTGAAGGCTGAAGGTCTGATTATTGGAGTAGATCTTGAATCGTATAGAAGCATTAAAATAAGCTGACAGTGTTAATGTTTGGCATACCCTGGAAAAAGAGTCTATTGCAGGATTTCATGTTTAGCGCTAGGATGGGTGCTGATGAAAGTAGAGAAGTCGCAATCAAATAGACAGTATGCTGGCAGAACAGCTTCTGGAAAATATTATGGCGGCAAATGTTCGACAGGCGGACCGCAATCAGATAGGCAGTCAGAAAGAGCTCCGCACTCATATGGAAAATCCCCGGATAACTCGCAGGGCAGAGAGGAATTTGTGTGGGTTCTAGATTATCTGCCCTATGGGAAGTTAGTTGATGGTACTAGTACATTTCAGAAAAAACCCCTTGTCCAATCTGTAGGAGACAAAAAGTTCATCCTGATGGAGCTGGTTCCCAAAAGCGGTGTGATTCCTAACATCCAGTCGAAAATTTACATCGGTTCTGGAGATAGGAATGAAATAGATCACGTAAAGCAGAGAATAGGTTATACTGACCTTACTACTGGGGCCAATCTAGAAATGCCTTTTATTCTTGAAGCTTGTGTCAGGAATCAGGAGGAACATTTTGTTAAATTTTATAATGATGCCCATTCTATTACTACCCGCCTTCATATGCTTGAACTTTTGCCAGGAATAGGAAAAAAGCTTATGTGGTCCATGATAGACGAACGAAAAAAAGGAGACTTTAAGAGTTTTCAGGATATCCGTGAGAGAATTCCGAGCTTGCACGATCCGGCTAAAGTTATTGCCCACAGAATCGAAGTTGAACTTAAGGATGATTTCATCAAATACAGACTATTTACCACCCCTTCGCGCCGTCAGAGACCCATATGAACTATGAAATATTTGTTTAAGAAAATATTATCGGATTTCTTATTTTAGATAGATTTTGTTTTAATTATTTATTTATTTTATTCAAGCTGCTTTAATTTGTTTCAGACCAAATATTTGTTTTATTAAGGAGGTTTCAGTCCTGGTACTTTCTCTTCTTAAAAAATATAACATAAAGGGAGGTATGTTTGATCAGCATTTTCTGGTCGACGAAAGCTACCTGAACAGAATTGTGGCGGCTGCTGAGTTAAGGTCCGGGGATGTTGTCCTTGAAATAGGTGCTGGTGTCGGAAACCTTACTAAAAAACTTGCACAGAAGGCAAAAAGAGTAATTGCCATTGAACGTGATCCGATCCTAATTAACGTCCTCCATGATCATTTCGACGATATCAAGAACATTGATATCGTCGAAGGTGATGCCTTGAAAGTTGATTTCCCGGAATTCGATAAGGTCGTTTCCAATCTTCCCTATTCCATCTCTTCAGAAATAACCTTCAAGCTCCTCCATCATAATTTCAAACTCGGAATCCTCATGTACCAGTATGAGTTTGCAGCACGCATGGTTTCAACACCCAACTGCAAGGATTATTCCCGTCTAACTGTTAATACCTACTATTTTTCAGATGCTTCCATTCTTATGAAAGTCCCAAAAGAAGCCTTTCAACCAGTACCGGAAGTTTATTCAGCAGTAGTTAAAATTGTTCCACGGCCAACACCTTTTCGAGTAAGAGACGAAGCTTTCTTCATGGAATTTGTGGCAGCAGTCTTCAGCCAGCGTCGGAAAAAAATAAGAAATGCAATTCTGAACACAAATTACATACTCAAAATTCCCAGTATTAGGGAATTAATTGCCCAGCTCCCTAAGAATTTGATGGACAAACGAGCTGAAAACCTGACTCCTGAGCAACTTGCAGAGATTGCAAATCTAATTGTTGATTTGAGATCAAAGAGTAGTTAGTCTTATACTTCGATAGAATATCTCTTCAACTATTACCCCATCCATTTACCTCATACATTCTATTAAAATCCTAATCCATTACTTGCATGCCAGTCATTGATCAATGAGAGGCACAAGCATATAAATCTGAACTTTTTCCATCTATGACATTAGATACTCAATAAAAAATATTGTTCGATAAATCATACAGACCTCTCTTGAAGATCATTTAACTCCAAAAACCATAAAACTAAGATTCTTACATTTTCGTTTCCCTTCTTCTATTCTCATATATTTGAAGTCGATAATAATACTAAAAAGAATATTTTTGCGAAATTCTTCATAAAATATTATTTACTCAGTGCCTTATTGTCCCTGGGGATTTGTTTTATATGCTTTCCTTTATCAGCAACTAAAATTGCATGTGAAATCTTGTTCTTTTGCAAAAATTCAAACATATCTTTAGAATAAAACTCTCTGATCAGAGGGGTACTAAAATATCTGAGGAGTACTAAACGTTTATTGATTTCATTTCTACAAGAACAATATATGCAGTACACTTTTCATTCTTGTGAGTGATATAAAGGAAGAGGGATGAGTAAAAAACAGCTAGTTGATTTTTTAGTCTATTCAAATTTTACTTATTTTTCATAAGATTAATCTATTTTTCCACGACGATGATCATATAGTTTAATTGACAGCGAAGCCACAGCCTTAAATGCTTACAGAATTCTTATTGGCCATGGAATGAAATTATTAGGAGATTCCGATTTACCTCTGACTTTTTTTCTTCGCGGGAATCCTGTCCAAATATTTCTTGCTCATTTGTATATTTAACCTGCTTTTTTTCTGGTTTATTATTCCATAATTTTGAAGAAGTCTTCCAGTGAATAGGGGCATGCTCCACCGCATACTCACTTCCAAATCACACATGGATCTTGGTATCAGGGGAACAAACTAGACAAATAGAGGGGCTCAGAGCTTCATTGCAACATGTTGAATGACTGCATGCTCATGTGCTTCATTCCATCGCTTTTGCAAATAATACCGCGAGTGTACCAGCTAGGTTCCTAAGTATTAAATGGAACTTACCAGATTCCATAGGTGTAGAAATTAGTGTAGGCACTAATAGATGAAATAAAGGTGGTTATAGCCTCCATTATATTTATTGAGCTGATCTCAAAATTTGATTCGATCATTATTGCTGCTAAAAATCGAATTCCAAAGTATGAGATTTCTTTGATATCATACCTTGTGAATTTTTTGTTGATTAATTAATGACTCACATAGTAGCAGGATCTACATATTTTTTCTCTGACTCCGTAAATATCACAAATGATTTAATTCGTATACTGGTTTGTGCAAATACGGGGTTACTGATACTTTGTTAATTTTTATTTTACTTTCAAACCAAGATATTCCTTTCTTAATTCTTTGTAGCTCAAGCATTTAAAAAGCTCCCAATGAAAAAATTAAGTGTGCATTCTGTGATTTTTTTATTGCCTGTCACTTTTTCATATTCTATATCTGTTTTGTTCCCCTTTATTATTATTAAATTCTCCAGAAATTATTATCCAAATTTCTTCTATTTGATTCATCTATATTCAGTAAATTTGTGACTCAGTATTTTGTGACTTCGTTTTCGGAAACTATTCCAATAATACTCTCCAATACATTCGCTTTCAGATGAATACAATTCTTTCATGAAGAATCTCAATTGTTTAGAGCAATATACTTTAGTATTTTCTGGCTTGAACATACATTTTATTTCAATAATTTTAAAAAAAAATTAATTCGTTTATTAGCTTGTATTGTAAAGTTAGTTAGATAAAATTTGGATTGAGCTTTTTATTAGGACATTTGATGAAAGTTATCATTAGTGTGAAAACCTAAATTCAGAGTATAACTATTAAATATAAACTTTGATTGATATAGAAAATAATGACATATTTTATGTAAATTTTATGATATTAACTAATAGATTAGTATTTTGTTAAGGATAAGGTTAAAACATGCATAATTAGAGATATTTTTTGAAAGCTTGATTATGTCACATCAGACCTTAACTTATATGGAATTCTGAACTATGTTTCTTAATAAGTTATATTGTTTTAATAATAATAACTTCTTGATATAACTTTAAATATAATTGTCAGGAAACTAGTAGCCTGCAGGTGGTCAGGTTTATTTGCATCCGATAATATTTACCAAATATTTATTCTTCAAAAAATATTTTGGAATAATAATTGGCAAATAATATTTGCACATTTATTCTAACAACAGGTGCATTGTTGCAAAACCCTATTGAAGTTATATCAAGTTAGACCCAAATTAATAAATATTCACCGATCTAAAAATTAAACGTAACAACTCTAAGCATCAACCAAACAAAACAATACGACCAAATTGATACAAGAGAAGCCTGTATTAAAATTGAAGCAATTTCCACATGGATAATTGAAATTTTGATTTTGAATGAAGCATGCAGGAATTCTTTAAGATAAATTGACCTTCAAATAAAATACCAGTTGTGGAATTGAACTTAGTTTTAAGGGGGCTTAAGACAGCAGGACACAAAAATTGTTTTAGAGGCAGAGGTGACAATAGGATGTTTAACATTGACTTAGGGAACCTTGGAGGAATTAACCTTAAAAGAAAAAACTTAATCGGTGCTGAACTAACAGATGCTGACCTCCAGGAGTACTACTTTGAAGGGGCCAACCTTAGAGAAGCTAATCTTAAAGGAGCTAATCTTGAGAAAGCTAACCTTAAAGAAACCAACCTTAAATGGTGCAATCTGAGAGAAGCCAACTGTCATGGAGCTGATCTTAGAGAAGCTGACCTTAAAGAGGCTGACCTTGAAGGAGCGAACTTTGAAGGAGCCGACCTTGAAGAAGCTAACCTTGAAAGAGCGAACTTTGAAGAAGCTGACCTTGAAGAAGCTAACCTAAGATGGGCTAACCTTGAAGAAACTAACCTAAGATGGGCTAACCTTGAAAGAGTTAACCTTTTAGAGGCACACCTTGAAAGGGTTGACCTTACAGGAGCTAACCTTAAAGGTGCTAACCTTAAAGGAGCGAACCTTAAAGAAGCCAACCTAAGATGGGCTAACTTTGAAGGGGCTAACCTTAGAGATGCCCACAATTTATCATTTGACCAGCTTTCTGAAGTACAAACACTTCAAGGTGCAAAATTAAACGAAGAACTCTTAAAATCACTAAAAGAGGATTAATATACCCTTTTAGTACCTGAGAACTATGTGAATGAGGATCTATTAGCATAGTTTCCAAAAAAATAGATATCTCAGCCATTTACTTGTTTATCTTCTACAAACTTTTTATTTTTACTACTTAAATATTTTATAAGGTGCTTGTAAATATTTCTAATGCAATTTAATTTAGCCATATCCTAAACGCTTAACTGAAAGCCTTAAAACCAGCATGGAGTTTCCTTCTAGGTTCTACAATTTTCGAGGGAAAAGTGAATTCAAAATTTACACAGAATCTATATAAATATATAAAATCACTGTTTTTATAAAAATTAGATAATAAAAGCTATACTGTTAATTTGTGCCAATATATTTTTTTAAGAATAATGTTCACTCACAATATGCATAGAGTAATACAATAGTATAATAGACATAACGCTATAGGCATCGAATAAATTAAATATTAACATGAATAGATATTCATTACCCAGAGATCCACTATAAGAAAGCAATTAGTTCATTTTTTAGCTATGTACTCTGAACTCGATAATTCAATATTTTGTAGGAGTGAGGTCGTTTACTCCTGCTAGCATCCCAGTTAATGATAAAAAAGTATTAAAAAAGCATAGCAAAATTCAATAAACATTCTTGCGTTAGATTTTTAATTGGAATTAATTTGAAAAAAGTAATTATTTAAAATTTTGAGTTATATCTTGATTTAAAAATCCTAGTTGGAAATATTAATATTGGTAATTAAAAACCACCTCCGGAAATGTAACTTAGTACATTAAGAATAAGTCTGTTTAAACTCAAATGAGTATAGTTACTCTATACTTTTAGATATGTGAGTGTAGGTAATAGTACAGTAAGAGTGATGGGTAGTCGTTGATAAAAATATGTATCTGTTTTACAATAAAACCTATTCAGAAGCAAGCTATCTATATGCTAAGCTTAATAGATTTGGATTCGGTTAAGGTTCAAAACATCAAACAGTGTTATTTTTTATGCTACATATTCAGGAATTATGTTGGGAAATCACTACACTTCGAACTGATAATAAATTGAATCCATTAACATTTTATCTAACACACGACTTTAATCATTTTCCAGATTAGATCAATACTCATAGACATGACCAATAATTTTAACATAGAATAATATAAGGGATATTTATTATCAGCAAATGAAATTATAAGCCACAATGATAAAATAAGATCAGAATATCATCGAATCTTGAGAACTAATGTCTGGCCACTACAACCTTGTCTCCTGGAATGTAAACGGTCTTCGAGCAGTAGTAAAAAAAGGATTCCTTAATCTTTTACTTGAACATAAGTTTGATGTTATTTGTATCCAGGAAACTAAAGCATCCATTGATAAATTCCCGAGAGAGGTAAAAAATATTCCAGGTTATTATACTTATTTTGTGTCAGCAGAGCAGAATGGATACAGTGGAGTAGGAATTTTTTCAAATAAAAAACCGCTGAATGTAGAAACAGGTATGGGAGTCGAGAAATTTGACCGAGAAGGACGCTTCCTCAGAGTCGATTACGAAGATTTTATTCTAATGAATATCTATTTCCCTAACGGCAAAGCCTCCCAAGAGCGCCTGGACTACAAGATGGCCTTTTATGATGCATTTTTAGATTATGCAAACGCCCTCAATGCAAAAGGAAAAAAACGTATCATATGTGGCGATGTGAATACAGCTCATAAAGAAATCGATCTCGCTCATCCCAAAGAAAACGAGAATATTTCCGGTTTTCTTCCGGAAGAAAGGGCCTGGATGGACAGGTTCTTCACTTCCGGATGCATTGATACATTCCGCATGTTCAACAAGCGGGGGGGTATCTATTCCGGGTGGCCTATAAGAACCCTAGCTCGTGAAAGAAACGTTTGGTGGAGGCTAGATTATTTCTTCGTCAGTGAAAACCTGCGAGAAAAAATAAAATCTGCCAGTATTTACAGCGCAATCACAGGGTCAGATCACTGCCCAGTTGGACTGAAGATTGAATCCTCTTTTTGACGTTTAATAGTTATCATTGTGATAATTGATTTTATTCCAAAATAATCGAAATTCAATTTTCAGCCTTTTTTATACTGTAATTTGGCAATGTTGTATTAACATGATCGTGGAATATAAACCAATGAAAGTTATATTTAAGGTATCTAATGAAAGCATCATTTAAAATAAAAACATTTCTATTTTTCAGATTTTGCACTCAAATTTCATAGATTTCTTATCCTGAACTAAATAGAAGCATAATCTGTTATTTGATGTAAATTAAAATCATTTTTGAGCTATTCGCGATTTGGATGTCCATTAATACATGAATGATTTTTTATGATCAAGCTTCATTGTAAAACAATTGTTTGTGTTTTCATTAATTGAAGCAGAATCTGCTCTTGTCTATCGTTGTGCAAAACACAAAAGCTGAGAAAAGGCATTAAAAATATTCTGGCACTAACATCAACCACAAAATATAGAACAACAAATGAACTCTTTTTTGAATTAAATAGATTATTCCGAAAATTTTTTATTTTCTATGGAGAATTTTTTGAAGAAATCTCTAAAATAAGGAGGAAGCGTGTTCATCTCCAAAATAGTATCAAGATCTATCCATGCATACTCCATATGCTCATAGCTCAACTTTATATCTGTAATAACGTACCCACCATCGTATACTATGGCAATAACCTTTTTATCTGGAAGCTCAAAGGTGACATATCCTGCAATATTCCCAGGGATAATTGAAATCCCGGTCTCTTCCAAGACCTCCCGCACAACAGCTTCCTCAAGTAGTTCTCGATGATTTAGTTTTCCTCCTGGAAGATCCCACTTGCCTGGGTTTGAGTGAGAATTTTGCGATCGCCTGAGAAGCAGAAATTCGCCTTTCTCATTCCGTAGAATGGCATATATAGAAATAATATATGGTTTCTTTAGATTCATGTAATAATATTTGAGCTTTTTTTGCTTAAAAGCTATCTTTCCAAAATCTTTAAATATATTCACTCCTTAAATTAATATACTTCTTTAATATATGAGACTTTTTATTATTGTCTGGGTTTTTTAATGATTGCAGTCAATTGCCAATTGAATTAATGGTAAATTTTAACAATCCTAGATACATTAAAAATCCTCTTTTATTAAGACAATCTAATATGTGCTTTTAAAACCGTCTAAGGCAATATTGTCTGGCTATACACTAAAAGTAATTCATCCAAGTTAACTAAAAAATAATCAATGACAGTAGATTTAAGCCTAATGGTATTCAACTTTCAATAATTTATACGAATCACATTATTTTTTTTAATTTTGCTCGGCAGCATGCATAATTTTCCTGTAAAATCACAAATCTTAATAAATTATTGAGTAGATAAATTATGTATATGAAGAATCAAATTACGCGCAGTAAACAGAAATTTGACGTCGAATTTACAGCAAATTCAAGCCACTACTAGTAATGATTCTACTTTCTCACAAAATTCATCAAATATCTCGCAGTCGTGTCAGATTTTTCGTGTTGTCATTGCTAAACATAACTTATATCGTAGTTTTTCTATTTTTCGGATAAGCTCTTAAGCAGTTGAGCTGAAAAATCAATAGCATAAAACCTTTAACTATATAAAGCACAAGTTTAACTACACACCTGAAGTACTTAATTTTGTACTTAAAAGTCCTAGTATGAAAAAAATGGAGCAAGGAATAGATATCTCCCGCCTGCTGAATGAAATAAGGACATCCAGTAGTTATCAAAACCAGATAGTATATATAGAGGAGATTCCCTCCAGGGAAGCCCTTTACGCGCCCCTTAAACTGAAAACACAAGTAGAAGCTGCCCTTTCAGGGATAGAGATCGAAGATCTGTACTCCCACCAAACAGAGGCCATCAATAAAATCCGAGAAGGAAAAAACATCGTGCTTTGCACAACCACAGCAAGTGGAAAGTCCCTAACGTACATGATCCCGATTTTTGAAACGATCCTCGATGACCCGGAAGCAACTGCACTTTATATTTCTCCTTTAAATGCCCTTGTAAACGATCAGTTAAAGGCATTTGTGGAATTCGAAGAAAAATTAAGATCAGGGACAGGCATAGCCCGTTATACCGGAGCACTTAGTGAGGCCCAGAAAAGGAAAGTCAGGGAAGGACAAAGAAATATTGTTCTCACAAATCCGGAAATGGTTCACATGAGTTTTCTTTCCTGGCACCACCTATGGAAGTGTTTTTTCTCAAACCTCAAATTCATAGTAGTTGATGAGAGCCATTATTATAGGGGAGTCATAGGAAGCAATATGGCAAACCTGCTTCGCAGGCTTTTGCGAGTGGCTGAATATTACGGGGCTTCTCCTCAGTTTATCTGTTGTTCTGCAACAATTGGAAACCCAAAAGAACATACAGAGATCCTTCTTGGGCTGGAAGTAGAGGTAGTTGAAAATAACGGCTCTTCAAATGGCCCCCAAAAATTCGTATTTTGGAACCCGCCTATCTACCTAAACAATAGGGGATGTGCTCTCAGAAGAAGTAGTTTTTCCGAGGCTTCTTCCCTTTTTATAAGATTTGTCCAGGTGGGATTGCAAACTCTTGCCTTCACCAGGTCCAGACAAGGAGTTGAAAGAATGTACAAAAATTGCAGGGAGCTTTTGAAGGATAGAAATCTTTCCCCTGCTATCTGCTCATATAGGAGCGGCTATTTTGACAGGGAAAGAGAAGAAATCGAAAAAAAAATGAATTCAGGAGAACTTAGGGGTGTTGTTTCCACAAATGCCCTCGAACTCGGGATAGATATAGGGAGGCTCGATGCTTGTATTCTGGACAGCTATCCTGGAACTGTTATGAGCGCCAGGCAACAGGCAGGAAGAGCAGGCCGGAGCGGGAAAGAAAGTATTGTTGTCCTAGTAGCAGGAACAAATGCCCTTGACCAGTACTATATGGGAAATCCTGCTGATTTTTTTGCGAGAAGTAGCGAAAATGCAGTTCTCAACCCTAAAAACCCCTATATCCTTGCTGGACACCTGCTCTGTGCAGCAAAAGAAATTCCTCTGCGAGCATCCGATGAAAAGTATTTTGGAAAAGGGTATCCAAGAGTTATAGAACTCCTGAAAGCCAAAGACCTGCTTGCAGGTAATGACCGGAAGAATTCGACTGATCCTTTTCCGTACAAAAATGTCTCCCTACGGGGAATAGATACTGATACTTATTCCCTCCTTGCCTTTGAAGGAGATAAGAGCTTTCCTATAGAAAAAGACATCGAGAAGACCCTAGCTTTTCGTGAGTGTCACCCTGGTGCGGTCTATATACACAGAGGAGATCCCTATTATATAAACAAAATAGACCATGAAAAGAATGAGATCCATGCCATAAAAACAAATGATGCTTATTATACAAAACCCATGATCACTTCATCAGTCCTGGTGCAGGAGAACTACGCAATAAAAGCTATTTTACACGCTCAAGAGGTTGAAATAGAGCTTGGGGAAGTAGAAGTTACTGATAGAGTTATAGGGTACAGAAAAATTCAGACTCACAGCAACGATACAATGAGTACATACAACCTTGAAATGCCTCCCACGACTCTTCAAACAATGGCACTTTGGATAAAGCTCCCGGACAGACTGAAGGAGATAATAGGAGAACACAAGCTGGATTTTGCAGGAGGGATTCATGCAGTCGAGCATGCAATGATTTCTATGTACCCTCTTAATCTGCTTGTTGACAGAAGCGATGTAGGCGGGATTTCCACTCCATCACATCCTGATCTTGGAGGCAAAAGTGGAATATTTATCTATGACAGGCACAAAGGTGGAGTCGGATATGCCGAAAAAGGATACGATTTAATCGAACAGGTACTTGAAGGCACCTTAAAAGCAATTGAAAGCTGCCTCTGTGAAAGCGGCTGCCCTAGTTGTATCCAATCTCCAAAATGTGGAAATAACAACAACCCTCTGGATAAGCACGCTGCGATTATGATCCTGCACGAAATTATGGGAAAAGTCCCTTATATCCCACCTGAGAAAAAAGAAAATAACCTTTCCGAAATTAAAGCTTCAAGGTCAGCTCCTGAAGAAAAAAATATAGAAGAAGCTCTTAATAGGATAAAGAGACAGATCAGGCGGGAAACCATAACGCAGGAATCTCCAGTGAAACAAGAAAAAAAGGAAAAAACCTTCATTGCCACGGATGAAAACAAAGGAATTATAGGAGTAGTTTCAGCGCTTGCTCCCGAAAAAGCCGCCGCAAAAATATTTCAACAAAAATTCAAAGAAAAATGGGAAACTACAAAAAAAGATCCCATTGAAATTCGCATTCTAGACCCTAGAATTAACAATGAATATCATTTCAGGGTTTGGGTCGAAGATTCTGAAAGCACTGAAAATACAGATAAAGAAATGGATGAAAAAAGAGCTGGGAAGAGATTGATTGTCAGGAAAATGAACTGAGGTAATGTCCGCAAGTTACGGAAAATAGTAAGCACAAAAATCTTGAGATTTTGAACATCTTCTGGGATAACTAAAATTTACCATTAATTTCACCGACAATTAACTGCAATCAATCAAAAACTCCGAAAATAATAAAAAGTCTTCAGAGCTATTATGTAAAATCAGTGATCAGAGTCTGTCTCTTGTCTTTTTCCCTTAGTTTTGTGACTCCTAACCCTACAAGCCTGAATTTTTGCCTTCCAATAAATTCCGAAAGGAGCTGCATAACTGTCCGTTTAATAACAAAAACATCAGAAGTCCAAATATGACCAGTTTTTGAGCGTGTATAAGTGGAAAAGTCTTCAAAACGAACTATAAGGGTTACTGTTTTGAAAAGGAAGCGGTGTTTTAGGAGAGAGCTGTGTACACTCTCAGCAAGCATAGCTAGAGCCCCTTCAATTTTCACAGGATCTTTGGTATCTTCCTCAAAGGTCACATACCTACTTATCGAATTTACGCTTTCTCTTTCCCGAACCTCCTCAAAATCGAGCCCATTTGCCATCTGCTTCATCTGAAGCCCCATCTTTCCAAATCTTTCCGAAAGCAGCTGAACATTCCAATTTGCTAGTTCTTCTACTTTGGTTATTCCAATCTCTTTTAAGGCTTCGGTTGTTTTCTTCCCTATTCCGGGGATCTTCGAAACTTTTAGTGGAAAAAGAAAGTCTCTGACCTCTCCAGGTCTAACAATCGTAAGCCCATTAGGTTTTTGATATCCAGAAGCAATCTTTGAAATAAGCTTATTTGGCCCGACTCCTACAGAACAGGTAATTCTTTCCTGCCTCTGGACTTCATCCTTGATTCTAAGGGCACAGATAGCAGCCTCATCAAAATTGCTGATCTCAGGCCCCGGTAAAAGATAGGCTTCATCGACACTAACTTGCTGGAACTTTTCAGCAAAACCTTTCAAGATTTCCATTACATTTGCCGAAACTCCGCTGTATAGCTTCATATTTACAGGCAAGAAGACAGCATCAGGACAGAGCCTGTAGGCCTGTGAAATTGGCATTGCAGAATATATTCCATATTTCCTTGCCTCATATGAACTCGTGCTCACAATTCCCCTGCCTGATCCCCCTTTAGGATCAGAGCCTACAACCACTGGCAGTCCCTTCAGTGTTGGCCTTTCTCTAACCTCTACAGATGCAAAAAAGCTATCCATGTCTATATGGAAGGTAATCTGCCTTTCGAAATTGTTTCCTTTGGGATTAAGGGTAAGCATTGTAGTGATATTAAATAAAAAACATAAAAAGGTTTGAGGAAGTTAGGTGAAAGTATTCATGTTATTAAGACTTACCGATTCCAATTGAAAATCGACATTAAGAGTATTTATTGAATTTTGCTATGCTTTTTTAATACTTTTTTACATTTACTGGTGTTAATCGGTCATATTTTCTATATTTCTATATGATGTAGAATAGCCAAGTTCAGAAAAGCATGGATGGAAGAAATAAATGAAAATGAAAAAGTTGATGGGACTTCAAATTTTTCTGCTATTTAAAGCCTATATGGAAACGGTTATGTTAGATCTATTCTTCCATATTAAAAACTGCGATTAAGAACATAGTCAATGGTGTAGAAGACTGCATCAGAAAAAGCACTCCAATAGAACAGGATATTACATGGTCCTGTTAATTATCCACAACTGAACTCGGGATATTTTCGACCTTTTGCACACTCATAGAATATTTTTCATATTTTTTTCCCGTAAAGCCCCTTTTTTACGAGTCCGTACTCATCAAAAGCTGTCCTTAAGCTTGCGAGAATGCTTAAAGTTGTGCTCAGGAGAGTTGAGACATAAATTGCTATCATGATCGAAATCTGATACTTAATGGCAACAAGAGGGCTTGCTCCTTCAAGGATTTGCCCTGTCATCATCCCAGGCAAAGCGACAATCCCTATGGAATAAATGTTTGCAAGGGTGGGTTTTACTACAGTCCTCATACTTTTTCGCAGGTATGGAAGAACAGCCTCATACATATCTGCCCCAATGGATAAACTGTAAAGGTAGCGGTTTTCATTTCGCTTGATATCGCGATAAAAGTCACCTATCCCTACCACATTTCCTCGGAGTGCATTTCCAAGCAACATATCCGCTATAGGGATCAGGTAGCGTGCGTCAAGGAGATTATCCAGAGTGATCACAAATTTATTAACATACAAAAGGACCGCCAGGTTTGAAAAGGCAATGGATAAAATGATAGGCACAAATAGTTTTTTCACATTCAAGTCCGCACTTTTTATTGTCGTATAGGACGCAAAGAAGGTCATCACTCCTACCCACAATCGGTTCAGAAGCCCGCTGTTCAGGTTAAAAATAAAGTTCAGGAAAGAGGCCTGCAAGAAAGAGCTGTATAGCCATCCTAAAGACAGCTTCTATAGTGCTTTTTTTGAGTCCAAGCTGGATTTTCCGGCTTGTGAAAATCGGAATTGCAAGTAAGAAAAAACAGAAAATTAATGAGGTGTAGCTTATATCATAAATAGGTATTTTTGAATCTTCTTGGATTTTGGTTTTTTTTGTTTATTTATATAGTTTAAGGATTGGTTCTGGCAGCTTCTTAGGATTTGTTTCCAAGATCTATTATTTCAACCCAATCGCGATACCATTCTCGATCATGGGAGATTTCCAGAATTGTCCAGTCTTCCCGAGCAAGGAAATAATCAGCCACCTTCTTTTTTAAGTTCACATCAAGAGCAGAAGTGATCTCATCGAGCAAGTATATATCCCTGTTCAGGAGGAAGGTAATGAGGATTCCTATTCGCTGCTTTTCTCCGCCAGAAAGTTCTTGAAAATTTTTATCAAGAATATCGTATTCTAGCTCCAGCTCCCGCATGAAAACTCGCAGTTTCTCAGGGTTCATCTTATCTTTATTTGCTCTATAAAAAAAAATCTCATTTAACAAATTTTTACCTTTCCTTCCCCAAGATCCGTATCCTGTACCGCATAAGCAATCTTTCACCGGGTTTCCCAGCATGTTTTGGTGTCAATTACCTGGTTCTGAAAGTAGAGTGTGCCTTCCACAGGCTTTGTAAAGCCCAACAACATTTTTAAAATAGTAGTTTTCCCGGTCCCGGATTTTCCTCACAAAAGGGTTTTTTGCTTTTTCGTTATGCTCAGGTTGAAACCTGAAAGAACCTTTTTGTTTTCAAACGAGATCCCTATATTTTCGTATTTTATCAGTTCGTTATTTAACGGCTCAACAGACATGTTCTTAATCTCTCGATTTTGTGGGATATTAATATTACTTGGCTAAAGAACAAATTCAGGGAATATACGCTCGGTCTTCAATTTATCATACATTTTTTGGATCACGTTTGCTCTGAATATATGTGATAACTCCCGGAAGTAGTGAAACAAAAATTATCCCAAGTATTACAAATATGAAGTTATCTTTTAAAAATTGCACGTTTCCAAAAAGATATCCACAAGGAAAGAAACTTCCCCCTAGAGTTAAAAAGTTCAGAAATACTTCTTAGGCTAAAAACTGACATACTTCCCACGCAAACTGTGGAGAAGCTTCTTTTCTGGCAACCCGTTTACTGAAAATAGTACGGTCCAGGATCCTTAGAGGGATGTCAGTATTCCCTTTCTCTGCATCTCTTTTTGCAGAGAATTGACCATTGCTTTTTGGCGTCAACGCTATGTTAAAGGCGGCATTGACATCGGCATGATCAACATGACCACAGT
>Ga0182014_10001571_pt1 | contig 30290 bp, 19 predicted proteins | sample 612S2DmetaG_FD_120489 | JGI IMG/M metagenome (GOLD analysis project Ga0182014, IMG submission 120489) | Permafrost microbial communities from Stordalen Mire, Sweden - 612S2D metaG | ecosystem: Environmental > Terrestrial > Soil > Wetlands > Permafrost | place: Sweden: Stordalen | collected... | reverse complement strand
TAGCAGCAAGAAAAAAATCAAATTAAAAGAGTTTTTTATCGGAAGAAGAAATCAATTGGACATTCAAAGGCAATTATTGCTCCAACAAAGAAAATTTCCACAATAATATGGCATCTGATTGCAAATGACAAAATGTACGCAGATGAAATTGGGTTTGGAAAGGGGGAAATTCAGAAGAGAATTATTGTTGAGATTGAAATATCTTCAGTTAATACAAGTATTGAAACAATTGTTGGAATAATCGCAATTATCAAAAAAAAAGTATTAAGAGAGTAAGTTAGGACAATAACTTCTTTTTTTTTAATACCAATTCCAATGAACTTCCAGAAAATATAGTAAATTCAAGAAGCTGAAAAGCAGGAACTGGATATCAATAATAAAAAATATTTATATTTTTTCTATCAATGATACCGTTTATATTTTTGAGATATATGAAGATTTTGAAGAGCCTAACTGGAAATTAATTCCAGAAAATCAGATTAATTAGGCAAGATACTGAGAAAGCACCTCAGTCCGCATTCGAAAGTGCAAAATGTGCGAGTAAAGCCTCGAGTTGGATTTTTTCACTCGCTCCCTCTGTGAGCCTGAAGTCGATCTCACCGATGATATCTATGAGTTCAACAATGTGCCTTTCAGAAAGCCCGAGTTCCAGAATCATGCGGTTTTCCATTTCGTATATAGCTCTGTAAATCTGTCCGACTATATCTTCACCAGAGAGTCCTTCTTCATAGAGCAATTTGTTAAGTTCTTTTCTGGCAGCCCTAAAATTTCCCCTCAGTGCAGTTTTTATCAGGGATTTGATTTCCTCAGGATTTGCGGTTGCAGTAGTCCTATAAATTGTCCCACTGGATATAGGTTTTCCCGGATCTATACAAGCTGAAGCCTGAAGAGAATTTACGCCTTTTCGCATATCTCCTTGGGCTACATAAATGAGAGCTTCATATCCATCCTCAGTGATGGTCAAATTTTGATCTTTAGCGATATATTCAAGGCGTTTTTTTATAGATTCATCTGAAAGGCGCCTAAATCTATAGACTGCACATCGGGATTGGATAGGCTCAATGATCCTTGAAGAATAGTTGCAGGAGAGGATAAAACGACAGTTGCTACTGAAACGCTCCATAGTTCTCCGAAGTGCAGACTGGGCATCTGAGGTCAGTGCATCGGCTTCGTCCAGGAAAATAATCTTAAATTCAGCTCCTCCTATTGGAGCAGTTTTTGCAAAGTTTTTAATTTTTGTTCGAACAATATCAATACCTCTCTCATCGGATGCATTTAGTTCGTTAAAATTTTCACGCCAGCTATTTTCTCCGTAAATTTCCCTAGCAATCGAAACTGCAGAAGCAGTTTTTCCGACACCTGGAGGTCCGGAAAAGAGGAGATGAGGAAGTGTTTTCGTTGCAACATAGGACTTCAGGCGCTCTATGATTTCCTCCTGCCCTGCTACCTGATCGAGTCTAACAGGCCTGTATTTTTCGATCCAGATCTCTTCTTTAATTTTATAGTCCTCCATTAATGCTTGCTCCTAAATTGGAGAATATAATCTTAAAACTTTCGAATGTTTGCGATTTTTATTATACGTAGACAGCATTTCGAAGAACAGGTTTTAAGAAAATTACAGTCAATATCATACCTGTAGAACGAGAGGCTTGAATACTTATGGGGTTTTAAAGACCTAAGCTTTAAAGACCTAAGGAGTCTATGTTTTATTATATAATTAAACGCATATAATTACTTTTATAAGCTAGTCTGATGATACCTTTTTTAATCTTTTTATTGAATTGCCTCTATCATACCTAACTTTACCCTCTACTCTCAGTTCTAATCTGGGCAAAGTTTATATCCTTTACTATTTCAGATATGAGTCATGCTAAATTCAGTATTTTTTTGTTTTCTTTTTTTAATGTCTGATTTCTAGGTGAATCTGTCAAGATCTGAAGAATTTGATAATTATGGAGTATTTCGATAAAACCTAAATTTCGTCCTATGATTATAAATGGTATATACACGACTCGTAAAAATCAAAGGTTTATCGAAATATTCTATTATGATCCCGAAAAATGAAATTCAAGGTCTGAAAAGAATAAACAAAAGGGATATATACCAAGCGAATATCAAAAAGCATTTAATAGATATCAGAAATGGATTGCACGTGTTGCAAGAACTTATATATATAATTTATCTATATATATATTCTACTTTCTTGCATCTTAATCTATATTGTTAAGAGGATTTTGATAAACTCCAATTTATGGCTGGTTACTTATAAAGTATATATGAGTAATTTGTTGAAATCGTAGGTTTAATCGAAATTATGAGTTGTCCTGAAGGAATATTTATGGAAAAGATCTTTCTTTTCTTGATTTTCCCGCTGTAGTCTTTTACTTCTTTTGTAAAAGCCCCCAAAGGAATAAATTATCCCTGAGATTTGCTAAAGGATCAGGCGCCAGAATCTCAAACAATTTCATAAAGTTCGATTAATTCGTCAACTATAGGCCCGAAGATCAATAAACTGCAAGCTTTCAACCTTCAAATTAACTAATCTGCAAATAAATAATTTCAAAGTAAATTTACCTTTAAACCATGGTATTAAACAGATATTATATGATTATACAGGTGTTTTCAAATGTCCGAAGATAGTTCAATAGGTTCTTCCATTGAAGATATTAAAACCAGGGTAGAATTTCAGCTTGAATGTGGCGAGATCATTGCTGAAGATGTGAAATCTCTTTTAACTGAAATAGAAATCATGAAAATCCAGAATGAAAATATGAAGGCTCGACTCCTTGAAGCAAGTGTGGCGACTGGCAGGCACCTCCAGGAAATCAATAAGTTAAAAGCTCATTTAGAGCAGCTTACTGAGCCTCCTCTGTTTATTGCAACTATTCTTGAGGTAACTGGTGAAATTTCCCTTATAAGGCAGCATGGGAACAACCAGGAGGTACTTACCCAGATTCCAGAGGAGTGTATTGGGAAGATAGAGCCTGGAATGAGAGTTGCAGTAAATGGAGCTTACTCAATTATCTCCATAGTTAGCAGGGCTGCAGACGTCCGAGCTCAGGTCATGGAACTCATTAATTCTCCAGGTGTAGATTATAGTATGATTGGCGGGCTCGATGAGGCACTTCTAGAAGTCCGTGAAAGTGTTGAATTACCTCTTACAGAACCCGAACTTTTCGAAGAACTGGGAATCGAACCTCCTTCTGGTGTCCTGCTCCACGGTGCTCCAGGTACGGGAAAAACTCTAATTGCAAAGGCTATAGCCTCTCAGGCAAAAGCAACTTTCATCCGAATGTCTGGTTCTGATTTGGTCCAGAAGTTCGTAGGTGAAGGGTCTAGGCTAGTCAAGGACATTTTTCAGCTCGCAAGGGATAAGTCTCCTAGCATTCTTTTTATAGATGAAATAGATGCTGTTGGCAGCATGAGGACCTATGATGGAACAAGCGGCTCTGCAGAGGTTAACAGAACAATGCTTCAGCTCCTTGCGGAGATGGATGGCTTCGATCCCAAAGGCAACGTAAAGGTGGTTGCTGCGACCAACAGGATTGATCTTCTTGATCCTGCTCTCATGAGACCTGGCAGATTTGATCGTTCTATTGAAATTCCGCTTCCTGATGAAAAGGGCAGGGTTGAGATTCTTAAGATCCATACTCGAAAGATGAACCTTTCCAATGATGTGGATTTTGAGAAACTCGCAAAAGTCATGAATGGTATGAGCGGGGCAGATATTAGTGTCATTACTAAAGAAGCTGGAATCTTTGTGCTGCGCAGACGTGGTAAACAGATCACAATGGTAGATTTCATGAAGGCCTATGAAAAGGTCGTAAACGTTCAGGAACCTTCAATTCCTCACGCTATGTTCGTATAACTGGTTTTTGAACTGAAGGATATTCTTCAAAATTTAAAAAATATTTATTAAGTAGGGTCGGAAGAGGATAAAATCCTTGCCGATAGTTTATACATTTTTCAGACCTTAGACGAAAAGTTTATATTTTTTTAATTACTTGGAATATGCTGCCTAAGTGATAAGGCATATTAATAATATGCTCCGATAGTGTAGCTCGGCCAATCATTCAGGACTCTCACTCCTGAGACTGGGGTTCAAATCCCCATCGGAGCAATTAACTTTTTTACGCAATTTTGTTTACGAAAATATTTGGTAGTGTCTTATTAGTTGGTCAATATTTAATACCCTCCTCCATTTTCATCTGCTTTCTAAGCCTAACTGTGCACAGGAAATTGAGAGTACATACGGCAGAAAATAAAAGAAGAAACAGAATATGTGAATACTTTGGGAAATGTTAACTTATTATTGATGGATCACTAAATCTATGACTTTTCGGAAATCATATTTTTGTAGGATCTTAGTAATTAGTGTTATAAACTATGAAAATATTTGAGTAAATTTTATTTTCTAACCACGTTTTTTTTGTATTTATTTTGCTACTAACAGGGCATAACAAGTGTATTCTTATGAGATGTTGAATAATCGAGCTTACAAGCATATAGGTAAAAATCCGGCTCATTGTTGTTTTTTTGTTAGTTGAACATGAGTTTCTAGTTTAAGAGCGATCACCTCAAAGAGAACTATTCGATACTATGGGAATTTTAAAAATCTTCAATCAAAATAATGAGCTGAGAATGGGAGCAAGAGCGAGTAGATTGAGATATCCATAGTAAGTTTATGTTGGAAAAATTTCGTTGCTTCTCTGTTTATTGGTAAGCGTGAAATTCCAACAGGAAAAATTTTGGGTGGTTTTACTCATAGAAAATATTCCTTAAGACAAAGGTATATGAAAAAAAGTCCTCAGATACATATTTTCAAAATGGAACAAATTTTAGTGGAAATAAATTGCAAAAACTACAAAGATGAGTTAATTTGACAGTGAAAAGTTAATGAAGTTAAAGGTCTTACTCTTAGTTTAGTTAAATATCCTTTAGTTAAATATCCTTAAGATTTTTTTGTACAATTCAAAATAGAATTATATATACAGTAAAATTATATATATATTTTAGTTACACTTTTTAATTTTTATATTTCTAGTTCTCGTTATCATTAACAGCTCCATACTAACTTGGTAGTAAGGGTTTCACACCCAACAGCTACCATAATGGCCATAGGCATGGTGATGCCACAAATGGGTGTGGTAGTGATGATTGTGGCGATATATAGTCGAGCTCTTGGTGCCACTGCTGTCAATGATATTACAAATAGAACTGCCAGCAAAATAGTAGGACCTTTTTTATTCTACTAACGGGTGTTTCGACATTCATTTTTCTTCTTTATTATTAAGGATTTCCACAATTTTAGTATTTACACAATTAAGTGGCTAAAAAGGCAGCATTAGGTCTCAAATAATCTAAATCATAATATCATATTATGAGTTCACAAATGCTTTATTTTTATCCTCAATGTGTAAAGTCCGAACTATTTTACTCCTTTATGTTGTTCAAATTAATACTAAATTTAGGGAATTTATTTTTCGATTCAATCGCCATTGGAAATTTAATGAGAATAATTATTCAACTTGAGTAAGAAGTCTGAGTAAAATAAGGAGGATTTCGATAAACCCCAATTTTTGGTTGGTTGTTTTTAAAGTAAATCCAAGCTAGAGGTTTATCGAAATCTTGTTTAGTCAAAAAAGGGCTACGGTCTTTTTGCATGCAAAAGCTCTTCAGTTTATTTGAAACTTCGAGTATGTATTTCGGGGGCTTTAAAATTACAGGTTTTCTGGGAGTTCTTAAGAGTTCCTCTTTTCTTTTAATAAAAGAACCGAAGTGTAAAATACTATTAATACGATCCCTAAACAATACGATCTCTAAATAATTCTGTTAGATGGCTTTTCCGCAAATAAGTTTGAAGATCAAACAGGTGTATGAGATGAATAGTATCACAATTGAAAACGTTTGCATTCGATGGCTAGGACACGCTGGTTTTTTTCTTGAAGGGCAAGATATCAAAATTTATATTGATCCGTTTCAGATCAATGAAGAACCTTCTTTTGATGACAAGGCAGATATCCTCCTTATCACTCATGAGCACTTTGACCACTGCAGCCCTGAAGATATTCGAAAAGTACGACGTTCTGACTCAATTACCTTGATCCCGGAAAGCTGCTCTTTGGAATTCAGGGGTGATGCAAGGCGAGTTGCGGAGGGAGATATCCTTGCTGAAGGGCTTGAAATTAAAGGGATCCGGATTGAGGTACTTCCAGCCTATAATCTCAATAAACCTTACCATCCACGAGGTTTTGGAGTAGGTTATGTAGTGGAACTTGGGAAAATTCGGATCTATCATGCAGGAGATTGCGATTTTTTCCCTGAGATGAAGAGCATCAGGGCAGATGTGGCTCTTTTACCCATAGGTGGAACTTATACTATGGATGAGGAAGAGGCTGCCAGCGCAGTCGCAGTTATATCCCCAAAAGTTGCAATTCCAATGCATTACGGAAGATTAGAGGGTCTAAATGGAAATCCCGAAAAGTTTAAAACTTTTGTGCAAGGCAAAAACCCTGATATTAATGTGATTATTTTTGATTCTTGAGTTCTAGTTTTTGCGAAATTCCAGGGGTCTAATTGTGATACTGAATTAAGTGTAGGATTAAAATCTACTTATGTCTAGAGTGGCCAGAAAACAACAGAAAAATTTGATTAAAGATATCGCAACTCAGCGTATGTGGCGGCTTTTTGAGCTTGCAAAAATAGAGTATGCAGAACATCCTGACCGTAGTGAGCGCTACGTGCAGCTCATCAGGAATATTTCTATGAGGAATAGGATGAGTATCCCAAGGGAGATCAAAAGTAGGATCTGCAAACACTGCTATACTTTCCTTGTGCCCGGGAACAATGCTCGCTACAGATTGAATGAAGGATATATCGTGATCTTCTGCAAGCATTGTGGGAAGGAAATGAGGTATCCCTATAAAAGATTAGATTAAAGCCTGAATAGCTTTTGCTATAGAGAATAATTAAAGAGAATTTAGATAAACTCATGCGCATTTGAGTATTGGATAGTTTCAATCTCTTAACATCAATTTTTTCTTGTGAAAAATCTTACGGATTTTGCTTTTAAATAAAAATGTAAATGTCTTCAGTTGTTGGAGACAAACTTGCTGAAATTGATTCTTTAATTGTTTGGGAATTTTTTCGTATAATTTTTGAGTCAGTATATTTTAACAAAACAGTTTATTGAGGCAGACCTGAGGCTGATGTAGTCATTATGTTTTAAATTCTTATTTTACGGCAATTTCATGGTCTTTCAGACTTTGAACTTGAAAAATAATGTATTGATTGATTTTTTTAGGTAATTTCTTGGTTTTCCTGAGTTCATACTAGGCAGTATCATATTTTGATCATTCAAAAAAATAATTATTGATAACTACAAAGAAGAATAAATATGGAGACAGTTGCAAAGCTAACTTGATTGCCTTGGCTTCAAAATAAAAAAGGGAATAATTTAGACAGCTATACTTTTATTCACTTAGATCCCTGAAATGCAAAAGTGGATAATCCTCGAGAAAACGAAGCAAAAACAAGGAGAAGTATAGATGTAACTTGGATAAATAAGGGTGGCCAATCATACATTGGATGTAAACTTCATTGCATTTAATAGACCGAGATTATGAGCTGATCAGAAGATTCAAAACAACAACTCTTCACATCATGATTTTTAGGTAGGTTTAATCAAAAAAATGAAATGGTTTTACAAAGACAGAAGATATTTTGAAGCAATATCAAAAGGTTATGATGCAACAATGAAAAGAGCAGCAAAAGCGAATCTTTTGGAAATGGGTGATATGTTAAGAAACAAGAGGTTGCTCTAAAATATATAAGGGGAACGAGTTTATGCAGTGACTAAAAACATATTCAAAATAGGAAAAGTTTTTGTCACTACTGTTCTAAGAGTGAATATTAACATATTGTGTAAAGCTTTGTGTTATAATTTCGACAGTTGATGATACTGCAAATAAAAAGATTTTATTAAGGATATTGGAAGCTGCCTTTAAAATTAGAGAATAATGGATCCGAAAAAAATAGGGTCAAATACAGAAATTACCGAGAAAAATTTGGACAGGATTTATTCTAAAAAAATTAGAACTAAATTGAAATTTTCTTTAATTTAATAAAACCACTCTATAAATAGTCAAAAAAGTCTTAATCAATTTATGAAAGCTTTATTGTAAAATTAAAAGCTCAACTATTTTCTTTAAAAATTTAATTTTTATTTAAATTTCTCTACTTTTGGAATTAACTATTATATTTAAGGTAATTATTTTCATCACTTTCAATTGCCTGAAACACCTGTGTAGATATTTTGAAGATCTTGTAGTTGTATATTAAATAATTTATGAAAATCGAATGTTTATTGAAATCTTTTTCCGTTTAATAAAAAGCTTCATAGTAATCTAAATAAGTCTTAATTGAGTTATAAAAATTTTATTTTGAAATTAATGGCCCAAATAAATTTATTTTTTGAAGTAATTGTTTATTCAATTCGCTCAATTGTTGAAAGTAATTATTTATTAAAAGTGGTCAATTTAGCACTGTAAATCTAATTGTAATCTAAACCCTTGGAATGTGGATTTGTTTTGAGACTTGTTCTCAAAAGAGAAAGGAATGAATCAAGAAACCACTTCTATCCAGTTGAATGGTAATTTACTTCCAATATCTCTGAATGATAGCGATTATTACAAAAAAAATCTACGCAACATCTTTAGATTCACCTTTTGGACAGTATGAACAAGAACTTTTCCTATCTTGAATATGTTTTTACCAACTGTGTAAATTAAGTTATTTTAAAATCTTTTTTATCTAATTCTCTTGTTTCCGAATAAATCAATTATTTCTAGAGGATGTTTTTTACTGCTCTTTTCATCATTGTATCATAATTTTTTGAGTTTGCTCCGGAAGCTGACATAACAAATATATACTTACGGAAATTCGAAGAAATGGGACAAGTGTCTATACCAATGGAACTTCTTCATTGTTGATAGCAAGTATATAATATCTTTCAATCGATGTTGTAACAAGGAAGATGCTGATTAAATAGTATCTAAGACTTACAGAAAATTGAAGAAATAACTAACCTTCAAATAAGGATATTAACGGACGGTCTTATAGACTTACTGGGTTCATTAACAGGACAGTCAATTATCTGGTTAAAAATTGCCTCAAAAATAATTTAGGCAATGTTCTTATCGGAGAATTAACCGAAATTAAAAAAAGAATTAATCGTAGTAAACGTAATAATCAAAACATTGTATAGATTCCATTTGGTACATTCAAAGGTAAATTCTAAAGCTAATGCGTTTTCCATGGTACTAAGTATCAACTTGTAGATGAAGCATATACAAGTCAATTTGATTCTCTTGCAATATATCCGATTGAAAAATTTGAATATAGTAGATCACGAAGAATTAAGAGAGGACTGTACCAAAGTTCTGTAGGTCAGTTAGTCAATGTTGATATTAATGGAACAATTAATATACTCCGAAAAATAGTCGATGATTCGATTTTGGAACTGATAACCGATAGGCATCTTGTCAACAGGCCAACCAGACTAATATTAGACTCATAGGCGAATAAATAAAAATGTAACTATGAGGAGACGGCAAGTCCTACAACTTTGGCGTGGGTAATTGACTAATTCCAAATTTTTCTTTCCCGTAGAATATTTAGGAGGATTTCGATAAATCTCCGATTTTCCCGAGTCTTTTATATACGATTTATAAGCTTAAGATGAAATTTATGTATTATCGAAATCCTCTTAAATATTGAAAGCATACGAATTTTCAAGTATATATTCAGCGAAGTTACTTGCTTCTACATCAGTTCCTTTTATAATGTTTGCTTCTCAGAAGGTCTTTTATGCTCTCGATAAACTCCGAATGCATCCTATCTAAAAAATCTGAAGACATCCCTCCCTTCTATGTGATGGAAGTGCTGGAAAATGCCCAGGCCATGGAAGCTGAGGGAAGACATATTATACATCTAGAGGTTGGTGAGCCAGATTTCCCTACTGCTCCTCATATATGTGAAGCTGCATATGATGCTATTGTTCGAGGATCTACGAAGTACACTCATAGCCAGGGATTTCTTCCTCTTAGAGAGGCGATAGTTAACTCTTACTATCACAAATTTGGAATTGACCTGAGTCCAAATCAAGTCATTGTAACTTCGGGGACAAGCCCTGGTCTCCTGCTGGTTTTTATGGCTCTACTCGAAAAGTGGGACGAAGTAATTATGTCAAACCCACACTATGCCTGCTATCCAAATTTTGTGAAATACCTCGGTGGAGTTCCTGTCTATGTCTACACGAACGATACTAATGGTTTTGCCCTCGAGCCGGAAAAAGTAGAGCAGTACCTTAGTCCCAATACAAAGGTCATTCTCATCAACAGTCCTTCAAATCCTGGTGGCTATGTGATGTCTCCTGAAAATTTGAAAGGCCTTGCTGCGATAGCTGACGAGAGAGGAGTTCCTATAGTTTCAGATGAAATTTACCAGGGCTTGATCTATAGTGGAGAAGAGCATACTATCCTGGAATATACGAACAATACCTTTGTCATTAACGGCTTTTCTAAATTATATGCGATGACTGGCTGGAGGCTCGGCTACATTATCTGCCCATCTGAATGTGTTCGTGTGATTCAGAAAATTCATCAGAATTTTTTTATCTGCGCCAATTCTTTTGTCCAGGAAGCAGGAATTTCAGCCTTGCAAGGTTCCCAGGAACATGTTACTGATATGATACAGACGTACAATATGCGCCGCCAGTATATGCTCAAGAGGCTACTGGGTATGGGACTAGATGTCCGCAAAGAGCCAACTGGAGCTTTCTACGTCCTTGCCGATGCTCGCAAATACAGCCACGATTCTCTGGAATTAAGCCGTAGTATTCTTAATAATGTAGGCGTTGCAGTGACTCCTGGAATCGACTTCGGAAACGGAGCAGAGGGCTATCTGCGTTTTTCCTATTCTAATAGCATTGAAAATATAAAGGAAGGTATGGACAGGTTGGAGGCATTTTTTGGAAAGAAAGATGAAGGATAACTATTAGTCTACTGACAATCCCTTGAAGATATAGATTTTGGTGGAAAATATGCTTATGATTACTAATTGATGTAAATATAAAAAACATTATCTGTGGCCGGCAGTTTAATAAATTCAGCCTACCAATATTTGCTCATCGAGTCTTCACAAAGATGGTTATTGAGTTGTGAAAAAGGAAATTGAATTTGGATGGTACTAATTTTTGGGGCGCTATTTAAAATTATTGTTTTTTAGATGTCTCAATATTTTTATTTAAAATAGCATTACGTGATTAAACTAGTTTCTCAAGTACTCTCCCCACCATTTTTTTCACAATTACTATTATTCAATTAAGTATTTTTATAAGTAGATCAACTGAAGATTTTCAGTCTCGACAATCTTCCTCTTCTGAATTTTTCCCTTTCAACATCAGATTTCATCTTCGTATATATTTTATTTGCAATAAGATACCATCTAATTCTGGTAATTTCCTTGCTAGAACAATAATTGAATTTGAATAATTTCTTTATGTCCAGAGCAGTGGCACGAACATACCCAGTTGTTTGCAGCGGGGTGCGTCACCAAAACTTTGAGTATCAAGTTAGCTTTTCTCTGTCTTTCCCGCCTTTCTCACACATATCTTGTCTAGAAGTAAGATATTGTCAAGCATTAGGGATCCACTCCATCCTAAAGGAATTGCCCAGGCAGGTTTGCCTGTCGACTTATCAACCTGCTCCGGGAGAAGTCCTGTACTGGTTGCACCAGCAAGGGCCCATTTAAGGCATTTAATTCCTTCATTTGTCAGATCTTCCACGTTTTCTATATTGCTCTTTTCTTTTTCATAGGGAATGTCGTACATGGGGGAAAAAATGGCTTTTTCAGAAGGGATGTCTAGGGCAAGGGCAAACATCGCTCCTGAAAGCCAGAGAGTGGTTACTATCCATGGGTTTCCATCAATGTAACTGTCGTTTTCATACCTCTTGATTCCATAACTCTTATTAATGGGTACTGAGAGTTTTTTCATGATATTTTTTATCATGAACAGGATCATATCCCTTTCTATGGGGTCCTTTGGGGACAACATTCCAAACGGTATATAAGCGCTTAGGATGCTTGAGTCAACGGTTTTATCCAGTTTCTCGTTGATAATTCCTTTTGCAAAGTAGCCTTCCTGAAGCCATAGACGATCAATTGTAGCCTTCTTGATGAATTCCGCTCTTTTCTTCCAGCGCTTTGCCATGCCAGATTCCTCATTTTCTTCGGCCAGATTGGACGCGCCCATAAGCCCAGCATAGATTGCAGCATTTGTGTATGTGAAAATTCCGTAATAAGTTTCCCATAGATCCATACAACTCTCATGAAGCCCAGATTTTGTCTTCTTCATCAGATATTCGGCAGCTCTGAGTACTGAAACCCATACTTCGTCCAAAAATTCAATTTTTTTAAGACCTTCTAGGATTCTGTAATACACATTCATGGCATAGAGAGTGGATCCTGTTTCGTCTATTTGGGTCGAGTAATCAAAATTACCCCAGGAAGGAGCTGTATCCCCATTAAGCCAATAGCGTTGAAACCAGGAACCATTAGGGAGTTGGGTTCGAATAGACCACTTGAAAAACATGTCACAATACTCAGGATATCCTGAATGTTTGAGTGCAAGCACAATTTCTGCAGTATCCCTGTTCCAGCAAAAGCCGTATCCTCCACATTTCTCAAAATTGGAGTCAAACTCAGGAGCAGCCACAAAGGATCCATACTCGCGATCTTGAAGTAAGTCAAGCATGAGAAGAGATCTGTTGTATGCGCTGAACAGTTCCTGGCGCAAGTTCTCGTGTCCTACGAGCCCTGGCATTTTTAGCACCTTTTTTTTAGAAAGCCACATAACCCAGTATTCCCGAGTCTTTTCGAAAATATATTCCAGAGACATTTTTGAAAGTTCATACATTCTCTTGTAAAGCAGGTTCCGGGAAGATGCGGCACCTATCATAATAACAAATTCAGTTGCTCCGTTAGCTTCTAGTTCAAGATTCCAGCCAGCAGCGTTATTAATGTTTCCGATATCTTCTTTATTTCGCTGGAGTTTTCCATCTTCCATATCATACTTGGAATTAGTCCACCATATGGTGTCCATGGCCTTTCCAATCTGCCATTCAGTAAATTCGGGCAAGGAGTGGATCCCGATATAATAGTTCTGCCAGTACTGTATGAGCAAGCGAGCATCTGTATCACAAAAACCAGAATTTTTTTTAGACGTTTCTCCCACATTGAAATTAGAGTAGTAAAAAAATTTCCCTGAAATTTTTTTCTGGGACTGAACCTTGAACCTGCGGATGAGAACAGGCACTTCTGAGTGCACAAGGTCCAGAATCGAAATCCTAATTCCTGAGTCATGGTAAAGTTTTGTGGATACGATGTTAGTGTCTTCTATATAGTTCTGAATGCTGTGCCATTCGTTATCATTTGTCCAGAGAAGTTTTTCCCCTGTATGGATGCAGGCAAGAGACTCTTCTACATGCTGAGCATGATCTCTGCGGGGGTAGAATAGGCCCAAGATATCTCCTTTTCTTCCCATTGTCACAAGTAGTCCGTCATTTCCTAGGATGGCATTAGGTTGCCTGATCACTGGGTGTCCCCCTGATCTGGAATTCCTGGCTTACGCTGGAGGGCGCCAAAGAAATTACATGTTCGCATACCTTCTTTCCGGTGACTTTACAGCTAACCTCTCTTACACTGATATTTTTTCCGAAATAATCGGTCAAGTAACCTGCAAAGTAGCCGCTCATAAAGGCACAAACAGGCTGGTCAGCCGATCCGTAAACATCAGCAATAAACGAGTCTTTCACAATGATTTTTCCTTCGTAAGTCTTTGGATCACATTCAATTTCCAAGATTCCCCACCCTACAGCTCTGTAGAGCTCCGCAAGAACGTTTGCGTAATTGCTGTCATTAATAGGCATGATACTCTTGAAGTATTTTGCCGCGTGGATCCCTCCTTTCAGGCCTGAAACGGTGAGAAGTCCCTCTGCATGCGGCACACTTTGATTGAGAGTTTTAATGATATCAACAATTGTGAGTGCTCTTGCCGTGACTCCTCTGACTCCTATTACATTAAGAGGAAAGTCCACGGAATAAATCATCCCATATTTTGAAATTCCGTAATCTACTTCAATTACAACTTCGACACTTGTTATTTTTTGAGCAAGATTAGCAGGGTCCATATTTTCATTAAGTTCTGTATATATCAAATATTCTCCTGTCTTTTGTGTAATATTATCCAGATGACCAAACATAATGAATGCATTTTCTTTTTCAAGAAAATCAGTTATTAAGGATAAAGATCCAGGCTTTTTCGAATAAATAATTTTAAACCATACAATCTGCGAATTTTCATTGAAGCCTGCAAACATGAATAAATCTTTGACCATATTACTCAAACTCCTATGATTTGTATTCGTAAAATTCAATTAAGCTATCGCTCTAAGTTTCCTGAATACCTGGGCTTTGAAATCCATGAGCACTACCATGAAATTGACTGCTGCATCGAAGGGTGTAGGATAAATACTGAAATAAGAGTGTACGTCCCCATCCCCTAGCCATTTAGTGCACATATAATAATAATGATCCGAAGTTAGTAGATGCTTCCATATACGTAGGATCTCAGAGTCTCCTGTTTTTCTTACAAAAGGTTCAAGCAACTTAATTTCCTCAAAACAACGTCTTTGCATATCGTTTCCAAGCCATGCACTGGTATCACGTTCCATATCAGCCCAGGAAATTGTGGAAAAATCCCCTACATCTATCTCAGCGACAGGTGAGTATTTTTCGACAATCTCAAAAGGAGTGCTGAAATTAAGGTGCTTCTTAAGGACTTCTCCAGGCAGTTCTCGCAGAAAGGTGAAAATTCCAGTTTCTTCCCACTGGTGTTCTCCAAAGGTTTCATAGTCAATAAAGATGTTAACGCAGTCCTCTTTGATTCCTGAAACCCAAGAAGCCCATTTTTCCGCAGTCAAAGGATAGCCTTCCCACCACCTTGCCGAAAAACGGTATCCTATATCATCACTCAGCTTGTAGTTTCTGAGGATAATTGGGAGACCTAAATTTTTTGCTCTGTAAAGTAAGTTAGGGGATCTACCTTCAAGCAGGTGATCTGCACCTTCAGTAAGTATTGCCTTGTAACCTAAATCAGAAGCAATTTTTGCGATTGAATTATTGTAGAGCAGTTCGGTGTTTCGAAGTACCTTAGGTTTAATCCCCAGGAGGGTGAACATAAGTTCTCTATGTTCCTTTATTTCTTCGATAAATTCGACTTTTTTTTCAAAAAGACTTGAAAGGGAATGATAATAAGTTTCGTCCAGGAATTCCACAGCTTTAGTTTCTGCCATTTGTCGGAAGCCCTCTAGCACTTCTGTTCCCCATAATTCGCATTGTTTTAGCAGTGTACCAGTAACAGAAAGGGAAAATCTAAACTTTCCTTCGTGCTCATTGATAGAATTCAGAAGGACTTTGTTTGCAGGGATATAGCACTTTCTTGCTACTCTTTCAAAGATTTCCCTGTTGCCTCTCTCATCAAAATAACGGTAAAATCCGGAGCTTTCGTCAGGCCAGAACCTGCGCAATCTAAATGGCTGATGCACCTGAAAATACATGCAAACAGATGTCATTTTGCTTCCTCCAGGACAGCTCTCCTGAAATCAGACAAGATGGAAAAATAATTCACAGCTCTTTCATAACCTTCCCTAATACTTCCAGAGTTCATGGAAAAAAATATTTCGCTCTGCTGAAGATAACCGAATATCTGCTTCAGTTTCCAGTAAGCTTTACTTCCCTTAAGCTCTGAAAGCTCCTCTCCAATTTTTACAAGTTCTTGCATGTAAAGCTGCTGGGCATTATTTCCGATTGCATTATGCATTCCATAACGGATTGTTTGTTCCGTTTCAAGTGTTTGGAGCCTTGAATGTGAGAATCTCTTTACTGCTTCAGACGGTGTGAGCATTTCAATGCCCCTGATTTTGAGAGCGTTGGGGAAAGTCCGGATAAAATCGACTATTGTATTCTCATTCGTATGGTGAACACAGAGATTTGTATAGTTAACATAAAGGGTCAGGACATCACCTTCCATGCTTTTGATCCAGTCTGCAAATTTGTTAGGGATAAGATTGTATCCGTCAGCGTTTTTTTCCAAAAAACGTAGTTCAAGGTCTTCGCTAAGGTTTATATGTCTTAAGAGAGTCGGAAGATGGTTTTGGAAGATATTTACCGGATCATGTCCATTTATAAGGTTTTTTGACCCTTCAGCAATTAAGCATCCGAAACCAGCTTCTGCAAGATTGCATCCTATCCTTTCTGTGTATAGTAGTTCGGTATTCACGAAAGTTTTGGGCGTAACACCCAACAGTTCCCTGATAATCTCTCTGTAGATACTGATTTCCTCATTAAACCAAGACAGGTCAGGGTATAGGGAACTCAGGGAATGGTAATTGCAGCTTCCTGTAAATTCCACGCTTCCGCTTTCTTCGAGTTCGTGGAAAGACTCTAGAAGTTCAGGATCCCATCTACATTGTTCGAGGAAAGGACCAGATAGATCAAAGGAATATCTTCCTCCCATTTCAATGGATTCCATAATTATATCATTAAGATGCAAAAGTAGCCTACTTGTTTTTAAAAATCTAGAGAAAATATTTTCTCTGTCAAAATAACGGTCCATTTCGGGTACTCCATAAAAACCCTCGACAGGCCAGTACCACTTTGGACCGTAAGGCAGATGTACCCCCATACAGATGCATACAGCTTTCATAACAAAGTAATTTTGTGCGGAAACCTACTAAAAACTATTGTTTGACTCATTTCAGGCTGACATCACAATATAATATAGCATTCATAAAATTCTAAATTATTGAGGATCATAGGTAAACCTCTGATTTTTTCAAGTCACTTATATATACTTCGTAAGCATACGACAAAATTTAGGGATTTATCTAAATTCTTTTTTGTGTTCAAAAAGGATTTAGCAACAAAAATTTTATTAGCTAGTGTAATGTTTGATAAAATAGGTGCTCTTAAAAAATGCTCTATTATCGGAATATTTATAAGGAGACAAAGCTCATGAAATAAAATTATTTTACTTAAAAACTTATTTCTTGTCGTCAACTATTTAAAAGAGAACGAATATTTCAATATTCTTGTCAAGGGGCTGTGGCCTAGTCCGGCATGGCGATGGGCTCCAGCGGATAAATGATGAACAACGGGTCTACTGAGTTTTTCTCGACGGAGCAAGACAATGAGGAGCCGTTGGAGCACTGATAGTTGCTAACCAGAACCAAGACTGTTAGAGTTAGTTGTTCGGAGAGACCCGTCGATCGTGAGTTCGAATCTCACCAGCCCCACCTTCTTTTTTCTTTAGCTACTTTATTCCTTTTTTTAAACTTCTTCTGTTAACATTTCTAAAAATTATACTAATTTTTAGTAAATTTTTGTATTTTTACTTGCTAAAACCAAATATGGAATCTTCAAATAACAGGCTCAAATAAAATTTATGATGGAACACTCAATTATAAACAAGTGGTATGTTAGTGATACTATCTGAACATAACGAAATTATTCAAATTCAATTATTGTTCTAGCAAGGAAATTATCAGAATTATATAGTGTCTTATTCTAGAGGATTTCAATAAATCCTACTAATTTGTCATATACTTCTAAATGGTATATTAAATGACTCGTGAAAGTAAGAAGCTTATCGAAATTCTCTGCAAATGATGAAATGTACGAAGATGAAACAGGATATCAAAAGGAGAACTTCAGAATGGAACAATTGTTAAGACTGATAAATTTTCCGTTAATGCATTTGTAAGATTATTATGTAAAACGAAAATTTTGAGAGTACTTGAGGAAGATAACGTCATCATTTTAATGCCAAATTAATTGCTTTTGTAAATATTCAGATTTATTGGACAAAGCGTAAAATCAGTGGGTCTTCAGCCCAGTGGATGTAAGCGTCAACTTCAATACTAGTTCAGTATGTAATTTTTGTCTGCTTCTTTTCTAAAATTCCCTACAGAATCTGTGAAATATCCAGCACTTTATAGTGTATATTCCTTCCAACAGTATTTTTTTCAAATACTCTTTTTGAATTTTCCCTAGCCTAATTGTCGTCTCTTGTTTCAGTTTTCGAATTATCGCAAGAGTGCAGACTTTTGGCTTGCTCTTAACAAGTAGAAGGCTGTGGTCTTTGTCCGTTTCCATTTCTAGTATTTCAAAATATGTCTCTTTTTCAATGTTATGAATTATCTATCTGAGCTTTTCTTCAATCTGTTTAGTGTCTTTTTTCGATACTTATCACAAAGATAATATGATACATTAATAAAAACTTGCTATGAGTCTTATGTTAATACTCTATATTTACCAAACAGTATGGGTATTGTTAAAAATTTCTAAGTATATTATGACGAAAGCATTCAATTATTAGGCTATATCCAACAATTGACCAATTTAACCAACTTAATAAACATATTGGTAGTTTTAGGTTTGTCTATTATTAGACGCTTGATCAGAAAGTAAACACATATGAACAAATCATTAAATCAATTTCTAGGTCTGACTTAAAAAAATAATTTAAAGCCTAAAAAAGCAAAATACGTTGTTAGGAGAAGTAAATTCCCAATCAGTTAAGGGCATGATTAAACAGGTAGAATCTGCATTCACTAGATTTTTTAGAGAAAAGAGTGGTTTTACTAAATTCAAATCAAAGAAGAATCCCATTCGTTCATTCCCAATACCAAAACACTACAATTTGGATTTTGAAAACAATACTGTTAAGCTTCCTAAGATTGGAGAAATCAAAGCAGTTTTTCACAAAATATTTGAAGGGAAATTAAAAACCGCTACAATTTTGAAATCTTGCACAAGATTGTACTACCCCAACATTTTAATAGATTATGAAAAAGAAGTTCCAGTTAAATAAGTGTTTTCTGAATCTACGACTATTGGTGTAGATGTTGGTATAATAAATTTTGCTGTGATGTCAACTGGAGAAAAAGTTGAAAATTCTAAGTACTTGAAAAACTCTTTGAAGAGACTTAAAGTACTCCCAAAAATAGTTAGTCGAAAAAAACGGTTCTAAAAACCGAGAAGCAGCCAAACAAAAACATTATGTACTTCATGAGAAAATGCAAAATCGGAGAAATGATTTTCAACATAAACTCTCTTTTAAACTTGTTATCGAGAACCAACCAATATCTGTTGAAACTCTGGATGTTAAAGGCATGATTACGAATCACTATTTTGCACAGGCTATATATGATTTGGCGTGGAGTAGTTTTGTAACAAAGTTAGACGATAAATCAGAATGGTAAGGAAAAACCATTCTTATGATAGGTAAATTTGAACCATTATCTAAGATCTGTCATGTTTGCGGATACCCTAACTGTGAGCTAAATCTAAAAGATAGAGAATGGAAATGTCCCCTGATTGTAAGACAAAACATGATAGCTATATCAATGTTGCAATTAATATCAATAAATTCTATTTCATTGATCAAAATCTAATTGGAATCTGACACCAGTGGACTGTGTGGGATGGGTTTGGAGACGTTTTCTCAAATGAGAACTGGCTAAACCAGGAAGGCACTTAGTCTTCAGCTGAGTATCCTTCACGAAAATTATGCTAGTTTGGATATTATTACTCGTAACTAATTTTTTGATAACATGTAGTTCTTGGAAAAGGCTGGCTTATTATAGCATAGAATATTCGTCACAAAAGCGGTCAAATTTTATATTATTTATATCTATCTTTATGCGATAAAACAAGTAACGATCATAATGATGAGAAAAAGGATGGATTTTTAAATCAAAACTCTACTTTGGGAGCATCATATAAAAATAGAAAAAAAATCACTATCTTTAAATATGCCTTTGTTATATTTGTAACATGTAGGTATCATATCTATATTATTTGCGTATTATTATTTCTTGTAATTTTGATTTAAGAATTAATAGAGAATTTCGATAGATATTTGATGTCAACAAATTGCTTGCGTTTATAATTTATGAACAATCAACCAAAAATTTGCGCTCATCGAAATTCTATTTAATATTTGTGGGCTATTTAAGTCCATATTCTTATATGCCCAGGAATTACGCAATTGAAATAAAAGCTGATTTCAAAAAGTCTTGAAACATTCGAAATGTCAAACTACTCACAGCGCCTATCGCAGGTAATTTTTACTTCAGTTGCGTAAGTCCTCCTAGTAACAAATCGGAGGATTGTATTAGACAGAATATATGCAGATTAAAAGATAAATCTATGGAGTAGATAGAAATCAGTAGATTGGAGGATATATTGTATGTTGAAGACCACCATTATGCTATTAATTACAGCACCTATACTTTTTTCTTTTTTATTCTTAGCTCTTGGCAAATCGTTATATAAATTCCTCGCCTGGGCTTTTTTCATAGTAGGAGTAGTTTCTTCGATTATGTTAGTATTAGATGGAACTGGGAAAGTTGAGGTTGCTGGATCAAGTTTTGCACTATTCGAAAATATTGTCCTTATACTTGAGGTACTTGTAATACTATTTGTATTCTATGTGTCAGCAAAACATAAAAGTTGGCCTACACTTGCACTAATTGCAATTCAAGCAGTCATAGCAGCTTATTCTTATATGAATGTTGCAAAAGTTGAAAGTGCTTCTTTTAATATTGATCAATTTTCTCAGGTCATGATATTAATTGTGAATATAATTGGTACTGCGATTATATTATTTGCAACAGGATATATGGATCATTATGAAAAACACAGGCATCTAGACAGACAAAAAACGTTTTTCTTTTCGATGAGCTTCTTCTTAGCAGCTATGAACGGGCTGGTCATGGTTGATACCTTAGGATGGCTGTATCTTTTCTGGGAAATCACTACTCTCTGTTCCTTCGTTTTGATCGCATACAACCAGGATGAAGAATCCATAACCAATGCATTCAGAGCTCTAGCTTTAAACTTGATTGGCGGAATTACTTTTTCTTTAGCCATAATTATGCTTAGTGTTAAATTTGATATCTCCAACTTATCTGCAATTGGGACTAGTTCCACGACGGCTGCTGTAGCTCTTCCGGTAGTTTTACTATGTATTGCAGGTTTTGCAAAATCTGCCCAAATGCCTTTCCAGAGCTGGCTCTTAGGCGCGATGGTAGCTCCCACTCCGGTTTCTGCCTTACTCCACTCAAGCACGATGGTAAATGCAGGTGTTTTCTTAATTATCAAACTTGTACCGGCTTTTGCGAACACACCTCTCGGAATAGCGATTGCTGTTTACGGTAGCTTTACTTTCGTGATGTGTTCAGCTTTAGCCTTATCTCAAAGAAATGCTAAAAGAGTGCTGGCGTATTCTACGATTGCAAATTTGGGCTTAATTATCGCAAGTGCTGGTATAGGTTCGCCTCTGGCTGTGGCTGCTGCTATTATGCTTATTATATTCCATGCAATATCCAAATGTCTGCTGTTCCTCTGTACAGGCGAAATTGAACATACAATAGGAAGCAGAGATATTGAAGACATGTCCGGATTGATAAAAAAAGCTCCCCTTCTTACAATGCTCATATCTCTAGGAATGATATCCATGCTATTACCTCCTTTTGGGGTTTTACTTACTAAATGGGTATCAATGGAAGCCGCTTCAAGCAATCCTATTGTATCGATATTCCTTATACTTGGGAGTGCGCTTACTACAGTTTATTACGTTAAATGGCTTGGGACAATATTATCCTCTTCTATGGATAAAAATGCTGTTCACCATTTAAAACCGGAAACCTATTTCCCGCTATCTTTCCTTGGATTATGTATTGTAGTTACAAGTATTCTTGTATTTCCGATATATGACTATTTCATTAAACCTCAGGTTACGACTTTGCTCAATATTGTCAATATTGTCCCTACTGTTTCAGGGCAAGGTGGACAATTTACATCAGAGATAGGAGCATTTGCCTATGCAGTAATATTCATAGTGTTCGCTTTGGCTATTCTGATCTATTTAGCTACGAAAAACATGTTCACTCCCCGTCCAGCTGGGTATTATATGTGCGGGGAAAATAACCTTGAAAAGGATAAATTGATGTTTCGTAATGGAATTGGCAGTTACGATAAAAGCAGTGTCTCTAACATTTATCTTCAAGATATTTTTGAAGAAAACAAACTTACAACACTTGGATACGTAATTTCCATATTACTTATCGTAGTTGCATTGGTAGAAGTGGTGGTATTATGAACAGTTTAGATATTGCAAAAATTGTTCTTGTTTTAATTGGTGCTCCTATCCTTGGCTGTTTACTTGCAGGTATTGACAGGAAACTTACAGCAAGGTTGCAAGGTAGGGTTGGTCCACCCCTTCTCCAACCTTATTATGATGTCATGAAACTTTTCCAAAAAGATAATATGGTTGTGAATGAATCTCAAAATCTCTACGTAGTCATGTACGTAGTGTTTGTAATTTTGAGTCTTTTAATGTTAGTCTTTGATGCAGATATTTTGATGATAGTATTTGTTTATACAGTATCTTCGGTAGCTCTCATAGTAGGGGGTATGAGCACTGGTTCTCCATATGCCAGAATTGGGAGTTCAAGAGAAATTATGGCTATATTGTCGTATGAGCCAATTTTAATATTATATGCTCTTGCAATATACTTGCTTACTGGTACCTTTAAATTATCTGCACTGGACAATATATCGAACCCTCTCCTGATGTACATACCACTTATATTCATATCAATGTTGTTTGTTATGAATATTAAATTTAAAAAATCACCCTTCGATTATTCCACCTCTCATCATGCTCATCAGGAACTGGTTAAAGGTATGCTTACCGAATATTCAGGACCAGGGTTAGCTGGAATTGAGATTGGCCATTTCTATGAATACGTATTTTTATTAGGACTTATGTTTCTATTCTGGAAAGTAAACATAATAATTGGTTTGTTTATAGCATTGATTGCTTTCTTGTTTGTAATTATAATGGACAATATTACGGCAAGAGTATACTGGCAATGGATGCTCAAACTAAGTTGGACAGTTTTATTGATAATTTCAGTCGTAAATGTACTATATCTGTACGTTGCTAAGATTAAGTTAATTTAAAAGAGGGATATTTATGGCATTGGCAAAGTCCCCATGGATCATACACGTGAATTGCAACAGTTGTAATGGCTGTGATATTGAAGTATTGGCTTGTCTTACTCCTCTATATGATGCTGAAAGATTTGGTGTTTTAAACATCGGTACTCCCAAGCAAGCTGATATAATGGTGGTTACGGGTTCGATAAATTACAAAAATGTGAATGTGCTTAAGAACATCTATAACCAGATTCCTGATCCCAAAGTTGTTTTAGCTGTAGGTGCCTGTGCATCTACAGGTGGGATTTTCCATGACTGTTATAATGTAATAGGTGGAGTGGATCAGGTAATACCGGTAGATGCTTATGTCCCCGGATGTTGCCCAAGACCTGAAGCTATACTCGATGGAGTAGTTGCAGCACTTTCAGTACTTGAAAGCAAGAGCCAAGGAAAAATAAAAGGAAAAGATGTAAAACTCAAAGGAAACGAGGTGCCATCAAATGCTTGAGAATAACGTAGAAATAAAAAGCAGCTCAGAGCTGCTAAAAATTGTTCAGGAATTAAAAAATGATGGTTATCGATATGCGACAATGATATGCTTAAAAGCTAACGATGGTCACGAATTGATATATGTTTTGGACAAGAACTATGTTCTAAAAACTCTAAGGTATTTTGTGAAGCCATCTGAGAAACCAAAGAGTATGTCAGGTATTTATTTATGCGCACTTTTGATCGAGAATGAATACCAGGATTTGTTTGGATTAACTTTTGAAGGGTTGGCAATAGACTTTAAAGGTCACCTGTATTTGACACCCAACAGTCCAAAAACTCCATTAGCTTAAAGCAATTTGAGAGGAGAATCATTATGACAACTGTAATACCTTTTGGTCCTCAACATCCAGTTTTACCCGAACCAGTGCAGTTAAAACTTGAACTGGACAATGATGTTGTTGTTGGAGCACTTCCCTCATTAGGTTATGTGCACAGAGGGCTTGAGAAATTTATCGATACAAAGGACTATAATCAAACACTCTATATTTGTGAAAGAATATGTGGAATCTGCAGTGCCATCCATTCTATAACTTATGCACGGGGGGTCGAACAACTAATGAATGTCGAGATCCCTGAAAGAGCAGAATATTTAAGAGTGATATGGAGTGAACTAGCAAGAGTTCAGAGTCACCTCCTTTGGCTTGGTTTATTCGCAGATGGTTTTGGATTTGAAAGTCTCTTCATGGAATGCTGGAAGTATCGAGAAGCAGTAATGGATATAATGGAGATGACTACTGGAAACAGAGTGATAACTTCAATGTGTAAAGTCGGAGGAACTACCAAAGATTTGTCTAAAGAACATATTGATATAATCCTAAAAGCAATTGATAACTTGGAACCACAAGTTGAAAATCTCGAAAAAGTATTTGTAAATAATTACACAGTAAAGAAAAGACTGGTGGGATTAGGTGTATTATCGAAACAACTTGCATATGATGTTGGAGCTGTTGGTCCTACACTAAGAGGAAGTGGGGTTCACAGTGACATAAGAGAATCACCTAGCTGGAGTATTTATAAAGATCTCAATTTTAAAGCAGTTATTGAAAATGATGGAGATTGCTATGCCAGAACTAAAGTAAGAATTTATGAGTTATACGAATGCTTCAAGTTGATAAGGAATGCGATCTCCAAATTACCTGCTGGTGAAATTTCAATACCTGTAAAGGGTTCCCCTGCTGCAGGAGCTGAAGCTATTTCAAGAGCAGAGCAGCCTAGAGGTGAAGTTGTATATTACGTCAAAGGTAATGGTACGAAAAATTTGGAAAGACTTAAAATAAGGACGCCTACCTTTGCAAATATACCTGCACTGTTACAGATGCTACCAGGCATCAAACTCGCTGATGTTCCTGTAGTTGTACTTACTGTCGACCCATGTATTAGTTGCACTGAAAGATAAGAAAGGTGATATAATGGGTATGTTAAACCTTGTTCTGTCAAATTTTTCTCGTAAACCTCCTACCAGGCTTTACCCTTTCGATATAAGGGCGCCTTATGAAAATTTTAGGGGAAGAATTATTTTCAGTCCTGAAAACTGTATTTATTGTGGGATATGTCAAAAAAAATGTCCTCCTGATGCAATAACAGTTACTAAAGACGAAAAAACGTGGGAACTTAATGTATTCAGATGCATTATGTGCACTGAATGCGTCAGCAGTTGCCCAAAAGAATGTATAGTAATATCCAACGAAAGAGCAAAAACTGGTCCTAAAGAGTATATCAAAATAGTGACTCCTAAATAAGAACTCACTTTATGTAGATGTACACAAGAATGCCACTCATTTTCTCAATATGACAGTAGCATGAAAATTAATCTAATTTTCAATGAATATGGTGGGCAAATAGGCAAACTAATTTGCATATGTGTACATCTGCGATATTAAGTAGCTTGAAAATTAATCTAATTTTCAATGAATATGGTGGGCAAATAGGCAAACAATTTCTACTTCTGTGTAACTCTACGGACTGGTGGATGCTTCTTTTTAGTCCGGTCTGTCCTGATTTTCAACATCTGTTTTAATTTCATTGGAACTATTGATGACGGTACAACTTCCGAGTCATACAAACTATATTGAAAATCAGAAAAAGCACGAAAAAAGAAGGCATGTAAGCAAATTAAAATATTTGATTTTGAATAATTCCTTTAAATCCAGAGCTGTGGAGCAATTATACCCTTTGGTTGCAATGGAATTAACTACTGGAATTTGAATATATTCCAAATGGATATAACTTCATTTAAACCTCATGATGCTCTAAAGCTAAAAAATTGAATTTTTAAACAAAAAATCCAAAAAACTCAACAATAGTGGGAAGAGCGACTTATTACATATTATATTCAAAAAAATTATTAATATTCATGGTTCTTGTTCAATAACTTGGTGATAAGCTCAATTTTCAAAATTTTGAAATTCAGAACCGATACGCATGTTTCCTTGTGGAATTATAAATCAGAAGATATGTACATTCCTACACCTTAAAATCTCCTAAAATATAGTGAGTTTTCGAATCGGACAAAACTCCAGAACTATGATCTCACAGATTTTGGAGATTATCCCTGAAATATGTCAAAAGTCTTCTTTTGGATCTTGAATCGAGGGAAACGAAAGGATTTTTCCTATTTCATATGCTTGAATTTTCAATACTCTGAATCATAATACCTTTTTTATCTCGCAATTTTTTTATTGATTTCAATCAATCGTTAGTATAATTAATGTTAATTTTAGGGTCCCACAAGGTTCAAAGCATCTCTGAATTGTTGATTCGCACAATTATATTGAGGATCAAATTTTTTCATTTGATGGTACAGTTGTGAGTTTTGAGAATTTTACCCCCTTGAGGGCCATTATAGCTTCTGAAAGCTCTTTGATTTCTTCGCCGTCCCCTTCAAGAACGATTACTTCAAAACAGTTGTCATGATCGAGGTGAATATGCACTGAGGACTTTATCAGGTTAGAGTAGTGGTGCTGGATATCTGCAAGGGCATTTGAAAGACCTCTTTTTGTATGGTCGTAAATAATCGCAACTGTTCCGATACGATGCCCTTTAATCTCACCCATCCACTCGTAATAGGAAATATAACTCCTGATGGCGTCTCGTATGCCTTCTGAACGGGAAGAATAACCTCTTTTTCCGATAATTTCATCAAATTTACTTAGAAGGGTGTCAGGAAGTGAAACCCCTATTCTCATAAGTTCTGTTTCCATCGTACCACCAAATTATCTAGATTTATCTATAAAATAATACTTTAACTCATTGTAAGTATTACTATATATGTTTTGTTAACTTACAAACTAATGTAACTCAGTTGAGTATAGTTTTCAAATAATTTATTCATATTCACAAAAACAAATCTGTATACTTATTATATGGCCTGAAAAATATCTGCTCAACAAAAAGATTTTTTTCCTGACCAACTTTATTGGCGCATAAGGCTCAAACATAGAAATTATACCTGAAATAAAAACTGATTTTGAGATACGAACATGTTCCAAATTCACCTTTTCAAGGACCTCTTTTTTCTAAGACAACAGGTAATGAATGACATTTTTAATGTGTTAAAAGTAGATTTTTGAGATTGCGGCATACCAAATGAAATCAGTAATTAGTCAGGATATTATTTAACTAGGAACAGACGGAATCGAGGCATCATAAATATTCCAGTAAAATTAATTTTGAATTACTTAATGAAATTCAATCGGGAAATAAATCTAGTTTTTTTGTGCTCTTTTAATATAAGTAAACTCAAAAATATACTCAAAAAAATTATACAATAATTTAGTGGAGACTATGTTTAATTTTTACTTCAGAACTCTATAATATTGAATTCTTCAGAGGCGATTGCAAAAAATAAAATATGAGATGTATGGATGAAGTTTTTTTCTTGCAAACTCTTGAGGAAAAGTTGTAAATATCTAAACTAATCATTCTGAACTGCAGCAAAATGGGACTAATGATCGAGTTTTCTCGCAAATCCTCCAGGAAAATTTTGGAATTCGAATTAGGAATTATTTGGATAATTCTTCTTCCACCTCATCAGCTCCAGCTTCAAGTTCTTTTTTTTGCTGAGTGTCAAATCGAAGTAAAAGTGCCTGAAACTCTCCAACATGTGTTTTTTCTTCCTTTGCAACATCCATGAGAATTGTTTTGATATCCTTTTTTTTAGTCAGACTGGCCATCTGCTCATAAAGGTTTATGGCATCCAGCTCTGCCATAATCGCTACTCTTAGGATTTCCTTGTCAATATTTTCTTCGGATACGTTCTGAAGGTCTACAGGTATTTTGGATAACAAGCTATTCACCCTGCTCATTGTATGTGCAGATGTATTAATAAGTATTTGGAGATGTGGCAACAAGTTTTCTTTCGCTTAAATTATTTTAGTTGATTTAACACAAATTATGGGTGTATAGTATGTTATTATATTCTATATGGGATGCTCCCCATTTTTGTTACAGTTAAGCAATTGCTATTTTCAAAATTAGCAAAATATACTTTTTAATACCATTTTTAGAAAAGTGATGTGAGCATCAAAGTTCATCAAGCTCTTGTTCCATAAATGATACTATTTCATCACTTTTTCGTCTTCTTTTGCAGGAAAACTAGTTCTTCAATACCTGTTTATCCCTTAATATTCATCAGAATACTATACGCCCCAATCATCTGGCCTTCTTAACTTACAATTTTCTCTTCTATGCGCTTGATTTTTGTGTTAACTTTTCTACAAAAATAACCCATTCCTTTGAAAGTTTCAGTCTGAACTTTGAATTGACTTCGGATCCTGATTAATTTGATTTTTAATCCCATTTCTGAAACTCATAGATACTTTGCACCTTCTTCTCAACACTTTGAGTTTATAAGATTGAGTTTTCTGCAGCCTTTTTTACCATATGAGTTGCTTGGATAAGTTTCGTCAGGGTCTTTCGAAGGCTTTTCATGCCTTCCAAATCTTCGGAAACCCCTTCTACCCCGTTATCTTTTGACCAGAATGTTCCTCCCAGATTTGCTCCGAAGGAGCCACCTCCAATAGGGATCATTTCATTGATTACATAAAAGTTCAAAATTGTCTGGATGGCTGGTTCTTGCCCGCCTATTCGGTCTCCACCATCTGCGATTCCCATCCCGACTTTGTTTAAAAAAATCTTCTGGTCTCTGGCAACAATAGCTCTGCAGCGATCCATGATCGTTTTTGTCTGGGCACTCACTGTTCCCTGATATACAGGAGTACCTATAATCCAGGCATCTGCCCAGATCATTTTGTCGTACAGCTCGGCCGAAATGTCATCCTTATGAACACAGCCCTCTTTTGTCCTTACACAGAAATCACAATGAATACAAAAGTTCAGTTTTTTTCCTTTGGAGGAAAAGTAATCTGTTTCTGCACCATATTTTTGTTTTGTGATCTGCAAAGCTTCCTGAACCAAAAAATCAGTTGCCATATTTCTGGGGCTTCCAGATATTCCCAGAATTTTTATTGGGTTGGTTTCGGTTTCTTGCATGTTCCCTCCAGAATTACATTAAATTAATACTTGAATATATATGTATGCTAATATTTTTTTTAGAGCACATAGTTTTATGTTTTAATTAAGTAGTTACTAATTTAGTCAATTATGAGACTATTTTTATAAGTCAAAATAAACCCAAAATATTTATAAAAGTTGATAGAGTCATTGATTCTGACAATGAAACATGACTCCACCTCTAGTGTGGCCATAGTCAGTTTATTGTCTGCGCATTCTGAATTATGTTGTATCGTTGATATCATAATTTTGTCTTATAATTACTTTACTGGATGGGTAAAATTATAACTCTCAAGAAGTGTTTAATGTTTGATTCAGTGCTGCAACATCTTCTATAAATTATCTTGGATATGCAAGTAACTATCTTAGATCAAGAGTCTCAAAGATAAGAATTCCTTCAGAGGATAATAATTTTAATCATCTCAATTTAGTCGCATTTCCTTTCTGCATTTGCCAGGAAATATACTTTTATGATTATATATATTATAAAGAAATAGGTGACTGAACTTTTATCGAGTCAAACAGTTTCTTGGTGGGTAAGTACATTTCTGAAAATCATTTTAAATTCTATTTTTAAATGAGAACTCTTTCTGCTATTTCAGCATTTATTGATTACTCTAATGGCTTGATTCTTCTTCCATAAAGGGATAATATGAAAAAAATAACAATTTATTGTTTTAAATACTCTCTAGTAACTCATCATTAAGTCATCGTATTCTCCAATTCTCCTCACCTTCAAATATATCCTAAAATTTGTTTGAAGAAGAGCCACACACTATGGATAAAAAGCTGCTATGAAAGTATGCCTCCTACTTGCTTTATCAGATCTCGCTGTTTTCATTCTTTAACTTCCTGATGTTTGTTAAGATATGGCACATGACGGAATTTGGGATTTATCGAAACATAATAAATTAATTTTAGATATTTTAATCATTTTCGGGATCTTTGATTATTTTAAATATTGTGCATTAAAGTTGAGTTGGTTTTGGTGACGAACTTGGTACTAAATTATGAAAATCACCAAATAATTAAAAATAACATGTTTAATATCAAAATGTTGTTTGCCTCTATAATTAGATATGTTAAACTAATTTTTGTTC
>Ga0182014_10001570_pt1 | contig 30294 bp, 22 predicted proteins | sample 612S2DmetaG_FD_120489 | JGI IMG/M metagenome (GOLD analysis project Ga0182014, IMG submission 120489) | Permafrost microbial communities from Stordalen Mire, Sweden - 612S2D metaG | ecosystem: Environmental > Terrestrial > Soil > Wetlands > Permafrost | place: Sweden: Stordalen | collected... | reverse complement strand
GGGAAAGCCAGGTTCAGTTTGGGCGGACGGTGCCGATCGGGCGGGTCCGGGGGGCTGGCGCCGGCAGAATCGCTATTGAGTACCTATCTCATCCCTAGCGTACACCTAGCCACCCGCTATCCGACACCTATCCGACACCTATCCGACAAACTGTAAATATCTGAAACACAGGCACTTGTGCGGTTTGTAGTCGAAGTGGCCCGGAGCCACGCCAAAGCCACCATACGGGGAATGAAGAAGGATGAATGCAGAATGCAGAAACATCCAACATCGAACATCGAACATCGAACATCCAACGCCGAACCTTGAACCTTGAGCGGCCGGACCCGGGCTACGGCCACCCTGAGGCTACCTTGAAGCTACCCTCAGGCCATATGGTAGCCAACCGGTAGGCACCCTGAGGCCACCCTGAGGCCACCCTCAGGCTACCCTTAGGCTACCCTCAGGCTACCCCGAGGCTCTCGAGCCTGCTGATCGCCAAGAGATTAGGCCCCAAAGCCGCCGGGGGAGCTTAGCCAAGGCTCCCTTAAAGCCATCTCATACGGGGCTTGGGAGCCCGCGCTGCGCCGGTTCAGGAGACGTCACAGGATTTGTGACCGGGACCACTAAGACTTCGAAAGCAGCGAAGAACCCATTTGCTGGCTTTGTTAGCTCTGCACCGGGGTTTTACGGCGCAACTCAGGGCTGCATCAAGCTCCCGGACCGCGAACCGTCCCGGTTCGCAGCAGTCACCAGGGCTCTCGGATTCTCCAGTCTTTTTAGCCCCCCGGTTTGTTCCTACGTGCTGCGAACCGGGACGGTTCGCGGTCCGATCCGGAGCTTGATGCAGCCCTGGGCGCACCTGTTGCATCGCAAATTGAGATTGCAATTATCCCAAGAGGGCCACATCATCAGAGTCAGCAACCAGGCAAGATAACGGAGCAAACGCGTTTATGGGCCAAATACTAAATCGCCGCGAGTTCATTTCTCATTCCATCCTCGCCACAGTGGGCGCCACTGTATCCGCTTCCGCCGCTGAAGCGCCGGCCGGCCCCAAAGCAGCCAGGCCTGCGGCAGCCGCGTCGGCGATGCCCAAAGGACAAATCGGGAAGCTCGCGATCAGCCGCCTCATCTCCGGCGGCAATCTCATTGGCGGTTGGGCGCACTCCCGCGACTTGGGCTACGTGCCGGAGCTGATGCGGAACTACAACACGGACGATAAGGTGATGGATACGCTCGCGTTGCTGGAGAGCCACGGCGTCAATACCATCATCTGCGACCCCTCGGACAAGACGTTTCGCATCTTTGGCAAGTATTGGAAAGACCGCGGTGGAAAAATGCAATGGATTGCCGAGGGTCACCCCCGCACGGACGACTGGAAGACCAACATCCAGAAGTCCATCGACTTCGGGGCGTCGGCAGTTTACGTGCAAGGCGTGATTTCCGATCAGTGGCTGAATGAAGACCGTCTCGACTTTCTCGGCAATTGCGTCACGCTCATAAAATCGCAGGGGTTGCCCGGCGGCATCGGCGCTCACGAATTGGAGGTGATCGTCCAGTCGGAGAAGCGCAAATATGGCGCCGATTTCTATGTGAAGACCTTGCACCACAGCGATTACTGGTCCCGGCAACGTTCTGGTTCCGAACCAGACGTGGTGAACAACAAGTCGGACAATTACTGGGAGCGTGACCCGGAGAAGACGATTGCGTTCATGAAGGGGGTCCAGAAACCCTGGATTGCATTCAAAACCCTGGCCGCCGGCGCTATCCGGCCCGAATCAGGATTCCCCTATGCCTTCAAGAATGGGGCCGACTTTATTTGCGTCGGTATGTTCGATTTCCAGGTCGAGCGGAACGTAGCGCTGGTCCTGAACGTCCTGCGGAAGACGACAGAGCGAGAACGCGCCTGGATGTGTTAAACTTGGGACGAAGCCGATGATGGCTGGCCAGTGCAAGCCCGTGGGCCTATCAGGAAATGGGTCGCAACTGGATTTAGCCGCTTTCGCGGACTTCTTCGCATGTCTCGCTATGTTTTAGCCGCTAGAGCGGACTTAATCTGCGACTAGAGCTCCCAAGGATCGATAAAACGGAGCTTTGGATGCGCCCGCAGCCAGACGCATCCACCCGCCATAGTATCCTCTGGCCTCCATCCCCAGCCGCCCGCTCCCATTGGCACCCATGCGAATGTTCCAGTGCTCTTTCACAGTTGACGGTGGGCACAGACACCCCCTAAGCTATCTCCAGTAGCTGCCGCGAGGCATGAAGCATCGCAGCAGTAAAATTTTTATGCCTGAAGGATACTGCGTCAAATGCAAGGCCAAGAAGGAGATTGTCGATGCGGCGGAGGAGACAATGAAGAACGGGCGCAAGGCCATCAAAGGCAAATGCCCGACCTGCGGCACGGTGATGTTCAAGATCCTGGGCGGCAAGGCCACCGCGCCAGTAGCGGCGCCTGCACCCGCTATCCCTGCACCCGCCACGCCTACGCCGGAGAAGCCCCCTGCAGCCAAGTAGTTTATGCCCCAGCAACTCGCTTACGTCATCATCACCCCGTATTCGCTGCACAAGTCGCGTACGGGTGGAATTCTGACACGCCTGATCACCCGGACCGGCTGTGATCTCGTCGCCGCGCGCATGTTCGCGCCCAGTCCCGAGCTGGTGAAGAAATACTCCGAGGAAACGATCTCGGCCAACGACCCCCAGGATCGGCGCATTCAGGAACACATTTACGACTACATCCTGCGCAATCTCTCTCCCGACCCGAAGACGGGCCGGCGACGGCGTGTCATGATGCTGCTCTTCCAAGGTGAAGACGCTGTGCGCAAGACCCGCTCGGTCGTCGGCAATATCGGTCCTGACCGCCGCAGCGGCGAGAGCATCCGAGATACGTATGGCGACCTCATCATCGACGACAACGACCAGTTGCGCTACTTCGAGCCGGCAGTCCTGGCCGCCCCTACGCCGGATGAGGCCGAAACGAAGCTCAAGCTCTGGGCTCAGTATTCGGACACCGACGGCGGGGTCTTGCATGATGTCATTGCCTATCAACCGGGTGAAACGCCGCAGCGCACACTGGTGCTGATCAAGCCGGAGAACTTCCGTTTCCCCACCGGCCGGCCCGGCAACATGATTGATTTCTTCTCTCGCACCGGCTTATACATCGTCGCCGTCAAAGTTCACCGCATGAGCGTGGCGCAGGCGCTGGAGTTTTACGGCCCGGTCCGCGAGACCCTGCGCACCAAGCTTAAGGATGTCGTCGCCGCGAAAGCCAAAGCCGCCATCGAAAAGGAGCTGGGCTTCAAGGTCGGCCGCGAGCAGGAGCAGCAGCTTGGCACCATCCTTGGCCCGCTATTTGGCGACAACCAATTCGAGAACATCGTCCGGTTCATGTCCGGCCGCGCCCCCTCGGAATGCCCTCCGGGTGAGGAGACCAAGCCCGGCTCCGAAAAGTGCATTGCGCTGGTCTATGAAGGCGTTGGCGCCGTGGGCAAGATCCGCGACGTGCTCGGCCCGACCGACCCCTCCAAAGCGCCGCCCGGCTCCATCCGCCGCGAATTTGGCCAGACCATCATGGTCAACGCCGCCCATGCCAGCGACTCGGAAGATAACGCCCGGCGCGAAATGGGCATTGTGAACGTCGGTGATAATACTTTCCGCCAAGTCGTCGAGAAGTTCTACGGAAAGGTGTAGTCGGGCAGGCGTCCTGTCTGCCAACAGGCTACTCCCAAAGCCGAGCAGCCTGCGTTAGCTTCTCCAGCAGCCGAGCGTCGGCGGCGGGAAAGGCGTAGTCCTTCAGCTTCTCAGCCGTCACCCATTTGAAGGCAGAACAGCCGAGCGGCTGGGGCTCATGCATTATCCACCGGCAGCGGAAGAACTTCAGGTGAACGGTCTTCTCCGGGTAAGCGTGAGTCAGACTCTCCACCAACTCGCCAACGACCACCTCGATGCCCAACTCCTCGCGCAATTCCCGTTGCAGACAGGCCTCGAAAGCCTCGTCCGGCTCGCGTTTGCCGCCCGGGAACTCCCACAACCCACCCAGGTGCGCGCCAGCGTGGCGCTGGGTGATAAGCACCTTGCCCTCGCGGAAGACCAGGCCGGCGGCGACGTCGATGATGGGCATGGGGCGTAGTGATTCGTGGTTCGTGATCCGTGGCTGGTGACTGGTGACTGGTGGCGGTTGACAAGTGTACGGTCATTAGCAATCAGCACCGAGTGCCCGCCGATCTGACCATTCCCCATTAATCCAATAGTCCATCCATCCACTCCTCCACCACTCCCATCCCTCGCGTCATCGGCCAATGCTCTTGTAGATGAATCCCAGGCGTTTCATTTCAGCCGGGTCGAAGAGGTTCCGGCCGTCGAACATAATCGGGTGCGTCAGGGCTTTACGGGCGCGTTCGAGATCCAGCTTCTTGAATACGTCCCACTCCGTGACGACGACCAGGGCGTCGCAACCCTCGGCGACCGTGTTCATGTCTTCGACGAACGTCACGTCCTTGAGCACGGCTTTAGCCTTCTCCATCGCCTTGGGATCGTGGACGCGCAGGATCGCGCCCTCCTTCTGCAAGCGCTGACATAGTTCGATGGCTGGGGACATGCGGACGTCATCCGTGTTCTGCTTGAAGGCGAGGCCCAACACGCCGATGGTCTTGTCCTTGAGCACCCAAAGTGTCTCCAGGATCTTCTTCACAAACCGTTCCATCTGCGCGGTGTTAATCTGCTGCACTTCCTTCAGCATCCGGAAGTCGTAGCCGACCTGCTCGGCGATCTTAATGAAGGCGCTGAGGTCCTTGGGGAAGCAGCTTCCGCCGAACCCCAGCGAGGCCTGCAGGAACCGCCGACCAATGCGCTCGTCCATTCCCATGCCGTTGGCCACTTCCTGGACGTTGGCACCCGTGGCCTCGCACAGCACCGCGATGGCGTTGATGTAGGAAATCTTCAGCGCGAGGAAGGAATTGGACGCATGCTTGATCAGCTCGGCGGAGTTGATGTCGGTGACAATGATGGGCGCCTTGAACGGCGCATAGATCTCTTTAGCGGCGGGCACGGGCCGCTGCGTCCGGACGCCGATCACGATGCGGTCCGGCCGCATCAAATCCTCGACTGCAAAACCCTCGCGGAGGAATTCGGGGTTGCTGATCACGTCAAAGTCAACCTGCGCTTTGCAGTACCGCTTGATGGTCTCGGCGACCTTATCGCCGGTCTGGACCGGCACAGTGCTCTTGTCCACGACGATCTTGTAACTGGTCATCGCGCCGGCGATTTCGCGTGCGACCTTCTCGAGGAAGCTCATGTCCACCGACCCATCCGGCAGGGGTGGCGTGGGCACGGCGATGAAGATAACGTCCGATTTCTCCACCCCCTCGGCCGTGCTGGTGGTGAAGCGGAGGCGGCCCGCGGCAGTGTTCTGCTTCACCAACTCTTCCAATCCCGGCTCGTAGATGGGAATGCCGCCTTCCTGGAGCACCTTGACCTTGGCCGCGTCGTTGTCAACGCAGACCACCTGGTGGCCGACCTCGGCAAAGCAGGCGCCGGTGACCAGGCCCACGTAGCCCGTGCCAATAATCGTCAGCTTCATCAACGCTTCTCGACTTTGAGCGGCACAGCGTTGGTGGGCATCGGGGCGATCGGCGCGAAGAGCTTCGGATACTTCGTCTTCAAATCCTCCAGCCGCATCTTTGCCTCGTCGCCGAGGGAGCCGTACGGATCAGCGCGTTCGGCCTCCTCAAAGAGGTTGCGCGCCTGCTCCGGCTCGTTCTGCGCCTCGTGCAAGCGGCCCAGGGCGAACTTGGCGTAAGGCACATTGCTGTCGCTTAAATGGCGGTCGATCACATCCTTGTAAGCCGCCATCGCCTCACGGGTTTGGCCCTGTGCATCCAAAGAAGCCGCAATCCCCAGCAGCGCCTCTCCCAGAAACGGGCTGTCGGAGTAATCCCTCTTGAACCTCTCGAATTGCGCCTTGGCTTCAGGGTATTTGCCGTCCACGAACAAGCTGCCAGCCGCCAGCAGCAAAGCGCGGGAGCCGGCGCGGGACTTCGGATAGGCGGCGGCAACTTTCAAATACGCTTCGGCGGTGTCAGGCCGACTGCCGCCGGCGGTCACCTGCGGCATAGACACGTTAGATAACGCCTCGCCGGCGGCGATGTCCGCCTCGTTTTGCCGGTAGAGGAAAAAGGCGATGATCACCCCGACGACCAGGATGCTCCCGGCGCCCAAAAGGGTTTGCTTCTTGTTTGCTTCAAACCAGGCCCACGCCTTGTGGGAGAATGGCAATTGTCCAGCATCAGGTTCCATATAAGGGGTGCAATGTTCCGGTCAGCCCACAAGAACGCAAGCCTGAAATGGCTCGAAATGGCACGGCGATGGACCGGCTTCAGGATTGCTAACCCGGCGGGGGTTGGAGACATTGGGGCCAATGACGAGGCCTAGCCGAAGAAGACGACGGCATTGGGGACGGCCTCTCGCAGTTGCTCCAGCGAACCAGGGCCGACGCGAATGCAGCGCGTCAGCAGCATGGACTGCCCGGTGGTGATCGTGTGGAGGTCCACCGCGGCATTAGGACTCCGAGCGTCTTGACCGCAGCGCTGGTGGGGTTACTGTGAACGTAGTTAAAGACCCCACCGGATGGCGGCTAGGCTGCTCCGTGCGGCCTTCCGACAGAATCATGTGACTTTCATGCGTGGAGTAGAGCGTTTGCGGGCCAGGCCGGCCTGTTGGTTGCTCGTGGCAATGTTAAGCGCCGCAGTATCGCGCGCCGCCCCGCCCCCCGTTGTTCCTCTGGATTCCGCCCAGACCAACCGGCCTGGACGGTCGGTCAAGATTTGGCCCAGAGAGACGGCTCCCGACACGAATGCGCTGGCGGTTCCGGCGGTGCCCAAACCCACTCCCGCTCGCCGCGCGGACCTGCCCACGGCTTTCATCGGGAACGCCCCATCCTCCCTGGCCGACCTCAGGGCCATTGAGCGGCATGTCAAGGCCCTGGTCGCGCGCGTGTCGCCCGCGGTGGTGGCGGTAGAGGTCGGCAACGGCAGCGGCAGTGGAGTGGTTATCTCGGCCGATGGACTCGTGCTGACCGCCGGGCACGTCTGCGGAGAGCCCGATCGCACCGTGCGGTTCACCTTTCCCGATGGCAAGACAGCGCACGGCAAGACCTTGGGCAGGGACACCGAGAGTGACACCGGGCTCATGCGTATCACCGACGAGGGCCCTTGGCCCCATGCGGCGATGGGCGATCTGGCGCAAGCACGGGCCGGAGACTGGGTGCTCGCCCTGGGCCATCCCGGCGGCTTTGACCTGCGGCGATCTTTGGTGGTACGGCTGGGGCGCATCATCCGGATCGACGAGGGCGCGCTGCAAACCGATTGCACGATCAGTCCGGGCGACTCGGGCGGCCCGTTGCTGGACATGCACGGTCGCGTTATTGGCATTCACAGTGCCATCAGCACTTTGTTGGCGGAGAACTTCCATGTGGCAATTAGTGAATTCTACGACAACTGGAACGTGATGGCCAAAAGCAAGGAAACCGACGAAGAGGCAGACGCGTCCCGGGCTTACGTCGGGGCCAGCGGCGTAAACGATGACGCCGGTTGCCGCCTGATAGAGGTCGAGGAGAATAGCCCCGCCGCCCGGGCCGGCCTGAAAGTGGGCGACGTGGTGCTGAAGGTGAACGGGCGGGACATCAAGGTGTCCGCCGCGTTCCAGCGCTGGATGTCCGAGGCCACACCCGGCGAAACGCTTGACCTCCAAATCAAACGCGGCGACGAAGTGCTCTCCATTAAGGTCAGGATGGAAACCCCACGACTGAAGCAGCCATGAGCGTCGTGGGCCAAAGTTCAAGAGTCGAGAGCCGAGAGTCTCTTGGGAGCCCAGGAAGTCACCACCCCCGAGCCTTTCCCATCTGCCATCTGCCATCTGCCATCTGCCATCCACTGCCTCTTTCGGCCTTTGCGTCGAGACTTCTCCTCGCCCTCGCGCTGGCGCTGCTGGCCCAGGCTGCCGACGCGCAGATTACTTCCCGTCCGTCCACCCTCCCGCGAAACCGCTATCGTAACGGGGAGGAAACGCTGCGCGCCTTTGCGCCGATATCCGAGGCGACGCGCTATTCCATTGTGAAGTTCAACGTAGACGGCGCCACAGTAGCGCTCGGCACCGTCGTTGACACCAACGGCCTGGCCCTCACCAAAGCCAGCGAACTCAAGAAGGGCAAACTGACCTGCTGGCTCGCCATCGAGAAAGAAGTGTCTGCGGAAGTAATCGCCACGGATGAGGACGAAGATGTGGCGCTCGTGCAGGTGCATGCCCAGGGCCTCAAGCCGGTCCGCTGGGACACGGACCAGGTGTCCGAGGGGCAATGGGCGATCACCCCCGGCATCGCCGCGACGCCCCAGGCGGTCGGCATCATCAGCGCCCTGCCGCGGCGGATACGCCCCCCGCGCGCGCTCATCGGGGTCCAGTTCGAATATGGCGGCTCAACCCCCAGGATCCAGGAGCTGCTGCCCGGACTCGGCGCCGAAAAGGCCGGGCTGACCCCAGGGGACATCATCGTGGGCTTAAACCATGTGACCGTGACCAACCGCGAGCAAGTCGTCGAGACGCTGCGCGAGTTCCGCGAAGGCCAGACAGTCAACCTGCGCGTCCGGCGCGAGGAGAAGGAGTTTGACGCGGACGTGCGCCTGATGGTGCCGCGCTCCGGCCAATTGGGCGACGAGGTTGATCCGCAGCAGCGCCAGAGTCGCCTGACCGGACAAGTCAGCCAGCGCTCGGAAGGCTTTGAACAGGCCATCGAGCACGACTCCGTCCTGCCCCCCTGGCTATGCGGAGGTCCGCTGGTGAACCTGGACGGCAAAGCCATTGGCCTCAATATTGCCCGCGCCGGCCGCGTCACCACCTACGCCCTCCCTGCCCGGCTGGTAAAGCAGATCCTCGACAACCTAAAATCCAAGGCCAAATCAGCCGCCGCCGCCGGCAAGTGAGACTCCCTGCACCGCCGGTGACTTCAACGACCGAATTGGGCTATCATCCCGTAGCGGTACCGCGAAGGCACAAGGCTGGATTCAGCCCCCGCTGTAAACGGGCAGGTGGAACATTCGTCGCGTAGTGACGGCTGAACAACCGAAACCGCGCCGAGTTCCTCCCAGCCGCCTCCCAGTCACGCGTCCCTGACCCAACGCAAGCGCCCGTGCCAAACCCGGCTTGTACCATGCATGTACCTCGCCTGTACCTGGATTGGACGGAGAACGGCAGACCGCAGGGGATTTGTCGAAAAATCCGATTGCATGTGAATAACCAACCGCCCAAGACAGTCAATACCAACTTGGGGCTCTACGGAGCCGCCGTGGTGCGGCGGAGGGCGCCACCGGAGAACAAGAGGGAAACAACAGCAACACAAGAGGAGCACAAGAGCAACACAAGAGAGCAACTCCCAAGTTCCTGGCTAGCGGGTGGCCTGTACTTGGCTTGTACCTGGCTTTGGGCCGCTTTCTGCATTCTGCATTCTGCATTCGTCTCGGGGTGGCTTTAGCGCGTGCCACAACGTTTTAGGGCCATAGCCGATCGAGACGGGGTCGTCGTCTGCCTGGCGACGAAAAGCTTCCAGCCAATTGCGGCAAGGAATGACCGAGCCAGCCACCTCTTGCCAATTCTTCCCAATTCCCACGGCCCCTTCATAAACGGCTTGAAAACACCAGGCGCATTGGTCTAAGCTGAAGGCAGCCGCCCCGTACGATGCCAGTTCGGCTCGTGCGCCGGGGTGCGAACTTGAGGATCCCCAAAACAACCAGCCAATCAGCCGGTCGCCGCGCTATGACGCAATCGGGGCAATTGGGCTGCAACACACGATGAGAGCGCGGCAATTTGGCAAGAAGGCTACGGCGCCAGTTGGGCGGCAAGTACTATCTCAAAGAAGTTCGTAACAGCTCGTGGCCGCCCTCACTGGAACATCAATTCCTGAGACTGCGTTCAAGAGATGATTGAAAGCGGTCTCTTTACTTCATGGATTCCTTCCCAGTGCCATCTGGAATGCTCGCCAATCGTGCCAGAAATAAGTCCACTGGGCCGGCGTCATCCCTCCACCAATCGTAGCGCCCAACATTGGCCCGGACCAGAAGTTCGTCTGCCCCCCGCCCACAAGATTCATCGCCAGCAATGTCATGTTCACATTGGGAGGATAGTAGGAAACCGGATCGCTCAGCGGGTAAATCTGCATCGTCCCAGCGTCATGATCGACTCTGTTGTCGAAGTGCGACGCATAACCCCCTGCGGCACTATTCGTTCGTGTGGCGATACATGGACCGGGATAAAGGTTGCCGGCCCCGTCCCCAACCGCGCAATCAAGCCGGGCTTGCATGTCCGGCAAGCCCGAATATGCAGCGCTGCCAATCCATGCGCCGGGGGTAAACGTAAAGAGGCTGTCGGCTCCACTGCCCATCCAGACGAAGGCATTGCTGCTATCAACCGAGCCGATGTAACAGAATAGGTGGCAGCTCGTTGGTTGGAAGACTGATGCGCCCGGCCCGGGATTGAATCCTGTGTCACCGAATCCGGTCACGCCGTCACCGACGATCCCATTCGTGAACCACACGTTGCCGTGAAAAGTTATCGGGTAGTCGGCCGACAACAGATTTTGAGCGCAACTGTTGGGCGTGCCGCCTACGAACGGGTAAATCACGTCGCAGTTTGCCCACCAGCCGTGCAGCTTCGCCGCGGACACCAGCGCGGCTACCGCTGCTTTCTGGTCCGAATTCGTAATGCCCGCCCGGTTGATAAAGCTGATGTAATCGGTATCGCCCGTTGGGAGCTGGGTATAGCTTGGTGTGAACCAGCCAAGCCAGGAACCAAGGCCGAAAGACGCAGGCACACAGCTATCTATGAACTTAGCCTGCCACATCGCTCCGTTCGTGTTCGCGTGCGTGGCATCGTACGTGCGGAAATTGACAAGGCCGAGGCTTGTGTTCGTGTTCATCGTGGGGTTGGCCGCGTCCATATCCACTAGGTAATCCCAGTAAGGCGACATACGAATCCCCGCGTTGACGTTCGTGCGAAAATACTCGTAGTTCGAGTTTGCCAGTTGCGGGCGGTCCGTAATCGTAAATGCAACCAGCTTGATCCCCGCAGATTGGATATTCGAGCAATATGACTGCCAAGCGTTAAGCCAAGTGGGAGCATCGGTGATTGACCCGCTAACGGGTATAAAATCATTCGCCCCTATCCACAAAAACTCAACGGTATTGCTGGCCGACTGATTCACACTGGCTAAGACCGTGGCAAGCCGGTTCGTAACCTGAGCCAAGGGGATGCCGCCAGAAGCATAATTCGCCCAAGAGGCGATTACATTTGTTCCCCACATCTGTCGAAGATAAAGCGGGTATGTCGAATACGGCGGATTATGCGGTGAGTCAGTTCCCGTCCCGGCCTCCTGAGTCAGTGAATCCCCCTCAAAAATAACATTCAACAGCTTGCTGTTCAGGCCGGTTGCGCCGCTCGCTGCGATTTCGAGGCCGTTGCCGCTTGGCGTTACCGTCACGTTGGCCCCAGCCGAAAGGGCCACGCTGTCGAAGAGCCCGTTAATCGACTTTACCACCTGGCCTGAGCCGATCTTGCCGGAGGTAATGGTCAAATCCTGAATGCCGGAACCCGTGACAGAATTCGTAGTTACACTAATGGCGGTTGCAGCGATTGCAGCGTTAGGAGCGTAAAGGGAATAGGGCGCTGGCGTCAGAGGTTGAGGCGGCGCTAAAATTGAGAATGCCTCCGTGCTGCCGTTTGTCTTCACTCCAATCTGAAGCCAGCGGTCAGCCCCAGGGAATGCCCCCGCCCCGAAGTTGAGGGCCACGGCAAAAAGGCCATTGTTCACCGCCACGTTTGCATTGGTGATTGTGAGGTTGACTTGGCTGCCGCCAGATGGGGCGTCAAAAAGCTGAAAAGTGAAGTCGTACCGGCCGTTAACCGGACCGCTGGCGTCAGAAAGACGGCCTTGGTACGTGAACGCGTTGGTTTGAGCGGCGCACTCGTGCCCGGCAAAAGCCAATGCCAGAGCAAGAACTAGAGCAGCTCCACCAATAATCTGGCCTGGCCTGGATGGGGTGCGGGTGGCGGGGTGAACTCTGTCGCAAGGATAAAAGCAAATCATGCTGGGAAACGTAGCAGAAGATCAGCGTGCGTCACGCTCTTTCCTGTCCCATTCCCGTCCCTTCAGAACGCGAAATTCGCTGCCTTTCGTATCAGGAAGAGCACTTTGGACCACAGCTTGCACCGATGGCACAGATGAGGATGATGAGAATTCGGCTTTGGCTTAAAGGCGGGCTAAGACCCGGTCCGCGCGCGGTAGAAGAGGTAACGGTTGGTGCTCGACTGCGGATCGGTGATGTGAACCCGGCCGGTGGGGCTGTTGGTGGTTAGCAGGGTTTGCCACTGGTTCGAGAGCAGAGTGCTGCTATATTCAACGGTCAAGGTTTGGCCAGCCTGAGAGGTTACATCGAAGGCGAACATGCCTCCGCTCCAGATGGTGTTCGTAAGCGTCAGTTGCCCACCCGATACGGTAGTGAAGGTCCCGCCCGTGAACCCACTCAGCGGAGCGCCCGCCGGGTCTTGGCCATTCATCACGGTCCACCAAATCGTCTCGCCCGCCAGAAACGCCGCAGCCGGCGTGCAGGTTAGCACGGTGTCGCCGGCGCTCCAGGAGAGGGTTGCCGGCAGAAGCTCAAGCGTGGTCGAATCGAACAAATAGGCCAGCGTCACGCTGGTATTCATGGCCTCACTGAAGGTAATGACAACCGTTGCCGAGACCGGGACACCGCTGGCGCCGGTGGGGGGAACGGTCGAGACGATGGTGGGCTGAGCGTGTGCTCGCTCCAGGGCCATCAGCGAAAGCAGCAAGACAAGACCCCGGACCAGATAGTTGGGACGAATCGCGAAAGCAAAGAGATTCATATCTTAATAGACTCATCGTGCTTTCCCGCCGCGGACGCAAGGCGATTCTTGCGGGCGATTCTCAGGAGCTTGCAAGGGGCAGCCGAGTTCCTTTCCTCCTGGACCAGGCATCAGGCCATCCAACCCCGCTGGCGGTTTTCCTGGCCGGCAAGGACTTCATTGGCGATGGCGACATTTTCGGCTGCCTGGAAGTCGAACATGCCCACCAGGACGAAATCCGCTCCACTTTCAAACGCATATTTGAACCCCGCCGTGGGATGGATGGCGCCAGCCGCCAGCACTTTGTAAGCTATCCACGGCCGTTCCAGCTCGGACATGAACCGGATCGTCCCCTCGGGGTCTTTGCACCAATAATTGTCGATGCCGTAGTTCTCGATGACGTCCTTGTCCTGCCCCGGCTGGCGTTTAGACCAGTAATTCGTGCTGTGTAGCGTCTTAACATAGAAATCGGGCGCAATGCCCGCCTTTTCCACCGCCGCCACCGTTCGCAATTCGTGTCCGCCAACGCCGGCGATGATCTTCTGGTCTTTAATGAGAGTCACCAGCTCCCCAATCAAGCCCACCTTGTTATCCCGCGTCCACTCGTCCCCGAAGTTGCCCACCAGGAATGCCCCAACCGCGCCGTCGTCCACGACCTGTTTGACCGCGGTCTTGAATTCACTGGGTTTGGGGCTGATCTGGGCCAGGTACTGGATACGCCCGCCCTGGCTCCGGTATTTCCGATACACCTCGACCGCATGCGTGTCCTCGGGATTGAAGATCATCGTGTCAACCCCATGCTTCTCGCACATTGACCAGGTCGCTATGATCTTCTCGTCGGTGAAGTAGTGCTTCAGCAGGCTTGAAACATAGATCAGGTCGCGGCTGTGAGCCCATCCGCTGATCAGGTTGCCCCCGCAGATCAGGCGGCTCATCTTAACCTTACCAATCGTGCCGCGCCATCGACGGCATAAGGAAGTCGGGTCCGACGGCTTGACCTCGGGTTCGGCTGGCGCGGCCTGCAACAGACGGTGCTCTTCGACGCTCATCACGAGCGGCGCAGCCAGCGACGCGGCAATGGACTTTTTCAGGAAGCTCCGGCGGGCAAGTGTTTCAGACATAGGGCGTTTTGGTATTGTCTCTGGAGAAACTCACCATTTAGCACTCTGCACGTAAGGCAGGCAGGCTCGTTAGTCAGGCTCATTTGTGACTGTTGTGCTAACCAGCCTACCGTCGCACATGCCGGGGTCAAGCCAAAACGGGGAAGCCGATTGGAGATCAAAGCAAGAGCTGCAGCGCTGCGCGAACGCAAGACAGGATGCCGGGCAGCGCCGCTTGTAGTGCCGGGGTCAAAGTGGTGCCCACCGTAAAAGGATCTTCGACTTCGATGGCGAGGATTCTCACCCGGTCGGGCATGGCCAATCCTAACTGACGGCCCAGCGCCAGCGTTTCACCAACGCCCACAAAGTGCGGGGTGGGGCCCGTCAGTTGGTTCAACGCCGCGGCATCCAATTCATGGACGAAGCCCGGCGGCTCCTTGCCGGTCTGAATGGAATCCACAATGACCACCGTGCGGTAACCGGTGATGAAGTCGAGCAAAGCCAGGCCCATCTCGGTGGTCTCGCGCACGTCAATGAAGGGGTGACCGGCCAACTCGCGCTGGAGTTCGTGCACGGCTTGCAGACCGACGGCGTCGTCCGTCAGGATGTCATTGCCGAGGCCGAGAAGCAGGACTCTCGGCGCGGCGTTATTCGGACCCGAAGGAGCAGCGACGTTCAAGGCGGCTCGGGTAAGATAGCGGTCTGGCAAGCCTGCGCAAAACCAAAATGCACGGGATGGGATTCCGTCCAATCCGGGCCTATTCCAGCGTGCAAACGCATCGATTCTCACCACCGGCGGACCCGGTAGAATCGGTTTGTGTTGGTGGCGGTAGAATCCGAGAGAGTCAGGGTGCCACTGCAACCGGCTGCCAGCGGCAGCGGCGTCCAAGTGAGGCCGGAGAGTGAGTCCTTGTACTCCAGGGCATATACACGTCCACTTTGCGATGGGAGCGAGACGCTGAAGCTCCCCGTTTTCCGGGTCGGATTGGCTAAGGGCGCGCTCAGAGTTGGCTGGCCGACGCCAATGATGGCGAGGCAGTGGTAAGACCCGGAAGCGACGGCCAGCACGTTGCTCAGGCCGGCGGGCGCTGCCGGCGCGAAAGTTGTCCAGTTGGTCACGGTGCCGTCCGATTTCAATACCAGGGGGCTGGAGGTCCCCGCCGTAACGGCGACGACGTTGCTCAGGCTGGCCGGCGGAGCGGTGAGACCGGAAGCGATCAGCCGGCCATCAGCTTCGAGCGCCAGGAGGAAAGATTGACCGCCGGCAAGGGCGACGACATTGGTCATCCCGTTGGTGGAAGGCGCTGACCCCCATGTGAGGACCAGTTTGTTGGAGGTCAACGCCGCCCCGAAAGCGCCGCTGCTGCAGGCCGCGATGGCCGTCAAATTGGTGACGCCCGCGGGAACGCTCGCGCCGGGGGCGGAACCCCAGGCCACGACGGTGCCATTTGATTTCAACGCCAGGTCCAGGGAAAGGCCGGCGGCTATCGCGATTACATTGGTCAGGTCGGACGGGACGGTGGCGATGTCCCCCCATGAAACGACTGTCCCATCGGTCTTCAGGGCCATCGTATGATAGCCCCCCGCCGCAATGGCCACGACGTTGGTGACTCTAGCGGGGACATTCGTCAGGCCGTAACTAGTGTTGCCCCAGACAACGACCCGGCCATTTGATTTCAACGCCGCACTGTGGTACGCCCCGGCGGCAACGGCGATGACGTTCGTCAAGTCCAGCGGGATGCTGGCCAGGCCGTAATTGTTGGTTTGCCCCCATGTCACCACGCACAGGAACGCCAGCGCCGCGTTTGAGCTCAAGGTTGCTCCTGCTGGATTGGTGACTCGCACCGCGTAGTTGCCGAGGTTCGTTGCCGCCACATTGGTCAGGACCAATACGGCATTGGTGGCTTGCGCGAGGTTGGCCCCATGGAACAGCCACTGGTAGGTGAGGGGCTTGTTGCCCTTGACGGAGACCTGAAAAGTTACGGTGCTGCCCGGGTAGGTGGTTTGATTCGTGGGCTGGCTCAAGATGATGGGTTTGCTGTCGGTAACGGTCAGCGTAGCGTTCAGGGTGAACGCGCCATAGCTGTTGCTCACCAGCACGGAATAGGCCCCGGACATCGCGGTGTTGAGGTTGGTGAAAGCCAGCGAGCTGTTGGTGGCATTAAGCAAGGGAACGCCTCCATAGAACCACTGGTAAGACAAAGGCGCCGCCCCAACGGCGACCGTTTGAAAGGAGACGTCGTCGCCCACGTATGCAGCGATACTTGAGGGTTGCGTCACAATGATCGGCGGAGCCTGGTCCAAGTCCACCACGACGGCGCTGAACCAGTCGCCGGCTCCCAGGCCGACTACGGAATTGATCCCGAGCGGCAATGAGCATTGACCCGAGTTGTTAGCGCCCCAGGCCACCAATTGGCCGCTGGCGGTCAAGGCCAGGTTGTGCAGGCCCCCGGCCACCAGGTTAGTCACATTGGCCAAGCCGGCCGGCACGTCGCACTGGCCCGAGGAGCTGTCGCCCCACGCGGTCACCGTTCCGTTGGCTAGCAATACGGCGACGTGGCGTTCGGCTCCCGAGATGGACACCACGTTGCTGAGGCCGGCCGGGATGTTCAATTGCCCGTATTCGTTGTCGCCCCAACCGGTGACAGTTCCATCGGCCAGCAACGCCAGGCTGCACGAATACCCGGCAGTGATGCCGATGGCATTGGTGAGACCCGCGGGCACGTTGCATTCGCCCCACGTATTGTCGCCCCAGGCTACCACGGTGCCGTCGGATTTTAGCGCGAGGCTGAAACCCACCCCGCCAGCCGCGACGGCGACTACATTGCTCAAGCCAGCAGGCACGTCGGATACTCCGGCGCCGTCCCAGCCCCACGCGGCAACGGTGCCATCGGATCTGAGCGCCAGGCCGTGGTAGTAACTGGCGGCGATCTGGGTGACCTGGTTAACCGTCAGCGGCGGCTCGTCTTGTCCGCAGCAATCCGAGCCCCAACCAATCACCGTTCCATCGTTCTTGAGCGCGATACAGTTGAATAGACCCCCTGCGACGGCAACTACGTTGCTCTGCGCTGCGGCGGGAGGGCTGGTGATGTTGCCCCAAGATAAAACCGTGCCCGCCTGGCTGCTGGGTACGAGAGAAAGCAACCCCAACAGCAGCAGGAGCAAGCTGCCACTGGCCGATACCCATCGGAACTGGCTCTGCTGGGGCCCCTCCGGCAGAGACAGAGTTCCTTTGTGATACGGGTGGCACTTCATGGTATCCAACGATGCCGGCTGGCCGGGCTGGCGTCAATCTGAAAAGCAAGCAGGCTGATAGCCGCCCGGCTGCGGGCAGTACACTGGGGTTGCCAGCACGCGAATGTGCGCGACTGGACCCTTGCAGACCTTCTCAGGACTGCACCAATTGCTGGACCAGGGTGCGCTGGCGGTCGTAGATGTTCACGCGCAGCGGCAGATGGCCCGGGAGCGAGTGCGTGGCGCAGCCGAGGCAGGGGTCGTAGGCCCGAAAGGCCATCTCGACCTTGTTGAGCAGGCCCTCGGTGACCTTGCCTCCCTTAATCAGACCTTTAGCGGCTTTTTCCACGCTCATGGCAATGCGGGCGGCATTGTTCGCCGTGGCTACCACCAGGTTGGCCATCGTGATGAGGCCGCGTTCGTCGGTTTCGTAATGGTGAAAGAGGGTGCCGCGGGGGGCCTCCACGATGCCAATGCCTACTTTGGGCACATTGGTCGGGACACGGCGCACCTCTGGACTCGTGATCTCGGGATCGTTGACGAGTTGCACGATGCGCTCGGCGGCGTAAATCATCTCGATCACGCGCGCCCAGTGGTTAGCCAGCGTGTGGTGGACGGGCTTGCCACCAAGCGTCTTGTAGAATTCCTCGTAGGCGGCCTGGGCCTTGGGCGTCGCCATGCCGTCGGAGGCGTTCAGCCGCGCCAGCGGAGCGACGGAGTAAATGCTGGTGTCCGGGCCTTCGACAAAGCCTTTCCAGCCGCGTGGCTTGAGATAGGTGAACTTCATATAGCTCCACGGCTCCGTATGCTCGGCGACGTAGTCGAGGTATTGCTCCGGGCCGAACTTGAAGATCTCCTTTCCATCGCAGTCCACGACGCGAAGCTTGCCATCGTAGAAGTTGACCTTGTTCTGGTCGTCCACCATCCCCATGTAGCAGGTCTTGTGCGTGAATGCGTCCCCGGTGATCATCTTCACGTAGTCCGGGTTCGCGAGGACGATCTGTTTGAAGACTTCGAGCGTCCAGAGGGCGAATTCGAGCCCGTCCTCGGCAAGCTGCTTGAACCGGGGCAAGTCCTCAGCCTTGAGCGCCTTGCTCACGCCGCCGGGCAGGCCAAGCACCGGATGGACGACTTTGCCGCCGAAATACGCGATCAGCTCGCGCAGACGCTTGCGGCTGCTGATGACCTTCTTGCCGGCCTCGATGCCGACCTTCCCGATCACCCCAACGATGTTGCGCTGCTCAGGCGGGGCTTCCGGGCCGACAATGAAGTCGGGTCCGCCCAACACAAAGACGTGCAGTGCGTGGTCTTCCAACATGAAAGTGTTATAGACCAGCTCGCGGATCTTCCGGCCCGCCGGTGTAGGCTCGACCTTGTAGAGGTCGTCGAGCGCTTTGGTGGAAGCCATATGATGCGCGGTAGGGCAGACTCCGCAGATGCGGCTGGTGATCTGCGGCATGTCCTCCGCGGGACGGCCCAGAGAGAACACTTCGAAGCCGCGCAGTTCCGGCACCTGCAGGTAGGCGCGTTCGACGTCACCCTTGTCATCGAGGAAGATGTCGATCTTGCCGTGGCCTTCGAGGCGAGTGATGGGATCGATGGTGAAACGTCGTCGGCCCTCCTGGTAGGCGGCGTTGGCGCGGAGGTTGCCCTGGTTGAAAGCTTCTTGGGTAGCGGGATTCATATTACTTGCCATTGGCCTGGAGATTCACTTTGCGGCGCAGCATGCTCTTGGCAAAGCCGTAACGGTAGAAGGTGCCGATGGGGTCAGGGATGCCCGCCAGCACTTTGTCGATGTCACCTTCCTCCTTCGGGGCGACATTGGCGCAGACGGAGGACATGATCTTGAGGCCCTGATCGCGCACCCGCGAGGTGGGGCCGAAGCAACCGGTGCAGGGCATATTGCCGTTCGTGCATTGGGAGCCGCAACCGCTGCGGGTCGCCGGCCCCATGCAGACGACGCCTTGCGCCAGGAAGCAGAGATCAGGGTCCGCCAGCAATTGGTGCGGGCGTTTGAATTCGGTGATGCTGAGGTTGGTAGGCTTGGTCTTCTTGCGGAAGCATTCGTCACATAACGCGATGTCGGGCGCCAGGACGGAGCCTTTGGGCGGCAGCTTGCCTTCCAACAGCGCCGTGACGGCAGCCTTGGTGAGCTTAGGCGTGGGGGGACAACCTGGGACGTAGTAATCCACCTCCACGACCTGATCCAGCGAGCGAACGACATTATGAAGCTCAGGCAGCGACACTTCTCGCCCGGCTTCCGCGAATTTCAACTGCGGGCGTGTCTTCGGTCTGCCGTTCCCTAGCGTCGGCGCGTCCTCGTAGTTGAACTTAAGAATCTGCTCACGCGGGAACTGGTTGGCTAGGCCGGGAATGCCGCCGCTGACCGCACACGAGCCGTAGGCGATAAGGAATTGGCTCTTGCGGCGCAACAGGCGAGCCATTTCCTCCTGTTCGGTGGACCGGATGGCGCCGTTGAGAAGGGTGGCGGTAATGGACTTGTCGGGCATCGCTTCGATGCTCTTGTATTTGAAGTCCATCGCCACGGGCCAGAGGACAATGTCCACCGCCGCGACGACCCCAAGGATGTCCTCGGCCAGATCGACGACGGTTTCTTCGCAGCCTCCGCACGAGGCACACCAATAAAAGGCTATCTTGGGTTTGGATGAGGCACTCATAAAAGCTTCATGTGCTCAGGCCGTCGCGAGGGCCGGTTTGTCCCGCTCCGCGCAAGCGCATGCGCACGCGGCGTCTTTCTCCGCTACCTGTGTGGCGAAATGTTCCATTTCTTTGTCCCACTCCTCGAACTTCTGAGGGATGCCAAGGGGGCCCAACTTCTGGACCTGCCCAACCATCTCGTTGACTACCCGCTTGACCTTCTCGCCCTCAGCGGCGGAAATCCACTCCAGGCGTACGCGCTGCTCTTCGATGCCCAGGTCCTTGAGCATCCGCTTCAACATCTGGAAGCGGCGGAGCAGCTTGTAGTTGCCTTCGACATAGTGGCAGTCCCCCGGGTGGCAACCGCCAATGAGCACCCCGTCAGCGCCTTTGGACAGGGCGTCTAGAATGAACTGCGGGTCCACGCGCCCCGAGCACATAAGTCGGATGACGCGAATGTTGGCGGCGTACTTTAGGCGCGATACGCCGGCCAGATCCGCCGCCGTATAAGTGCACCAGTTGCAGAAGAAGGCTACGATGCGCGGCTTCCATTCTTTATTCATAAGCCAAGACTCCTTTGATTTCGCTAAACACCTCGTCGTCTTCGAACAGCCGTTGAGCGATCGACCCGGACGGGCAGGAAGCGACGCAGGTGCCGCAGCCCTTACAGAGCGCTTCGTTAATGCTCGCCTTCTCCTTCACCTCGTCGAACGTAATGGCAGTGTACGGGCAGAGCGGGATGCAGGATTTGCACCCGGAGCACTCCTCCTGCAGCACGTAGGCTGTGTTCGGCTCCTGCTCCATGTAACCCTTGTCGATCAGCACCATTGCTTCGGCCGCGGCGGCGCCTGCCTGGGCGACCGTGTCGGGAATGTCCCGCGGACCCTGGCAGGCGCCCGCGAGGTAAATGCCATCGGTAAATGTGTTAACCGGGGCCAGCTTCGGATGCCGCTCCAGGAAGAAGCCTTCCGACCCGCAGCTCATGTTGAACATGCGCCGCACGGCCTGCGCGTCCGCCTGCGGTTCCAGCCCCGTGGCCAGGACCACCATATCCACGGGGATGCGCCGGACAAAACCCGCCAGCGTGTCCTCGACCCGCAGGACCAACTTGCCTTCCTCCTCCGGGGTCATGGCCCAATCAGTAACTTCGCCCACCCGACCGCGGATGAAGTGCACGCCTTCTTCGAGCAGCTTGTCATAGAACTCCTCGTAGCTCTTGCCCGGCGTGCGCATATCAATGTAGAAGTTGAATATCTCGGCCTCGGTATGTTCCTTGAGCAGATGCGCCAGCTTCAAGGAATACATGCAGCAAACGCGCGAACACCAGCGGTTGGTCTTCTTATCCCGTGAGCCAACGCAATGGATGATGCCGATCGCTTTCGGATGCCTGCCATCGCGGAGCATCACCTCACCGCCCGTCGGACCGGACGCATTGACCAGGCGCTCGACTTCGAGGGAGGTATAGACGTTCGGGTAGATACCGTAACCGTACTGCGGAATGCGCTTGGCATCGAAGGTCTGGAACCCCGTAGCCACAATGATCGTGCCGACCTTGATTTCCTTGATCTCCTCCATCTGCTTGAAGTCAATGGCCTTCTTCTCTCCGCAGGCCTCGACGCAGGTCTTCTTGCACTTGTCGGTGAGCGTCCCGCGCTTGAAGTTGAGGCAGACTTCGGGATCGATTAGCACCACCTGGGGGGTGGCCTGGGGAAAGGAGATATAGATCGGCTTGCGCTTGCCGAGGCCTTCATTGAACTCATCCGCGAACTTCGGCTCCTTATAGACGCAGTTGGCAATGCACTCCTGGCAGCCGGTGCAGAGGTCCTCGTTGACGTAGCGCGGCTTGCGCTTGACGGTCACAGTGAAATTGCCGACGTAACCATCCACTTTGGTGACTTCAGAGTAGCTCCAGAGCGTAATATTCGCGTGTGCGCCGACCGCAGACATCTTTGGCGTCAGGATGCAGGCGGCGCAGTCGAGCGTGGGGAACGTCTTGTCGAACTTCGCCATGTGGCCGCCGATAGAGGGTTCGCGCTCGACCAGGAAGACTTTCTTGCCGGCGTTGGCCAGGGTCATGGCGGCGTGGATGCCGGCGATGCCGCCACCTACAACAAGTACATCAGGATGGATCGGCACTCTCTTCACTTCGAGCGCCTGGTGATAGGCTACGCGTTCGATTGCGGCACGAGCGAGAGCCTTGGCTTTCTCGGTGGCTTCCTTGCGGTCGGTGTGCACCCAGGAGTCGTGCTCGCGGATGTTGACCATGTGGAAGAAGAACGGATTCAGCCCACCAGCCTCCGTGGCGCCCCGGAAAGTGTGCTCGTGCAGGAGCGGCGAACAGGAAGCAACGACCACGCGGTTAAGCTTGAACTCGCGGATGTCCTTTTGAATGAGCTCCTGGCCCGGGTCCGAGCACATGTATTTGTAGTCGCGCGAGAGGGCAACGCCTGGCAGCTTCTCGACGTATTTCGCGACGTCCGGACAGTCCACCATCGCTGCAATATTGTGCCCGCAATGGCAAATGTAGAAACCGATGCGAATCTCACCATTAGCTTGCTGTTTCATCATCAGATTATGGGGTTCGAAGTTCGGACTTCTCTGGCCTCAAGCTTCGGTTGGGGAACATCTCATCAGGCCGCAGCGGCCACTTTGGCGGGGGGCGCCTCTGTCGGCCGCCACTTGAATGGAATGGCGGCTCGATTCAACCCCAGATCCCGCTCCGGCAGGCCGAAGGCCAGGCCCATGAGTTGCGTGAAATAGACTGTGGGCACCAGCACCGGTCCGTACTCGGCCCTCACCTGGGCATGGTAGGCGTCGAGGTTAAACTGGCAGAGGGGGCACGCGGTCGCGAGGCAATCGGCCCCGCGCTTCCTGGCTTCGTTGAGGAGAATATAGACCAGGCGGATGCCCGCTTCGGGCACCGTGCCAGTCAGGCTGCCGCCGCAACATTTGGTCTTCAGCGGGTACCGGACGACGGTGGCGCCGAGCGTTTCGACCAGCCGGTCCATGGTCGTCGGGTTGTATTGGTTGTCGAACGTCGCATAGGGGCGGACGAGTTGGCAGCCGTAATAGGTGGCGATCTTCAATCCCTTGAGCGACTTGCGCACCTTTTGCTTGATGGCTTCCAGACCAACGTCGTTGATTAGCACATCCAGCGGATGGCGCACCGGCGTGTTGCCGCTGTAGCGCAGCCCGACTGCCCCGAGCGCGCGATCAATGGTGTCCTTCATCGCGGGGTAGTCGTGGAAATAATGTTTGGTCTTGTTCAGCACCAGGTAGCAGGCGGCGCAGGGGGCCATGATGGGACGATCACCTTGCTGCTCCGCCAAGGCCAGGTTGCGGGCCGCCAGCACGCATGCCTTAGCCTCGTCCACTGCCATGTAAGCGGTCGCGCCGCAGCAGTTCCAGTCTTCGATCTCCTGCAGTTCAACGCCGAGGTGCTTCATCACCGGCAGCAACGATTCTTCGTAGGCGCGGCCCAGCCCTTTTAGCGAACAACCGGGGAAATATGAGTATTTCATGTTTAGGTTACTTTCTTGGCATCGGTGGCGTCCAACATGCGGGCAATATCTCCGTGTTGCTTAATCTTCTCCGTAGCCAGCGAGAAACGACCGGTCTTCAGCAGATCGACTCCCAAGCGCCAATTGCCCATCGCCGCGAAGGGATTGGTCTTGAGGAACAGCTTCATCACCAGCAACATCTCGGTGATGCGGCCGTGTTTGCGGACCATGGCGCTGAACTCGCGCGCCAGCACGGGGATCGGGAACCGCTTGGGATAAATTCCCGCGTGGATGGCCCGCTGCTTCAGTTCATACATAATGTCGGTGATACGGATCTCGCGCGGACATTCCACGGTGCAGGCGTAACAGGAGGCGCATAGCCAGATGGTGTGGCTCTTGAGAACCTCGTTCTTGAAGTCGCCGCGCGTCAGCGCCATGACCTGGCGCGGAGTGTAATCCATGTAGATGCTCAGCGGACATACCCCGGAACAGGTGCCGCATTGGATGCAACTTTCCAACTGCTCGCACCCCGGCACATTCATGACCTCTCTGCCGAAACCTTTGACCCGATCCGCATCGTATTTAATCGTGCGTTGTATTTCCATCATACGAGTCTCCGCTCAACCTGTTCACCTCCCGTTTGCTCCTACCGGTAGGCCGACGACATTTCGTCGTGTTTTCACGTAATTAACGAGACTTCGGCGGAATGATCTCAACATGCATTGCCAAACCCTCTCCATTTATTGTGCGAAAACTGACTGGATATCTTAGTACAGCTTATCATATGTATACTGGTTTATTCTCGTGGCCGGGTTCGAGCCAACCCGGTGATTGGTTCTTCGCTGTTTTCTGTAGGACAAGGCTCTGGGACAGCCCCGCGAGGAGCGCCATGTTTAGGAACACGAACCACAAAACGCGATCTAAGCCTCGTCAGCAGCATGGTTCGAGTTGAGTGTGTGGCCACACAGGGTTTTGTAATATTCACTTTCATGCCGCTCCTAATAGAGCTGTCACCACTTCCATTGCGGGGGACCGCTTCCAAAAAGGGGGAGGGCAACCACCCGGGGGAGGACGATTGCCCGATTTGAAGGGAAGCTCGCTTTGTTACTTGAAGCAGGCGCACCGCGATTGAGGATTAGGCCCCAATGGGGCCATCTGCAAATGGCGCGAATTGACGCAGATGACGGTGCGTTGACAGGCGCAGGCGGACGATTTTCGGCTCGGAAGGGGGAGCGGGATGCTCGGGCGAAGGGCTAGCGGATCCCTAGCCAATACCTGGAGTACACCTATCGAACACCTAGCCAACCCCTATAGAGTACCTATCCAACACCTATCTGACACCTATCCGACATCTATCCGACAAACTGTAAATGGCTGAAAATCACACGGTTGGGATGGCGGAGGCATATCGGCAGCAAGGTTGATGACGAGCGTGATTTGGTGGGGTAGTGGTGTCTAGAATCTGGACACATAGGACCTTGTGGTCGTTCAGGCTAGGCAAGCGGGCCTGGATGAGATGGCGAAGGCATTAACGAATCGGGAGCGGCTCGCCACAGGCTCGCCGCGGCTCTTCGCTGTCACCGGTGGAATACGATCCTGGCGCGTGGTGACAGTTCCGCCAGGAGGTGTCCCAAAGCCTAATGATGAGAGGTACTATGGCGAGGTAACGATGCAGTTCGCAGAAGGGTTGGGTGCGAGGTTGGAGGAATGGGGGGCCAGTGGCTCGGCTATGTGAGGCGCCAAGGCGGGGTCGGATGTGACGCCCAAACGCTGGTAAAGGGCAAGCGGCCAGAGCCGCTTCACGATCTAGCGCCTGATCTCACAGAGAAAGGCCCAGTGAGCATTCCGCCGGAAATAGGGAAGAACCATTTAATAACAGCTAACCCCCTTTCGCCATGCGCGCCACGTAAGTCCCATCGACAGCTTCCGCGAATGGCAGCAGTTCGCGCGTCCGTTCCAGCTTGAAATCGGGGCGCTCGGCGAGGAATGCATTCACCACCTCACTGTTTTCCTCCGGCTCCAGGCTGCAGGTGCTATAGACCAGCCGGCCACTTGGTTTCAGCATTAAGGCGGCCTGGCGCAGCAGTTCGAGCTGCGTCGCGCAAAGGCGCCCGATCTCCTTAGGCTGGATCCGCCAGCGCAAATCCACGCGACGGCGCATAACGCCGGTATTGGAACAGGGGGCGTCAATCAGAATGCGGTCGAAGGGCGTTGAGGGGTGAGAGTCGAAGGCTGAGGGCAAGACGGTTTGGACACAGGTGACGCCCAGACGGGCGCAGTTTTGCTCGATCAGTTTCAGGCGGTCGGGGGTGGTGTCGTGGGCGAGGATGCGGCCTTCGTTGCGCATGAGCTGGGCGAGGGCGGTCAGTTTGCCGCCGGGCGCCGCGCAAAGGTCGAGCACACTTTCCCCGGGCTGAGGATCGAGATCATGCACCGCCAGCAGGGTGCTGGGGTCCTGGACGTAAAATAAACCCTGTTCAAGACTGGGCAGCCGGCCGAGCGGCGGATGCGATTTAAGCTCGAAGACTGCGTTCTCTCCGATCCAGTCCTGGCGGACGAAGTCATATTCCACATTTTCCTCGCGCCACTGGGCGAGGAGGCTGCCGGGGTCGGCTCTCAGAGTGTTGACGCGGGCGAATGCCTTCGGCGGGGTGTTATTCCACTCCATCAATTGCGCCGTGCGGTCGGCGCCCCACCGTCTTTGCCAGCGGACCACCAACCATTCCGGATGAGAATAGCCGAGGTGGGGCTGCGTCGTCTTCAGCCCGCCCAGCAGGCTCTTTGTAGCGTCGAAATTCCGCAGATAGCCGCGCAGGACTGCATTGATGAATCCCGCCTGAGTGTTGAAACCGCTCTGCCGGGCCAGCTCGACGGTTTCATGGACGGCGGCATGGTCGGGGATGCGGTCGAGCCAGAAGATTTGGTACAGGCCGAGCCGCAGGAGGTTCTGGAGCATGGGCTTCTGGGCGCGACTGTCGGTCTTGCGGCCGATCAGCCAGTCGAGGGCGGCCTGCCAGCGGACGATGCCGTAAGCCAGCTCCTGGCACAGATGGCGATCGGGGGGCGAGAGCCTTGTTCGGGCCAGTTCCGCCTCCAGCCGGTCTTCGACAAAACCCCCGCCCGCACCCCGCTGAAGGATGCGCATTGCAATTTCTCTTGGTTTTTCTTCAATCACGACCTTTAATAGAGCCGTTCTGCTCGAAGCATGCGAGCGTTAAGACACTTTATGAGAGACGAATTTGAGAAAATGGCGGCGGCGGGGAAACTGGAGCGGCACCACATTGAGGCGCTGGTGCAGCTTACCACCACGGGCTTTTGCATGCACCGGAGCTGGGGATTCGGACGAATTAAGACGGTGGATACCGTCTTCGCCCGCTTCATGATCGACTTTGACAACAAGGCCGGGCACACGATGGATTTGGCCTTCGCGGCCGAATCGCTCAAGCCGATTGCCAAAGACCACATCCTTGCGCGCAAAGCCTCGGACCTGGAAACGCTGCGGCAAATGGCGGCAACCCAACATCAGGAACTGGTCAAGCTGGTGCTGAATAGTTACGGCGGCAAGGCGACGGTGGAACAGATCCAGCAGGCGCTCGTGCCCGACGTCATCCGGGATGATTGGAAGAAATGGTGGGATGCCGCCCGTCGCGAACTGAAGAAGGACGGCCATTTTCAAATGCCCCTCAAGAAGAGCGAGCCGATCATCTATCAGGTCAAAGAGGTGTCACTGCAAGACCGTCTGATGGAAGAATTCCGGGCGGCTAAGGGCTTGAAGGCCCGGATACTCGTCGCCAGCGAGCTGCTCAAGAACGCGCACGACCTGACGGATAAAGCGGCTGCCGCCACTGAGGTTATTGCCACGTTCAACACCGAAATCCCGAGCTACCAGCGCACACAGCCGGCGGTGGCGCTGGAAGCAATCTTCGCCCGTGATGACATGCGAGTTGCGACCGGTGCGCCTCCCAGCGAGGGCGAGCTCACGGCGCAGTCGATTTGGGCGCAGGAATCGAAGCTGGGTCCGCTGCTGGAAGGGCTTCCGGCATCCAAGCACCGCCGGGCACTGGAGTCATTCAAGACCGCTGATCCCGAGCACTGGCACAGCGCGCTGCTGGCGGGACTCAACAGCGTTTCCGCCAAACTCTGCCACGAGCTGGCGGGCCTCCTCATTCAGGAAGGAATGATTGGACAGCTCAAGGAGACGGTGTCTCGGCTCGTCAGCCAGCACACGGCCAGCAGCGAGCTGCTGCTCTGGCTCGCCAAAGACCGGAACGACTCGTTCGCGGACATCCTCGGGCCGGAAGTCTTCCGCGCGATGCTGACAGCGATGGAGCGCGACCAGTTCAACGAGCGCCGCTCCAACCGGCTGCGCGACTTTATCCTCGACGATCAGTCAATGCTCGTCGAGCTCATTGGCTCTGCTGACTTCGAGGTCATTAAGGACCTGACGCGCGCTTTGCAGCTTTCGCCCTCCTTCGACGACATGGACAAGCGCTCGCTCCTGGCACGCATCGTGAAGAGCTACCCGGCAATCCAGACACTGATTTCGGGCGACCAGACCAAGCAGGAGGCCCCTTTGCTCGTTTCCTGGGAGAGCCTGGAGCGGCGCAAGAACGAATACCGCGAGATGGTGGAGAAGAAGATCCCCGCCAATTCAAAGGAAATCGCGGTGGCCCGCAGCTACGGCGATTTGAGCGAAAACCACGAATACAAGGCGGCCAAGGAAATGCAGAAGCTGCTGATGCGGCGCAAAGCTGACCTGGAAACGCAACTCGTCCGCGCGCGCGGCACTGATTTCGCAACCGTGCGCACCGACGTCGCCAGCATCGGCACCATCGTGCAGGCAACCGACCTGGCCACGAACCAGCCGGAGCGCTTCACCATCCTCGGCGCGTGGGATTCCGACCCGGAGAAAGATGTCGTCAGCTACCTTTCGCCGGTCGCCCAATCATTGCTTGGCCACAAGGTCGGGGATGAGGTGGAGGTCGAGGTTCACGGAGTCTGCCACCATCATCGGCTCGAATCCATCCAGCCTTATAAAACGGCCACGGCTAACCCCGGCGGCGCGCTCCCGGACTCGCAGCCGCCAGCGCCGTAGCGCAGATTCTCGGTCTGCGGGACGAAGTGACCAGGTTACGCCTGGCCGCCGAAGGTCACGTGGTCATCCAGGTCGAGCAGGTCGAACCACGTGGAGATATCCTCGCGCTTGGGACCGACCTTCCCGTGCAGTTCATGGAAGTATTCGCGTGATTCGGTGTCCGCGGGCGCTCGCTGTTCCTGGTAAGCTGACCAAGCGACGATTTCCGGCTCCGTCCGCTTGTGCTTCCCGTGCTTTTGAATCCAATCGAGGACTTCGGCGTCCCCCTTTCCTGCCGCAAGCTGCTTCTTGAGCGCGTCGGCGCTGACCCCAACGAAGTTGAGGAACCGCTCATCCATCGGACAGTTGTAGTGATATTCCCCGTGTTTGCCAGCTACGGTTGCGCGGCCCTTGTCGAGCATGCGCGGAAGGATGACGTAGCCGCCGAGCCGCACCCGCGGACTGCGCGGAGGGCGTTGCGTTAGATCAGGATCGTTATTAATAGCCATAGTGCGTCTTGTTATTAGTTCGTAAACACCTCGCGAATCCGGCCCCGAGCCGGACGCGCTTTGGTCACGGCTAACATGCCGCTAACCCGGAGAATTGCAAGGAGGAGACAGCCAATTCGTCACTTCACAGTCAGCGGCAGGCTCTGGCTGTGGCTGTTGAACTCCGGGGCATACATGCACTGAATTTGGGCCACGCCGGTCTGGTATTGGCCGCGAAGCTGAACGCGGGTCGAATACTCAAAGACATAGGTGCCTTTGGGCAGGTAGTCGATGAAGAAATGGCTGGCGGTATCACGCGTGCTCTCGTAGTAGGCCACGCCATCCTGATACTTGTAGCGTGAGAGCACGTTCACCGGCTCGGTGCCGCTGCCGCGCTGGTCTTTAAGGTGCATGTATTCCATGTCGCGATCCACACTCAGTTCGATGCGGACCACAAGTTCGTCCCCAACGCTCAGCGGGCCGTTGACCGGCTCCAGCACGGGGCCTTTGGCGGTGTTAACTCTGCTGTAGAGCGTCTTCTTCAACTTCAGTGGAGTTCCTTCATAGGGCGTGACCTTGCTCATGTCTTCGAGGTATTGCCAGTTGACGCTTCCCCAGGCAACGCCCTGATCCACTTTCTTGACAGTGATCTCGCCAAGCTTGGGTTTGATGTCGGCGGGCGAAAAGCGATACTCATAGAAGCCGGTGCCGGGCTCGGGAGTTGATTTGTTTGGGCTCGCGGGGACGCTCGCCCTCCCGGGGTTTGGAGTGACATCCACTCCATCGAGTTTCGCCTGGACCAGCGCTTCGCTCGACAGGATGTCCTTGCCTCGCAGAAGCAGTGCATAGACGGCATCCGCGGTGGCCTTGGTGGTCTTCCAATCCTGCGTCTGTTTCTGCTTGAGCAGCCAGACCCGGCAATCCTCCACCGCCGGCAGGTCGCCCATTACTTCATCGAAGGCCTCGATCATTAGCGCCTGCGTCTCGATTGGCGCCCGATACCACCACCAGCTTAGCTCCGTGTCACGCCAGAACATACCCATCTCCTCGTTCGACACACTCCGCTCCTTGATGGACTTCATGATGTCGCGAGGGGTGGCATCGTCAAGACCAGCAAGGGCATTGAATCGTTTCAGCCCGATGGCCAGGTGCCCTTGCGTCTGGCGGCAATCGGTCTTAAGCCAGTACTTGCGGGCCTGCTTCAGGAAGAACTCAATCGAGGTCTTGTGCTGCGGTGCGATGGGCCTGTCCTTGAGGAAGAAGCTGCGCCCATACAGATACAGCGCATCCGTCGAGCTCGGCACGTATTTCTCCGGCTCGGGCCACTTCTGGATTCGCTCGTACTCCTCTGTCAT
>Ga0182014_10001569_pt1 | contig 30296 bp, 25 predicted proteins | sample 612S2DmetaG_FD_120489 | JGI IMG/M metagenome (GOLD analysis project Ga0182014, IMG submission 120489) | Permafrost microbial communities from Stordalen Mire, Sweden - 612S2D metaG | ecosystem: Environmental > Terrestrial > Soil > Wetlands > Permafrost | place: Sweden: Stordalen | collected... | reverse complement strand
TTCTGAAAAATACGAAGTAAACTCTAAATCGGGAATGCATTAAATGGTTTCAGGGCAGCCCAATGGGACATAAGTCACTGCTACGCAAAAGCCTGATGGGTTGCGCTTCGCTCCACCCATCCTACAGGTGTTTTCATGGTTTCGGGGCAGCCCGATGGGGGATGAAATGCTGTGGTGAAGGGGGCGCCGGTTTTTTTTTACAAGGCCCCGATAATCCTGTAACATGCTTTTTTGCAGTGGTCCTTATCCCGGTATTCTTTCTTGGCTGCAAGGCACACCTTGAAAGCCAGGGGCGGACAAATGGATAAACCCAGACTCCTTATTGTCGATGACGACGAGAACATTCAACTGGCGATGAAATGGGCTTTCGCCCAGGAATTCGAGATTCTGCTTGCCTGCAACAGGCAGGAGGCAATCGAGATATTCCGGCGCGAGCAGCCCCCGCTGGTGACGCTCGACCTGGGGCTTCCTCCCGCCGCGCGTGGAGTCGAAGAGGGTTTCCTCACCCTTGCTTCGATTTTGGAGCAGGACCCTTTTGTGAAGGTGATCATCATTTCAGGCCAGAGCGAGAAGGAAAATGCTCTCACGGCGATCGGCCAGGGCGCCTATGATTTTTTCTGCAAGCCGGTCCAGGTCGAGGAGGTAAGCGTAATTCTACGGCGCGCCCTCCGGGTCCATCAACTTGAAAGCGAACATCGAAAGCTCCAGGCGGCCCGGCCTCAGGATTCATTTGAGGAGTTGATAGGCACGAGCCCTCAGATGCAGCAGGTTTTTGCGACTATCGAAAAGGTGGCCGCAACCGAGGCGCCTGTTTTGATCCTCGGCGAAAGCGGCGCCGGGAAGGAACTGGTCGCCAGGGCCCTTCACGGAAGAAGCTTGAGAAAAGCCGGACCTTTCGTTGCGATCAATTGTTCCGCCATCCCCGACACCCTGCTCGAAAGCGAGTTGTTCGGCTACGAGAAGGGGGCCTACACAGGCGCTCATACGCAAAGGAAGGGCCGAATCGAAATGGCCGAGGGAGGCACTCTATTTCTGGACGAGATCGCAGATTTGCCGCCATTGCTCCAGGTGAAACTGCTCCGCTTTCTCCAGGAGCACACAATCGAGCACATCGGGGGAAGAAAGGAAATTGCGATTAACGCCAGGGTGATCGCTGCAACCAACAGGGACATAGGCAAGGCAATCCGCGACGGCAGTTTTAGAGAGGACCTCTATTACCGGTTGGGTGTGGTGAAGGTGAAAGTCCCGCCTCTTCGTGACAGGGAAGGCGACATTGCCCTGCTGGCGATGAGTTTTGTGCGCAAATACGCGGAGGAAAATAAGAAGAAGATCCTCGGATTCACCAAGAAAGCTCTCACGGCGCTCGTTCACCATAAATTCCCCGGGAACGTGAGAGAGCTGGAAAACCGGATCAGGCGGGCCGTCATTATGGCGCAATCATCCAAAATCACCAATGAGGACCTGGAGCTCGAAGAACCGGAAGAACCGGAAAAAACCACTCTGAAGGAGGCCCGTGAGAAAACGGACCGTGAACTCATCCTCCGGGTCCTGACGGAAAACAGTTTCAACGTGGCCCAATCAGCCGCCGACCTGGGGATCAGCCGCCCGACATTATATGAGCTGATGGAAAAACTCGGGATAAAGAAGTAGCCCGGAGATTTGTGGTTGAATCGAATCGATTTTCGGGTTTTTATAAGCATCGTATCGAACTTGACTCTTGTTTGCGCGTTTCTGCGCATTTTGCGGTGAGTTTCAGATGAATAAAACAATACTGGTTACTGGTGGCGCAGGATTCATCGGAAGTAATTTCGTTTCCTGCGAAAGGCAGCGGAATAACCGGATCATCAATCTCGATATCCTCACTTACGCCGGCAACCTTTTGAACCTTGAACAGTTAAACGGCGACCCGGATCACGTTTTCATACAAGGAGACATACGCGACCGGGAACTCGTAGGAAAGCTTCTCAAAGGGCGCCAACCGGACGCCGTAGTGAATCTTGCCGCCGAATCCCACGTCGACAGGTCGATTGACAGCCCTGAGAGCTTCATTCAAACCAATATAATCGGGACCTATCACCTCCTCGAGGAGGTGAGGGAGTACTGGAAAAGTCTTCCGGCAGAGCGCCGCGAACAATTTCGCTTTCTTCACGTCTCGACCGATGAAGTCTACGGTTCCCTGGGGCCTCAGGCGCCCGCGTTCATCGAAAGCAGCCCCTATGCTCCCAACAGTCCCTATTCAGCCAGCAAGGCTGCAAGCGATCACCTGGCGCGGGCATATTTCCATACCTTTGGGGTCCCGACACTCATTACCAACTGTTCGAACAATTACGGCCCGCGGCAGTTTCCGGAAAAGCTTGCGCCGCTCATGATCCTCAATGCGATCGAAGGAAAGCCGCTGCCGATATACGGCGACGGGCTCAACGTGCGTGACTGGCTATACGTCGATGACCACTGCGAGGCGCTGCATACAGTAGTCGAAAAGGGTAAGCCCGGAGAGACATACAATATCGGCGGACGCTGTGAAAAAACGAACCTTGAAACCGTAAATGCGCTGTGCGCTCTTCTCGATGAGATGATCCCCACGTCCAGGCATGTTCCGCATTGCAGCCTGATTACGTTCGTAGAGGACCGGCCCGGACACGACCGGCGCTATGCCATAGACTGTTCCAGGATAAGGGCCGAGTTGGGCTGGCGTGCGAAAGAGACCTTTGAGTCGGGCATGAGGAAAACGATTCAGTGGTACCTGGATAACCCTGCGTGGGTCCATTCGATAAAAACCGGGGCCTACCGGGAGTGGATGTTACGGCAATACGGGGCCGGCAAAAACGAGGACACACCACAAAGAGCGTCAAAGTGAGCGAGAGAGCCCGGGGGATCGAGATGGAATCGGCCGGTGGTTTGAAAGGAATCATTCTTGCGGGGGGAGCGGGGACGCGCCTCTACCCGATAACCAAAGTAGTCAGCAAGCAGCTTCTTCCGATTTACGACAAACCGATGATTTACTATCCGCTCTCGGTGCTGATGCTCGCCGGGATCCGGGACGTTCTGATCATCTCCACCCCCGAGGACCTGCCAAAGTTCGAGGCGCTGCTGGAAGACGGATCTCAATGGGGACTGCGCTTTTCATACATCCGGCAGGATTACCCGGCAGGTCTTGCCCATGCCTTCATACTCGGCAGGGAATTCATCGGCGGGGGCAAGGTTTGCCTGATACTGGGGGACAATATCTTTCACGGGCACGGGTTTCAGGAAATCCTCCGGCGCGCCGCCGGATTTGAATCCGGCGGGCTTGTGTTCGGGTATTATGTGCAGGACCCGGAACGCTACGGGGTAGTCGAATTCGATAAATCGGGCAAAGTGCTCGGCATTGAGGAAAAACCGGCAAAGCCCAAGTCCAGCTACGCTGTCCCAGGGCTTTATTTCTTCGATAACAGGGTGGTCGAAATAGCTTCGGGCCTCAAGCCTTCAGCGCGCGGAGAGCTGGAGATAGCCGATGTCATCAATGCTTACCTGAAAATGGGCGAGCTTCAGGTGGAGCTGCTGGGCAGGGGATTTGCCTGGCTCGATACCGGCACGCACGAATCGCTGCTCGAGGCATGCACGTTCGTGGAGACGATCCAAAAACGACAGGGCCTCAAGATCGCCTGTGTCGAGGAAATAGCTTACAACATGAAGTATATTGATGAGGCCCTGTTGCGAAGGCTGGCCGAGCCATTGATGAAGAACGCATACGGACAGTATCTGCTTCAGTTGTTGGGCTGAATTTAACTATTTGGACGCAACATGCATTAACGAGAGAGAGGCTGTTCTTTTTGCTGGGCGGACCTTACTTCGTCCTTGATCCGCTTGACATTTCCGCGCCCCAGGCCCTTTACTTCGCATCCCAGCTCAAAATAGCGCCTTATATCGCTGTCCGAAAGAATCCCAAAGCAATCTATCACCGCAACCGGCTTTGCGGTCATCTCCAACAGATTGTCGGCTGAAAGGCGCAGGTATTGTTCGTGCCTAACGGCAAGCACCACGGCGTCGGCCCCGCGGACGGCTTCCGTCATGTCTTTGCTGATGGTGAGCGCCTTCAGGTTTTCCTGGTTTCGGAAAAACCTCGCCCATGAATGGCCGGGGACAGGGTATGTATCCTGTTTCTCAAATTCCCACCAGTGCTTGACATAGGGGTCGTGGACAGAAATGTCCGCCCCCATTTCGGCAAGCTTTCGAACAAGCATTTCCGAACCGCTGTAACGGGTGTCTCCGACATCTTCCCTGTAGGACGCGCCGAAGATGGCGATCTTGCAGGCAGCCACGATCTTGCCCATATTTCGAAGAGCATCACGGACCAGGCGGGCGACATGAAGAGCCCTTGTATCGTTTATGTCGATAGCCTGGGGCGTTATCCTGAAGATATCGTCTTCGAACCCCAGAAGCGTCTGGTAAGCCCATATCCCCAGTCCTCCGTCCTTTGGCAGGCAGTAGCCTCCTATTCCAGGTCCCGGAAATATGATGTTTGAATGCGTCGGCCGAACCTTTATGGCCTCTATGACCTTTATCAGGTCCACGCCGTTTCGCTCCGCAAAGACGCTCCATTCATGAAGGAAAGCCAGAATCGTGGCGCGATAGGAATTTTCGACCACCTTGCAGGTTTCGCTCTCGATAGGCGTTTCCAGCACGGTCAGTGGATATTGTTCCACGTTTAAGACATCGGACAAAAAGGTCTGGACCCTTTGCCTGGATGCCTGGTTGACGCCGCTGCACACTCTCCAGAAGTCCCGAATGGAAGAGACGTAATCCTTGCCAGGCATAACCCGTTCGAAGGAGTGGGCCAGCAGCGGCTCGGCGACGACGCCTCGGCTTTGGAAAGCCTTCTTGATTATGGGGTATGCAACATACTGGGTCGTGCCGGGCGGCACAGTGGTTTCAATCAGGACCATGCATTCGGGGTGGATCTTCTCACCGATTATCTTTAAGCAATCCTCCAGAGCCGCAATATCGGCACGGCCCTGGCGAACGTTTCCAAGCGTCTCTTTCTGATAATCGCATTGCACGTCAACCACGACCACGTCGGCCAGTGAAAGCGCCTCATAGGTATAGGTCGCGATGAGCGTCTTTTTGTCTTTGACGCACCGGCGGATAAGCAATTCCACTTCGGGATCTTCGGCCTCAACAGGAGCGATGCCCCGATTGAGATACTGGATTTTCCAGAAAGACCTGGTGGAGGGCCGCTGCATTCCGATGACAAACTTGCACGGGGCCCCGGTCGCTTTGTCGACTGAATCCGCCACGACCCCGGCCATTACAGCGCCCACGAACCCGACGCCCATCACCACTACGATCTCACGCCCCAAGCTCCGCTGCTCCGCGACAATTTTGCCGACCCGCGCAAACTCCGCCTCGTAATCGGATTGCTTTGGAATCGGAAAAACCTCACCAGCCGGGCATGTGGAATAGAGGTCGTCGAGAGGTTCGAGCTTGTTGGGCACTTGGTTTTGCATTCCAGCCTGATCCTTTCCTGATAAGCGAAATCGGATCGAAAGATTGATCCGCCGAGTGCAAAATACAGGCAGCGCGCGAAAACTTATCTCTGGGATCAGTTTATACGAAACAGCCGGGTTGTTCAATGGGATTCACAACCGCTCCTGGAAAGAGTGAATCGAAGCAAGGGGTCACCAAAGAGCTTCCGGCTAAAACCGGTAAGAGCACTTTCCCCCTAGCAGGGTGATGAAAAAGGGTTCTCTGGTGGGAGAAACGCCTTGAAATTGCTAATGATTTCGTCATTCCGGTGAAGACCGGAATCCAGGCTTTTTACCAACCTATTGATTTTAAAGCAAAAGTCACTGGACCCCGGCCCCCAGACTAAACACTTCCGGGGCAGGCTCCGCCGGGGTGACGTCTATAGGGTTTTTCGCCCTGATGTGGGAATTCCAATCCCTTTTTATCACCCTGCTATAGGCGGTGAGTGGAAAGACCGGATTATGAACAGGTTACTGCGGGACATAGTCCGGACAAGAAGAGGGCGCAACAAAAGCATCAACGTCAGAAATTCCGAGCCCTAAGTCCCAATAAATCCCATCTACCGGTAGCTTCCGCACTCTAACGCCGTTTGGTACAGCGCATCGATGTTTTCCAGGGGGGTGTCGGGTTGGAAACGGTGGGACGGGCTGAAGAAATAGCCGCCGTTTTCGCCGAGCACTTCAATGGTGGTCCTGGCGTTTTCCCTTATCTCGCCGATGCTTCCAAAAGGCATCAGACGCTGGACATCAATACCCCCATGAAAGGTCAGGCGGCCGCCGAATTCGTGTTTGAGCTTGCGGATATCCATGTCGCTGGCGGTGACCTGGATCGGGTCCAGCACCGAAACTCCGGCCTCGATAAAATCGGGAATCAGCTTCATGATGCTCCCGCAGGAATGCAGGATCATGGCGCCCCCGAAATTTTGCGCCAGATCGCATAAATGGCTGATGTTGGAATAAAAGAATTCCCTGAACATGGGCCGGCCGATGAGAAGATTATTCTGGCCCCCGAAATCGTCCTTGTAGAAAAGAAAATCGATCAGTCCTCCGCCGGCTTCAAAGAGGCGCGTGTAATAGGCGGTAAAAAATTTCATGATTTCTTCGATGGCGGCCTTTATCGTTTCCGGATTGGTGACGAGCTCCGTCATGGCGTTTTCCATGCCGAACAGGTAGGTTAGGAGGTGAAATACCCCGTGATACCCTTCGATATGGATCCCAGGCGTAGAAACGGAATAGTCTTTAAATTCGAGAGCCATCTGCTTGACCCGCGAAAAATCGAACCACTCCGCCCTGGGCCAGGCATGCTTTCTGACGTCTTCGGGCGTAGCTGCATCCTGGAGGGGGCTTATGGAGATCATTACGTCTCTTCCTCTATCGGTCACTACTTCTTTGCGGCCTACCCCCCACATATCCATCTCGCTTCCGTCTTTTCCTTTTGCGAATTTAGGTCCAATATACGGCGGAATGATTTCCCGGAAATCGACCCGGTAGTGATGCAATAACCCGAAGTAATCGGTGCACAACGATCGGGAGAGCCGCTGGACTATCTGGTCGGCAGCCCGGAAGTTCATGGGAATGCGATCGGCTTTCTCGTGCGCCATGGTGATCATGACTCTTTCTTTTGAATTCACGTTCATTTCCTCCGCAAGGACGTATTGGCGGTCGTCCTAATCCACCGTCCCCAAAAACCTGCGCGCCATATCGACCGCACCGGGAGCGTCGATACTGAATCCATCGGCGCCGATTCGACGGGCAAATTCATCGGTGATAGGCGCCCCCCCGACCATGATTTTCATGCCGGGACATTTTTCCCTCACCAGGGCCACCGCTTCCGCCATGGAGGGCATCGTCGTGGTCAGCAGCGCGGACAGGGCGACGATTTGCGCTTCCTTTTCTTTTGCCGCCCATACGAACCGGCCGGCTTCCACGTTGATTCCAAGGTCGAAGACTTCAAACCCCGCCCCTTCGAACATCATGGCCACGATGTTCTTTCCGATATCGTGGAGATCCCCACTTACCGTGCCGATGACGATGGTCCCCCGTTTTTTTGCGCCCGACTGCGCCAGAAACGGGCTAAGATACTTCAGGCCTTCCTGCACCGCACCGGCCGCAGCGAGCATTTCAGGCACGAAGATATCACCACTGCTGAATTTTTTCCCCACTTCGTCCAGAGGCGCGATGAGCCCGTCGGTAAGGATCCGGGCGATTTCGGTTCCTTTAACTATCTCTGCCTGGACGAGCGCAGCGGTCTGGGCCTTGTTGTACGTCAGCACCGCCCGGCATATGTCGTCTATTGCCACGAAAACCTCCATTTGAAGGTGCTCAGGCGCCGGTATTCAGATTTCAGGCATTGCCCTTTTCTGCCGGCGCCTGACGCCTCTATTCGAAGTTATATTTGTAAAGGAGCTCATGGTGGTCTTTCATCTCGTCGAGAAGATTGAAGTAGATTCTGCGCCAGATGGCGAAGAACTCCTCGTACATCTCGTGTATCTGTGGATCGGGCTTCACGGTCCCGACGATGTTGACCAGACTGTCCACGGGATCGATGGGCCGGCTGTAATGGCCTGCGCCGACCGCCGCCAGGATGGCGTCTCCGAGAGGCGCGGCTTCGAGCACATCGGTGACATTAAGCGGGAGGTTGGTCACATTGGCCGTGATCTGATTCCAAAAACGGCTTTTTGTGGGCCCGCCGTTCAAAGTCCGCTCTTCAACCCTGACGCCGGCGTCTTTGGCTATTTTCACATTGGAATACAGATCGAAAGCCACACCTTCAACAAGCGCACGGATCATATGAGCCCGGGTCGTACTCAACCGGAAACCGAAAAATACTCCTTTGGCCTGGGAGTTCCAGTTTGGAGAAAGGGTGTTCCCCATGTAGGGGAGATACAAGAGACCGTCTGCGCCGGGCTTGATTTTGGCTGCCTGCTGGGTCAGCAGATCGAATATGTTGAGATTCGAGCGGTCAGCGATTAGGCGTTCCTGGTCTGCAAACATGTCTCTAAACCACCGGAGGGACACGCCGGTAAACGCCATGGGTCCGTCGAACATGGTCAACCCCGGCAATACGTGGGGCCATTTGAGAATCCGGTACTCTTCGACGCGCTGCTCGGTGGGAATCATGATGCCGAGATTGGAGCCGGTTCCCATGGAATAGTAGGCCTGACCCGCCTTGATGACCCCGCAGCCAAGGGCCGCCGAGCTGATATCGGTTCCTCCGGCCACCACCAGAGTCCCTTTTTTAAGGCCTGTCTCTTCCGCTGCCTGGGCGGTCACCTGTCCGACAACTTCGTGGGAACGATATATTTTGGCATACTTATCCATGGGTATGCCGATGCGCTCGGCCACGTCGGGATTCCACGCCTCCTTCTGGTATTCATACGGATAGAAAAGGCCTGCATCGCCGGTGTTGATGGTGAACTCCCGGCACATGCGGTAGGTGCAATATCCTGACGGGGAAAGAAGTTTGTGCGTTTTTTCGAAAAGATCGGGCTCGTGCTTTTTCATCCAGAGGGCTTTGGGCTCGATGAACCATGGAGCGACCCGGTTCCCGTTGATATAATTAATCGTGGCCTCCCCCACTCGATCCCGGATTTCCTGGCACTCTTCCTCGGACCGGGCATCCATCCAGATCATGCCCGGGCGCAACGGCTTGCCGTCCGCGCTGATGGGAAGCATAACCCCCACCAGACCCGAAAGGCCGACGGCCGCGACGTCCTCGGCAAAATTCCCCTGGCAGAAGCATTGTTTTATGGAGGAGACAACGGCTTTCCAATAGTTGTCCCCTTCCTGCTCTGCATATCCCGGTTTCGGGTGGAACAGCGGATGTTCCTGAGATCCGGACGCGACAACCCGATTGTTTTTTGTGTCCAAAATGCATGCTTTGACATTGGTGGTCCCTATATCGATTCCCAAAGCATATCTTCCTGCCATCTTCTGCCCTCCACTGGAAAAATGAGAAGTTTTAACCAACAGCAGCCCTAACCAGATATTAAGCGGGCTGTGCCCACCAGAACTCGACTTCTTCACATAACCTGATTTTCACCTGCCTCACAGGAAACATCATAACGGTCCACGTGCATGAGTTCCAGGATGTCTGCTTCACGGAATCTTGGGTCGCCTCTTTTGATCTCGTTTACTATCCTTCCGGAAACGACAACCAGAATCCTATCGCAGATGCCCAGCAATTCCGGGATTTCGGGTGAAAAGACGATCATCGCCTTTCCTTCTTTTTTCAACCCCGCAAGCAGCCGGTGAATCTCCGTTTTCGTCTTGATATCGACACCCCTGGTCGGCTCATCGATCAGGATGATATCCAGGTTCCGGAGCAGCCATTTGGCGATGACCACCTTCTGCTGGTTTCCACCTGAAAGATTTTGAACCTCCTGCTTGAGAGACGGCGTCTTGACCTCCAGGGATTTGGCCAGGCCAGCCGCACGGGAGTTCAGCACGCCGGCCCTGAAAAACTTGAGGCGGTTGGAAAGGGCGTCCAGGGAGCTGATGGTCATGTTTTCCTCGACCCCGCGCTGGAGCGCCAGTCCTTCCTTCTGGCGATCGTTGGTCAGCATCCCGATCCCATGATGGATGGCGTCCTTCGGATTCCTGATTTCCACGGCAACGCCTTTTACAAGGACCTCTCCGCTATCGATGCGCAACGCACCGAAAAGCCCTTTCATCAACTCGGTGATGCCGGATCCTTTAAGCCCTGCCAGACCGACGATTTCCGCCGCCTGAAGATCAAGGCTGACATCGTCGAACAGGCCTTGCCTGGAAAGACCTCTTACGGAAAGCAAATTATCTCTGCCGGCCTGTGCCTCATCTCCGTCCACCAGCGACTCGAAGCCGGTCTGGCCGAGCATGAGGCTGATGATCTCCTTTTCTGAAGGGTTTTGCTCCCGCGCGAGCTCCCCCACGTTTTTTCCGTCTCGCAGCACCACGATGCGGTCGGAAATCTGGATGACCTCCTTCAACCGATGGCTTATGAAGACGATGGCCATTCCCTGAGCTTTGAGCTCGCAGACGAGCTTGAACAGATGGTTTGCTTCGTCGGCGTTGAGCGGCGCGGTAACTTCGTCCAGAATAAGTATTCGCGGCTTGAGGAGCATGGCTTTGGCGATTTCCACCACTTCCTTTTCGACCAGGCGCAGATTCTCCACCAGGAGATCGGGGTCGAGTGAAAAACCGAGGCTTTCGAGCACCCTTACGGTGTCTTCCTTCATCAGCCTAAAATTGAGGAACAGGCCTTTTCGCAAATGCTCCCTGTTTAGAAAGACATTGGCCGCAACGGTCATGTTGGCGACCAGGGTGGGTTCCTGGTGGACAAGCCCGATACCGAGTCCTTCGGCCACCGCAGGGTTTGAAATCCGCACATTCCTGCCGTCGATGAAGATATCGCCGTCGTCATGGGAATAGATGCCTCCGATGATGCTGACCAGCGTGGATTTTCCGGCGCCGTTCTGGCCGACAAGGGAAACGACTTCACCTTTGCGCACGGAGAAGTCCACGGCCTTGAGGGCCTGAACACCGGGGAACGCCTTAGATATCCCTTTCAACTGAAGCAACGGCATTGTTTCCATGACCCGTCCTTTGTTCAGGAGAAGCGCTCGCGATGTCTCATCCTGCGCAGATACACGAATACCGCGGCGATGATGATAAAGCCGATGATGATCGTCTGGTACCAAATGACAAGACCGACCAGAGAGATGATGTTGATGACGATCCCGAGAATCATGGCCGCAAGGATCGTACCGGACATCGTGCCGCGTCCCCCTTCCAGCGTGGTGCCGCCGATCACTACGATGGCGATGGAGGAAAGCTCGTAGCCCGCCGCCTGCGCCGCCTCGACTGACTCCAGTCTGGAGCTGTAAATCAGGGTGGCGACGGCCGCGCAGAATCAGCTGAAGGTGAATGCAGCGATCTTCCAGAACCCGATATTTACCCCCGAGTACAACGCCGCCTTCTCGTTGTTTCCGGTGGCATAGATTCTCGGGCCCACCCTCGTATACTTCAACACCAGGACGGCGAACACCCCGATAATTAGAAAGACCAGGAAACAGACAGGCACCACGCCGAAAACCTGTGTCGTTCCGAGCCATTTGACGTTCTCGAGCCGGGTGAGATAGAGCGGATGACCGCCCGAAAGGATGTAGGCCGTTCCTCTAAGGGCATAGAGCATGCCCAGCGTCACGATCAAAGACGGGACCCTCGCGAAGACGGTTATGATTCCGTTGGTGAAACCCACCAGGGTGCTCACGACCACGGTGAGTATAACGATCCAGATCATTCCATTGGCTACGTAATTTCCGCCCTGTATGACCTGCTCCCCACTCAGTGAAAGCGCCAATCCGGTGATGCTGATGGCGGCAATGGGGCTGAACGCCATGAGAGACCCCTGGGCCAGGTCTACTTGTCTCACCAGCATGACGAGGGTCTGGCCGAGCGCGAGCACACCGAGGGTGGAGATGTTGATCAGGATGTTCTGCCAGTTATAGAGCGTAAAGAAGCTGGGAGACGCGATTGTCCCGCATACAATAAGCAGCAGCAGGACGAGCACGAGCGCATTCTGCTTGAGAAGCTCGGGGATCGACCGTTTATTCATCAGAATTCCGCTCCCATGTAGATCTCCAAGTGCTTACCGCCTGCGAATGTTCTGGAACGCCAGAACGATGGCGATGAGCATGACTCCTTTAAGAACCTGTTCCATATAGGTTCCGACGCCGGACAGCGAAAGGATGTTGAGCAGGAGCCCGTAAATCAGCGCGCCGATCAGGGTTCCCACCACATTGCCGCGGGCCCCTTCCAGCGCAGTCCCTCCCAGTACGGCAATGGCGATGGCGGACAGCTCGAACCCCGCACCCTGGATGGGGGTCACCCGGTTGGTCTGGCTTGCGAACATGGGGCCCGCCATGGCGGCGAAAAGCCCTGCGCATCCGAAAACGGCGATCTTCACCCGCTCGACGCCGATCCCGGAATACCAGGCGGCGATCTGGTTGGCTCCGGTAAAATAGACGGTCCTCCCAGCCTTGGAGCACCCAAGCATGATAGAACAGGCGATGACTGCGGTAATAAAAATGACGACCGGTATGGGAATTCCGAGGAGGTATCCTTTACCAGTCCAAAGATAGGCGTCCAACCCGTAAAGATAGCTTGCCTGGCCTCCTGCGACCACATTGGCCAGACCTCCATAGATGGAGAGGGTTCCAAGCGTCATGATGAGTGATGAAACCCGCCCCAAGGCCACGGCAATGCCGTTGATCAGGCCGAGAAGAAGGCCCGTAAGGCAGGTGACGGCAAGGGCCGGGCCTGACCCCCAGTGGAGGAAAATCCCTCCCATGGCAAGAGACAGGGACATGATGGATCCCACCGAGAGGTCGATTTCTCCCGTTAGAAGGACCAGTGTCTCCCCCAGGGCGACCAGACCCACTATGGAAACCATGCGCAGGACGTTGGCGATATTGGTCAATTGAAAAACGTGGGGCACGAAAACGGCGGCGAAAACGACTACGGCCGCCAGTATGAAAAGGAGCAGCGACATGTTGTTATGGAGGATCGCGGTGAACGAGGGGAACCGCGCGGTTTTCGGAGGTCCGACTTCGATGCTCACCTCTTCTCCTCCTGCGTGGATGCTCTGCATGGCCGATCCTCATATTTGTTCAGTAATCGTTCAGCCACTAAGGCGCTGAGTCAGACTCAAGAGAATCGCTCGCTTCAGGTTGGATTCTTCTTTGCGCCTTTATGCCCCGGTGGCTGAACGTCTATCCTGAGGCCTTATTTCATGGGAGGTCCAAACGTGTATACGTACCACTGATCTGGGGTCTGGGTAACGAGGCCGAAGATCGTGTCGCCCTTCTGGGTCACCATGGGAATGTTAGGCGTGATGACGTCGTGGGGCATATTCGCCTTCTTGGTCACGATGTTCAGCAGGACCCGCATGCCAATGTCCGAAATGAGCGGGGTGTACGGCGTGTTGACCTCGATATTGCCTTGCTTTACGTTGGTCAGGGCTTCCTTGGAGTCGTCGATGGAAATGAACAGGATCTTCTTCCCGCCGGGCCTGCTGGTGAGGCGGTTGGCCATCTTCGATGCTTCGAGAGCGGCCAGGGCTTCGTGGTCGCCCGTGCCGAAGAATACATCTACATCCGGGAAGGCCTGAAGGGCAGCCTGGGTATTGGCGAAAGCCTCTTCACGGCTGTCCGTGTCGTGATATGACTGGAGCACCTGAATGCCCGGAAAATAGCTCAAGACCTTCAGAAAGTGGCCGGTCCTTACGCTGTCAGCCGTGCTGCCGAGGGGTTTTCTCAGCATGACCATTTTCGCCTTGATGCTTCCTTCCTGGGCAAGCTTCCATACCAGGTACATACCGCATTGCGCGCCGTTAGCCGGGAAGTTTCCGGAGATCCTGCTGCTCACATCTTCGTGGCCGGTCAGCCTGTCCACGCTTACGACAGGGATTCCGGCCTCCATGGCCCTTTTCGCTGGCGGTCCGGTCGGCGCCTCAACCATGGGCCAAACGAGGATTCCGTCCATCTTCTCGGCGATAAAGGTGTCGAAATGCGCGGCCATCTTAGCGTTGTCGAACTCGGCATCGAGCACCTTGACCTGGACGTTGGGGTGGCGCTTTCCTTCCCATGCCGCGGCGTCCGCCCAGTTGATGAGCCAGGGGTGTGAGAACCCGTGGAAGGTGACGCCGATCTTATACGTCTTGCCTGCATCTCCTACCGGGCCGGCTGGAAGCGGAACGTAATCCGTAAAGGGGAGCTTGAGAGGCTGCTTGCTGAAGGGCCCCACGATTTCGGTCCCCATTCCAGTCTTCCACTGAAAGTTGTCATAGGCATTCCCCCTCGGGTACTTGTCCAGGTAGAATGCGAATCCCTCATCCTTGAAGAGTTTACTGATCTGGGCGTTGGCGCCCGATACAGGCAGGTCGATGAAAAACTCGATTACGTCCGCGCCTTTTACACCCTTGGCCGGCAGCGATTCGAAAAATTTCAGTGCTTCATCTCCCTGCAGTTTTGCGACCTCATTGTACAAGGCCTGGAACTTCGCGTTCTGCGGAGCGCTTTGCGCCGTTTGCGCGAGCACGACCGTTGCAAGCAGCACCATGGTGAACATGCCGAGCTTTTTTGCCGTCATCGCCATTTTTCCCTCTCCTTTTGGATTTAAGGTTTATTGCCCCGCCTCTTTAGGACCCTGCGGACTCCGGACCTTCCGGGCGGCAGTGACCGGGGGGCCTCGACGCGGAATTTCCGAAGCCAGACACCCCGCGCCAGTCCGGTGTTTGGCTCTTTTTCTCCTACTTACCTAAGATTCAGAGCGATTTAGGCATTTTAAACATACCGTTCATTGGTCTGTTGGATATGTGCTGCCCTGTCGTTCTGCCCTTCAGCTTCACTTGATATTTGTACGCGTCGCTTCTGTACAATGCGATCAGCTTCTCGATCACCCGCATATCATCGAGGTAGGTCAATCTTTTGACGACGAGGACGGGGCTGTTTTCCTTTATCTCGAGCTGATCGGCGTCCTGTTCTCCCACGCTGGCTGCCTCGATCACTTCGTCGGCTTCATAGAGAACCAGGTGATATACGTCCTCAAGCGTCTTATAAAGCGAACCGTTGACGAATTCCGTTTCAGCCAGGCCAGGGACAATGTCGGCGGAGAGATAGCTTGTCAGGATGGCTACCGGTTTGTTGTTGGCATATCGGAGCCGCCTTACTTTGACCACCAGGTCGGAAGGTTTTAAACCCATTTCGGCTCGCATGCTTTCCGGCGGTGAAAATTCTGTCTTTTCCAGAAATTTCGTTTCCGGAATCATGCCTCTCGCTATGATCTCTTCGGCGGACCCGTAGATGCGCCCGATACGGTGGACGATTTTAGGCCCAGCCACATAGGTTCCCTTTCCCCTAACCTTTTCCACCAGGCCTTCAGACACCAGATCGTTTACGGCCTTTCGGACAGTTTCCCGAGAAACACCGTATTCCTCCTGGAGCTGGATTTCGGTGGGAATGGGTTCATCCTGTAGATAGACATTCTGGGCAATTTTGTTGCGGATACTTTCAGCGACCTGGAAGTAAAGGGGCATAGGAATATTTTTGTTTAATAATGACGTCATGATGTCCTCCTATCATCCTCAATTTTTCTTGTCAAGAAAAAATTCCATTCGTGCTGACGGGTCTTCACCACGCGCGAGATAACATTATAGCCCAGCAAAGGCATCGATTCGCAATTTGATGCATCGGATTTTTATGTTGGAATTGAGTCGAAGAAGATTTTTCCACCGGGAAGACAGAAAAAGAGGCGCAGAAGCCTCCTATGCCGGTATGCAATGGAAGGCGGGAATCAGGCAGGCGAGGCCGTCCACGCGATGTGATTCCGTTCAAGCCCTAATGCGCCGGCCGATTGCCCCATTGCGACGCCAAGAAATTGCGTCACCAGGACCGCCGGAAGCTCCGGGAACAGGATCGGGAGCGTTTCCTGCCCGCTTCTCACCGTATCGAACTGCAACTGACAGTACGTGCAGGCCGTAATCAGCACTCTGGCGCCGGCCATGTGCGCAGAGGACAGCTTTTTTTCCATGAGCTTCAAGGAGAGCCGGTCGTTTTTCCCCCATAACGGATAGCCGCAGCAATCCAGACGCAACGGCCAGTCCACCGGGTCGGCACCTGTCGTTTGAACCAGCTTTTCAAAGATCGTGGGGGCAAGGGGATCGTCGAACCGGGTCACTTCGGCCGGCCGCAGGGCATGGCAGCCATAGTGCACGGCAACAGGCAATCCTGTATAGGGTTTCCTGATCTTTTCCCGTACGCGGTCCAGGCCCACATCTTCCACAAGCACGCTCAGCAGATGGCGAACAGGAACGCCCGGTTCCCAGGAAAGGTCCTCCTCCCGCAACATGGCGGCTATTCTATGCCGCAAACCGGGTTGATGGCGCAGCCAGTAATCGGCATGTTTCAGACTTCCGAAACAGCATTTGCAGGGGCACAGGATGGGGAGTTCTTTCTTGGCCGCAACGGCAAGAATGCGAGCCGAGGAGAAGACTGCGGCCGTAAAATCGAGGTCGCGCGCCGGATATCCGCAGCAGTTAAGCTCCGCGCTGTCGAGGCTGATATCGAAGGCCCCGAGGACCGAACGCGTGGCCAGGTCGTACTGGGGCAGATGGCTGGCTATTTTGCAGCCGGGAAAATAAAGATATCGCAACGTCTGCTCCATCATCCGGTTGTGGGTATTGAAATATTCTTTAACACTACAACACTACGATCTTTCTCATGTACTTATGCATCAGGCAGTTTCACGCCCTTTTTTGGAATAACCGTGAACCTCCTGCAGGCCTCGTTTCTAAGCTCATACAAGATATCAGCCACGCGCACGCCCTGCGGGCAGTGCTCCTGGCACTTGTAACAGGTGACGCAATCCCACACCATCCGGCAACCCAGGGCCATATCCTTTAACTGCAGCCGCAGCAGGTTCATCACCTGTTGAGGCGTCATATCCAAATCCCGTTTCGGATCGTCACTGGCCGCGACCACCGGGCACACGCTGGTGCAGGTGGTGCATTGCACGCATGCCGAAAAGGACTCGGGGTTGTCGGCAAGGCTGACAGTAGCCCTGTCCAGGGCTGTCGCCGGTTTCACGACCGCCTTTCGCGCTCGGGCGATTTGAGCCCACTCGGCGGCGCTTCGGGTGCGAATCCAATCATGGACCGATCCAAAACCGGTCCGTTTCAGATCGATCCGGGAGGCTTGCCAGAGATCCTGCAGATCGATGCCCGAAGGGCAAAAGCGGGTGCACCGCCCGCATCCGGTACAGATGAAGCTTCCTTCCGAAAAAGCGGCGCAGCCGGCCTCAGAAATATCTCCTCCGGCTATTGCGGCCAAAGCCCCGGTCTTTTCCGATGGAAGGATCAGCGGGTTTGAAATAACGCGATAAATAGGGGAAACGGCGCAGTGCAGGCTGCACACACCGCAATGGGTGCAGGCATCGAGCCCCAGAACCCGCCGGGCCGGCCGGTTGATCGGTAGATCCGAGGCGGCGTCACCGCCAGATCGCACAAGAAGGCTTAACGGTGCGGACAGCAGATGGAAAAGTTTGCTGAAGGGCAACAACGCCAAGGCGCCACAGGCGGCCAGGTAGTGCAGGTAATAGAAAACAAGATCCGGTCGCAACCGGTCCAGACGAACGGCCACAGGCTTCAGAGCCCGGGCCAGCGGATAAGAAAGGACGGCTGCTTGAGGTTTCGAATGGCACGAAGCACAATAATCCTGGTGAAGTTTTTGGCCGGACGCCAGCAAATCATTATCGCCCGCCGGCGGAGGGGGCTCAAACGCAACGCCGAAATCTTTCGCCCAATATACTTTGAGCGCGGCTATCTCATCCGGATCGTCACCCATGTAGTCCCTGGCCATTGTCTCGAAAATGGATGGGGAGACGATCTTGAAAGCCTCCAGAACTACTCCCGAGACGATCAGGAGAGATAGAAGGACAAGCGCCACCCGATCAGAAGCACGCTTTTTTGAGCGAGGCCTTCCATCGGCCCGACGTCTTATCACGACCGTTGCGACGCCGAAAACCACCAGGACGCCCAACAGGTTTCGAAGAAAAAGAAATGGATTGAGCGTCGAGGCGTAATTGGAAAAAATCCGGGCGGTAATCCAGTTGTCGAGGGCGTGCAAGACCACCAGGAGCAGGATGCCGTAAAAAAGCGCCATATGCGTGAGCCAGCGCCAGGTATTTTGTTTTAAGATATGCACCTGAAGAAGCACTTCGAACAACAGGGTCCACAGCACAGATCCAAGGCGCCGGGGATTCACGATCATGGCGCCGAAGGCCTTCGCGCCGGCTTTGAAACGATCGAGGAAACCGGCGCCCTCGGCCTCCGGGCCGATGCGCAGAGTAAACCACCGCAGGCCGCGATGGAACACGCCGGCAAGACATATGCTCAGCGCCAAATATGCGCAAAGCTTAAGAAACATCGCATCCCTTTTTATCCTAGAAACATCCTGCACGCTTCCACGGCGCCATAGGCCGTGGCGATGGCAAGGCCGCTTCCGCACTTCTGGCGCATCCAGTCCTGGTGCGCGAGAATCGATCCGGCGGCAAACAGATTATCGGAGAACGGCTGCTCCCGGCCATCCAACGGCCGGAACCGGTCGTCGATATCCAATCCGGCCCGGTTGATGGGGTGTCCGTGCGGGTCTAATAGATCTTTATGATGCCAGAAAGTCCGGTTGGGCGGTTGGCTGACAGGCAGATTAAAAATGGTTTCGCGGACGCCGCCGCGGTCGGCATGCAGTCCTTTGCCCATAAAGCGACCGCTCGCCAGAATCACAGCCCTGGAATGGACACGGATTTCAGGCGCATCTCCGCCCACCTCGAGCTCCCACCGGCCATCCTGAAGCCTATCGGCATGCAGTACGCTCTTCTGGTAAAGGGTGCGGACCCCCATGGCCGGCAGGCGCCGTTCGAAGGTTTCCCGAAGCCGCAACCCGGTGACGGCCGGAAGCATGGTGGGTATTTCGAATACCGGTACGGAAAGTGCCCCTTGCAGCTCGGCGAGAACCTGGACCGTGTCCTGGATACCCAGCACAGCCGGAAACCCAACGGCCTCGGCGTCTTTCAGGTACGGTTTGGTTTGGGCGGCCAGCTCCTGGCGGATATCCGGGATCTCCAGGGCGCGGGCCATGCGCTCAGTATGAACCTCACCCGATAAACCAGGGAAAGAAAGCCGGACGGTGCGCAATTTCTTCCAGCGGCCGGCCAGGCACGATGCGATCTGCCGGGCGCTGAATCCTTTAAGGCCCATGAAGTCTACAAGCAGGCAGGGTTTACTCTCGGAAAGAGCCAAAATCCCGTTGATCATGGTATGAGGCACGGCGTACGTGGGTTTTGTGACGCCCACCGGGGTGATCGCTTCGAGATTGCGATCCCGCCCGCAGACGTAAGCGCACCCGGCTTCTTCCATGAAGGCGATAAAGGCCGCAAGGGCTTTCCTGGTCTGTGAGACGCCTGCCCGGGCATAAGGATGCCGGGGCTCGTCCTCAATCAGACGCGCAATCCCTTCCCATGGGTATTCAAGCACACGGCCCGTGGAAACCGGATGGACGCCCAGCACATCCAGCAGGCCGCTTGCAAAATTGATCTCGCCTATATGGCCTACCTGAACGGCATCCATGCGGCGGCGGGCGGCAAACAGGCTTGCAGCCATTCCCGCCATACCGCTCCCGATGACGACCAGGTCACAGGTTATGTATTCAAGGTCCTTTTCCATCGCATCGTTCCGCCAGATCCAGCCCGAACAGCCCGCAGTGCATGGCTTCGAGGAGTTCGGCCTGCGCCAGGGACGTATTCCAGAGAAGCGGTTGCTGGCCCCTCCAGCGTTCACGCAGGAAGTTGCACAATTCGGGGATCCCTTCGGTATCGTTCAAATGCTTCCGGTCGTACAAATCAGCCACGACTCTCTGGCTGCAAAATGTTCCCTGGCATGGTCCTTTCCCGATCCGGCTTCTCAGGCCGATGGCGTTCAGGCTTACCCTGCCTCCCTGTTTACTCAACGTCCGGATGATCTCCTCAACCACGCTCCGGGGCACCATCTCGCACTCACACAGCAGCATGTCTCGGGGGTCGTTTTTCCGGAGCCAGTAATCGGGGGCAAGCCCTGGTTCCGTCCAGCGAGCATCCACCATATCCGGGAGCGGTTCCATCGCTGTCCTGCAGGAAGCCTTGACGCCCAGACGGCCGCAGGCCATGTCCGCTGCCTTTTCGGCCATCAACCGATAGGTAGTGAGCTTCCCGCCGGTGATGGTGATGAGGTTTTCGACTCCTTCCGGCTGCCTGCTATGGTCGATCAATCCAAAACCGCGGCTTGCGCTGCGGTCGTCTTCCCCCTCGTCGCCAGAGCTCAACAGCGGGCGCACGCCGCAGTAAGCGCGCACGTAACGGGCAGTGGCGAGCATAGGCGCCATGGCCGCCCCCTCGTCGATGATGGCGTCCACTTCGCGGATCTCGGGATAAATCACATCAGGCGAGTCCACGCGCTCGGAAGTGGTCCCGAGGATCGATACGGTTCCGCCGGGGACCAGGATATCGCCGTCTACCGGAGGGCGAAGCCGGTTGATCACCCGCCGGGCGATCCGGGTTTGTGTCACGAGAAGGCTCCCCTTGGAATAACGCATTTGGATGTGGGCCCCGGCCATAGCGGCGATTTCCCCGGCCCAGGCGCCGGCCGCGCTAACCACCAGCTCCGCCGCGATGCGTTCCGTTCGGCCGGTGACCGTGTCCAGAACCTGGACACCCCGGATCTTCCTGTTTTCCATTTCAAAGCCGATCACCCGGCTGTTGCGGAGAAGCCGCGTTCCCAACCCCTGGGCGCAAGCGATATTATCCAGGGAAAGCTTGAATGGATCGATGGCGGCGTCTTCCACCAGATATGCCGCGATCAGCTTGCCGGACAAGGCCGGCTCCATTTCGCGCGCATCGTTCACATCAACCGGGATGGCCGCGATGCCACTTTGAGAACAAAAGCGGGGAAAATCGGCTATGTAGGTTTCATCGTCACCGGAAACGGCGACAAAAAGCCCGCCGGTTTCTTCGATGCAGTGCCGCGCAAGCCTCTTCAGCAGCCTGCCTTCTTCGCTGCATTCGCGCGCCGAGGACGGATCTGTGGCTGCGTAACGGGCCCCGCTATGCAACAGGCCGTGGTTTGCGCCGGAAGCCCCTGCGTTTATATCCTTTTTTTCCACAACGACGCAGTCCACCTCGCGCATGGCGAGATCCCTGGCCAGACCAGTCCCCGTGGCGCCTCCGCCGATGATGAGGACCTGAGTTTGCATGGGTGCGGTCCCTTTCATTGTTCGTTGCGAAAAAGATGGCCGGATGATATACTGCATTTAAGCCAGAAACAGGCCCGTGGCTAAGGGGCCTATTCGAAACATTACATGGCCAACGGAATAATGTCAAGGAGAATTTTCGGAAATGAAAAAACAGTCTGAAAATCATTTTCACATTAGAACAAACGAACATGGTCAGCTTGCGGTTTCCGCTCCGGCAGATGAGGAGGCAAGCCTCCTTGTAAGGGCCGGGGATCTTGCCGAATCGCGTAGGGATGAAAACCTCGGACCGCGCCAGATGCGGATCCGCCAGTTGGTGCAGGCCAAAGGTTTCGTGACCATCGACCATATGGCCCGTGAGTTCGACGTGACGCCGCAGACCATCCGCAGGGATATCAATGCGTTGAGCAAAACAGGCCTCATTTTGCGCTACCACGGCGGCGCCGGGGCAGTCTCCAGCACCGAGAACCTGGCCTACAATCAACGAAAGATCCTCTGTTACAATGAAAAGCAAAAGATCGCGGGCACAGTCGCCGGGCAGATCCCCGACCACGCTTCCCTGTTCATCAATATCGGAACGACGACCGAAGCCGTGGCGCGGGCGCTTTCCCATCACAAGCGCCTGCGGGTGATCACAAACAATCTCAACGTAGCCACTATTTTGTCCGCAAACGAAAATTTCGAGGTGATCATCGCCGGCGGCCTGGTGCGCCATCGCGACGGCGGGATCATCGGGGAGGCCACCATAGATTTCATTCAGCAGTTCCGGGTGGATTTCGGCATCATCGGCATCAGCGGCATCGACATAGACGGCGCCCTCCTCGATTTCGACTACCGTGAGGTGCGGGCCGCCCGGACCATCATCGACAATGCCCGCAAGGTCTTTCTTGTCGCCGACCACACCAAGTTTGGACGAAACGCCATGGTGCGCCTAGGAAACATCACCGAAATCACCGCTCTTTTCACCGATCAAACCCCGCCGGCAGCCCTTGTAGAAATGATGGAAAGCGCCGGGGTCCAACTGTTCGTCCTCTAAGAAAACCCGAATGTTCGTTATGAACTGAAATCAGCCGGCCGCGGCACCGGCAAACGAAGATTTTTCAATCTCCGTATCGAATGCAGGTTATGCGTGTCCGACTGCTGAATTACACTCATGTCCTTTGCGGATGTGGTGAACGGGCACGTTTTTCGTGGCATTTGCTCTCGCACTTAATTAATATTGGCGATCAAGGCCTCGTGCGCTTGCCCAAGGCGCATGACAGACCATCCAGCGGCCGGCCTTCGCGCTACGCGGCGCACCTACCGCCTGGAGGCGGTAAATTGGATGACCAGCTTATTATCGCACAGGGTTGTTTATAAGTTTGTCATACGAGATGAAAAGGTATGGAACTGATAGGAAAGGAAAAGCTTTTACTTGCCACGGAGCGGATGTTTGAAGAAAGCATCCAGGCAAAACAAGCGCTCTGCAGCATGGCGAAAGAAACCATTTTGGAGATGGCCGAACTGGTCAGCCGGGCCTTCCTTGCCAAGCATCGACTTTTTCTTTTCGGTAACGGCGGCAGCGCCGCAGACGCCCAACACCTGGCGGCCGAGTTTGTAAACCGCTTTCAAATAGAACGGCCTCCTTTGCCTGCAATGGCGCTCACAGTCGACACATCGATTTTGACGAGCATAGCAAACGACTACGACTTCGACGACATATTCGCAAAGCAACTGCGGGCTTTAGCGCAGCCTGGGGACGTCGCTCTGGCGATAAGCACCAGCGGCCGATCCCGCAATGTGATAAGGGCGCTCAAATGGGCCCGTGAAAACGGTGTTCTCACAATCGGCCTGGGCGGCTCTTCCGAGACTGAAATGGACCTGTATTGCGATATTATCATTCATGTTCCGTCCCTGGTGACAGCCAGGGTGCAGGAGTGTCATATCACCGTCGGGCATATAATCTGCGCCCATGTGGATGAGATGATTTTCGGGCGCGACCGTTAACGCCAAACCCTGGAAACGCCAATCTCCAAAGCCTGCCCACCCTGGAGGCGGGCCGCAGTCCTCCGCAGAAGCGCAACACAGATTTTTAGGCGCCCCCAGGGCGGATGGGGTGATGGTTTTCACGCGAAGAGGCAAAGAGGCTAAGCGCGCAACACAGATTTTGATACGCCCAAAGGCGGAGGGGGTATGGCGCGGCCCCATAAGCGCTTAAATAAGGAGCCAGAAGTATTCATGATTGCAGTTCTTACAAGTATTTAAGAATTAGCGCATCAAGCCCTGAAGGGACTGAATTATGCAGCCCCGTTGGGCATTTGAACCAGCCCCGGAATTTAGATTCCGCCATGACCCCAATCTGGTATGAGGCGAGGGAGCAAAAATGGGAAAGACCGAAGTCGGCTACGGGTTCAGCCTGATTACAGAACAGGACGCCTATCTTTTCAAGGAGGGGAATCATTTCAGGCTCTATGAGAAGATGGGATCGCACATTGTCGATGTTGATGGAGTATCCGGGACCTTCTTTGCCGTATGGGCGCCCAACGCCGTTGAGGTTTCGGTCATCGGCGACTTCAATTTATGGGACAAAGAAGCCCATCCGCTGGCCGCAAGGTGGGACGGCTCGGGTATTTGGGAGGGATTTATCCCGCAACTCGGTAAGGGCGCCATATACAAGTACCACATCGTCTCCAAGGAAAACGAGTACCAGGTAGATAAGAGCGACCCGTACGCCAAGCATTGCGAAACTCCACCCAAAACCGGCTCCATTGTCTGGGACACGGGCTATGGATGGAATGACGGGGAATGGATGGCCGGCCGTGCAAAAGCCAACGCCCTGAACGCCCCTTGTTCAATTTATGAGGTCCATTTAGGTTCATGGAGGAGGCTGCCCGAACAGGGAAACCGTTGGATGAGCTATGGCGAGATGGCGGAGTATCTTCCGGGATACGTAGCAGAAATGGGTTTCACGCACGTTGAATTTCTCCCCATCATGGAGCACCCGTTCTACGGTTCCTGGGGATATCAGACCACCGGCTACTTCGCCCCGACATCGAGATACGGGACCCCCCAGGATCTAATGCACCTGATCGACGTGCTGCACCAAAACGGGATCGGGGTCATTTTCGACTGGGTGCCCTCGAATTTCCCGAGCGACGAATTCGGGCTGACGTTTTTCGACGGGACGCACCTATTCGAGCATCAGGACCCCAAGAAGGGCTTCCAGCCCGAGTGGAGCAGCTACATCTTTAATCACGGACGGTATGAAATCAGGGCATTTCTCATCAGCAGCGCCCTTTTCTGGCTTGACAAGTATCACGCGGATGGACTGCGGGTGGACGCCGTAGCATCGATGCTATACCTGGACTATGCGCGCCAGGATGGCGAATGGATTCCAAACATTTACGGCAGTAAGGAAAACCTGGACGCGATCTATTTCATAAAGCGCTTCAATGAGGTTGTTTACCAGGAATATCCGGACGTACAGACGACTGCGGAAGAGTCCACCTCATGGCCGATGGTGTCGCGGCCCGCTTATGTAGGCGGCCTGGGATTCGGCATGAAGTGGAACATGGGCTGGATGCACGATACCCTGGAGTACTTCTCGAAAGATTGCATTTACAGAAAATTTCACCAAAACCTGCTGACATTCAATGTCTGGTATGCCTTTTTCGAAAATTTCATCCTTCCCCTGTCGCATGACGAGGTGGTGTACGGCAAAGGCTCGCTCCTGCATAAGATGCCCGGAGACGATTGGCAGAAATTCGCAAACCTGAGGTTGCTTTTCGGCTACATGTTCGGCGAACCCGGTAAAAAGCTCATCTTCATGGGGGGCGAATTCGGGCAGTGGGACGAATGGTATCACGAAGAAAGCTTAGCATGGGACCTTCTCGATCACCCTGCGCACCAGGGAGTTCAAAAATGGGTCCAGGACCTGAACCGATTCTACCGGGAAGAACCTGCCATGCATCAACTCGATTTCAGCGGCGCAGGATTCGAATGGATCGACTACCGCGATGCCGACGCAAGCATTCTGGCTTTTCTTAGAAAGCCCGCGACCGGCGGCGATTTAATAATGATAGCCGCGAATTTTACCCCCGTGCCGCGGACAAACTACCGGTTTGGGGTCCCAAGGGCGGGCTGCTGGAGGGAACTTCTCAACAGCGACTCAAAGATTTACGGCGGGTCCGGTTATGGCAATTTGGGCGGCATGGACGCTGTTCCGCTCCCCAGCCACGGTCACAACTATTCGCTTTCGCTGATTCTGCCGCCGCTCGGGATCGTTTTCCTCAAAAACGATGCCCCCGCCGCCGCCGGGACAATCCAGCCACAGGAGGAACCTGCCCCGGACAAATAAAGCTGCGGTACGGACCTGAGTCTTGACGAACCGTTAATGCACCGGACTTCCCGGCTTTGACTCAAATTTTCGCCACAGCGAGAATGAGGCCTCCTTAACGGTTTCGAGCAAAATGCGCACCGCCCAGGCGAGTTCTTCTTCTTTGGCGCCTTTGACCAACTGGTGATCGGTGACGTTGACGGACCTGTTTGCGGCTATCCGGTCCAGGATTCGCCGGTTGTCACGGTCCCGCGTCAGGTCGACGCCCTCTGCAAAAAGATAGTTTATCAGCTCGCCTCCGTCGGTAACTATGAAAAGGTCCTCGCGTTCGCCGACCCTGCGAACGTGGATTTCGATCCGCTCGTTATTCGGGAGAACCCAGTCTGTTGCAACCAGAAACCCGCCACCGGTCGGCGTAACATCCCAACCCTGGAAAAAATCTTCAGCAAGCGCTTCCAGAATCTCATTCTCATCCATTCTTACTCTCCTCAACAGGCGCTTATGAAAGACCAAATTACTTTGCAGAATGATTAAAGGAGCATACCTATATGCCTGCAAAAGTCAACATGCTCACTGAGGCTCAGGCATTCAAGCTAGAAGGGTTATCCGAATTTGTGCCAAAATTGGCCCAGCAATCGATCATGGTACATTTTTGTACTGTTTCATCTCTATCCATTCCGTTGCAGGAACAGAGCAGCACAATTTCGCAGCAAGCATTCCCTTGCATTAATAGTCACTATTTCAGTATGTTACATCCCATGGAACATGCGCTTTTCAAAAACCACATCCGGTGCGGCGTTATCTGGCGCCAATTCTGCTCATTGAAATTCCTACCCTCGAATGCAAATCCATATTCATCGGCAAGAGTGTTGCGACCCGGCTAAAAATGCGAGATGGTTATTGATTTTCTGCCTGGCCGCCTTAACAAAAACGAACGGCTCAACAAAGGCAGTTCCAATTTCACTATCAAAAAAGGGGCAAATGGAATGAACTCATCAGCGATCAGAAGAAAAACACTGACATGTATGATTTTGTTTTTGACTATCTCCTTTCCTTTCATGGCTGCGTGGGCCGACGAACCGGCGCCGACGCCAGCGCCGGCGGAGCAAAAACCACCCGAGGAGGCGGCCAAGCCGTCTTTTAGCTTTTCAACCGACATCCTGAGCCAGTACATATTCCGCGGCGCCGCGCAAAGCAAAGACAGCGCCGTCTTCCAACCTGCGTTTACAGCCACCTATGCCGGTTTTTCAGCAAACGTCTGGGGGAATTTCGACACCGCCCGTCACAGCAACAATCCCCTGATGCCCTTGCCCTCGGGACAACATGGCGACGCGAAGTGGAGTGAGACGGACTTCACCGTTTCATACACGAAGGAACTGTGCAAGAATTTTTCGATACTGATCGGAAACGTATACTATGGCCTTCAACAACCGATAAGCAATTTCGACCAGGACGAAATATTCGGAGGCGTCAGTTATAATTTCCCGTGGCTTACCGTAGCATTTACAACGTACGGGGAGGTGACTCATGCGGTCGATGTGTGGTTCCAGCTCGACCTCACCAAGAGCATCCCGGTGGACTGCCTTTGCAAGGGCGCCGTTGTGGACCTTGGGGCAAGCTTCGGATATCTCATTCTCCTGCAGGATAATAATAATTTAAACCTTGGGGCTGCTCTTGCTACGCCTGCTCCCGGATCGATCGGGACCTACTCGGATTTTCATACCTGCCAGTTAACCGCCGACATAAAGTTTCCATTGGGCAAGTATGTAACGATCGCCCCGAAAGTCGGAGTCTGGCTGCCTTTGACGAGCGCCGCCTCAGACTTCCTGCAAGCCAACTCGCTGGACACGCAGTCCACGCATTTCTACGGCGGCGTAAACCTGACCGCGACGTTCTGACGGAACTCGGAGACCGCATGGCGCAGATCGGGTCGCCACACCCCGAAGGGTGTGGCGCCCGATTTGCGGTCTCTATTATTAATGAGAACTTTTCCTCCTGCGGCCGGCTCAAAAATCCTTCCTTCAATAACGCTCAAAAATCCTTGACTGAAGCGGGATTACAGCCTATCATGCCTTCGCTTTAGGGTTCAGCTTCGATTTCTGCCGGCATATCTCCTTTTGAGATTGAATGGTCTTCTGTTTCCGGCATCCTCCTGAAAATCGAAGCTAATGCTTTCCCGGTAACGTTTTTCTCACATTGTTGTGAAGCCAATCCGTTTGTCACAGCCTTAGTATTCGCAATATACAAAGTGAAAGGAGGTGCACCGTTCAAAGCTCGTCCGGTACGTCCAAGGGCTTCATTTACGTTTGGTGACGCATTCTCAAAAGGAGGTTAATGCAATGCCACGGTCACTAAGGCAGCGAAAACAAGTGGAAATCCTTTCTCTCAAAGACGCTGTGAAGAAATATATGCGCGATGGAATGATCTGCGCTTACAGCGGATTTACCGGTTTCAACAGGAACCCGGTAGCATTTGCATGGGAGACTGTAAGGCAGGGCTTCAAAGACTTGCATATCATGGATCGTCACGGGAGCTGCTGCACTTGGCTTCTAAATACGGTCGGCGCGCTGAAAATATTTGAAACCGACTGGATGGGCTGGGGGGAGATGGCCGGCAAACTGGATATAAGTCTCGAAAGACGCTACAAGGCCGGCCAGGTCATTATTGAAGACTACGCCCATGGCGCAATGGCGCTGAGATACCTGGCCGGAGCGATTGGCTCGCCTTTCATCCCTTACTACGCGCCTCTGGGCTCAGACCTCTATAATCCGGACTATGATGCGCTGGGCCGGGCGGGACTCCGGGACGGCAAGAATCCCAGTATTGCAAAAAAGAAATTCATACAAATCGAAGACCCATTTTTCGGAGACGGCGACGTGATGCTCCTGCCCGCCGCAAGGCCTGACCTGGCGATACTCCATGTCGCACAGGCGGGTGACAGGGGCACGGCTCGATGGCGCGGCGTCGGCACTATTGACAAGGAGATCGCCTTTGCGGCGGACAAAGTTATCGTGATCTGCGAAGAACTGGTTCCCGAATCCGAAATGCGCAAGACTCCCGAAACAAACCAGATCCCGTTTTTTGTTGTGGACTGCATAGTCGAACAGCCATGGGGAGCATTCCCCAGCTCGGTCCCATTTTATTATGACTACGACGCGCCGTTCATGAGGGGCATGGACGCAGCGTCCAGGAAGGAAGAGGACCTGAAAAAATGGCTGGATGAATGGGTGTTTGGGCCAAAAGACTGGGAAGACTTCATGGTGAAACTCGGCGCCAAGAGGCTGCTCGACCTCAAGGCCGACAGCGTAACTGGCTACAGCACCCGGATGATGAGAGGCAAGAAACCCGCTCCCAGGATGAAGATGCCTCTGTCGGTCGCAAGAAGCGGTTTCTAGGAAAGGGGGACAGATATGAGCAAATCGATGGAAGAGATGATGGAACTGGTTGACAAAATGCCCGATGAACGCGCAAAGCCGGGCGAATTCATCCTGCCCGAACTGATGGCCATAGCGGTTGCTCATGAGGTGCGGGACGATGATATAGTGTTCGCGGGGACCGGTCTCCCTATGGTGGGCATCATGGCCGCCAATCTGCTCAATGCGCCGCACGTCCTCCTGATATATGAATCCGGGATCTGCGACGGAAAAACGATGCACGTGCCAATGTCAGTCGCCGATCAGAGGGCCGCGTATATGAGTTCGACTTTGGGCGGTCTGGTCGACACCTTCGGGTACTATCTCCAGCAGGGCTACATCACCCTGGGCTTTCTTGGAGGCGCAGCAATAGACAAGTACGGTGGGGTAAACGTCACATCAATCGGCGACTATTACGCCCCGGCCCACAGGTTTACCGGATCGGGAGGAAACGCCGATATAGGCTCTATGGCGGGCCGGACCACCTACATCATTCTTCAGGAAAAAAGGCGGTTTCTGGAGAGAAACGATTACACCACGACCCCCGGCTGGTGGTGCTGGGACTTCAAAACCCGAGAGTGGAAGCCCAAAAAGGAGGTCTGGAAGAACACCCCCTTTGCGAACTGCGGCCCTGCCTCGGTCGTAACCAACATGGCGGTTTACCGGTTCGACGAAAACGGGATTATTTACCTTGACACGAACCATCCGGGAGTGAGTGTAGGCCAGGTGAGCGAAAACTGTGGATTCGACCTCAACGTGGAAAGACTCAAGGGCGAAACCCCGCCTCCCACTTACAAGGAGCTTTTCGTCCTAAGGGAATTCGTGGATCCGGAACTTATCTTCCTGCCTCAGAAAATGGAATATCCACCTGCCATCCAGTCGATAATCGACTCGCACTAGAAGCGGGCGGCTTTGGAAGCGGGCGACGGGATACGAGGAACAATTCATCCCGCCGCTCGCCACCCTCCTTTGTCATTGTTCCTTTTAGTCATTTACTGATAAAATTGTCGGCAATCGCCAGGAAGGAATTATCGACAATTGCTGACCAATTTGGCCATCCACAACTACGCCATAATTCGCGATCTCGAAATAAGCTTCCATCCGGGATTCAATGTCCTGTCAGGAGAGACCGGCGCGGGCAAATCGATTCTCGTCGGCGCCGTCAATCTCATCCTTGGGGCGCGCGCATCAAATGAGATGGTGCGAACTGGGGCTGCTGAGGCAAGCGTTGAGGCGGTCATGGAGCTAA
>Ga0182014_10001568_pt1 | contig 30297 bp, 27 predicted proteins | sample 612S2DmetaG_FD_120489 | JGI IMG/M metagenome (GOLD analysis project Ga0182014, IMG submission 120489) | Permafrost microbial communities from Stordalen Mire, Sweden - 612S2D metaG | ecosystem: Environmental > Terrestrial > Soil > Wetlands > Permafrost | place: Sweden: Stordalen | collected... | reverse complement strand
GCAGCGACAAATGCAGCGATCATCGCCGACCTCTCGTTAGGTCCAAATGTCGATGCTACTGTGCGCGCAAGTCGCTTGTGCTCGATGAAGCGGCGATCGAAACTTTGCAGGCGATGAAGACCGGCGCGCTGTTACAATACGCCTGCGCCGGCGCGATCCTCGGCAAGGCCGGCGTCGCGGAACGCGCTGCGCTCGGCCGATACGGCTCGGCGACTTTGTCGTCATCAACGATCCCGCAGACATTCGCCATGGGCTGATCGGCAATGCCCGCAACGATGGCAACGGCGCGTTGCAGCGCCGCTGCTTGCCGCGCGCGACCCGACGGCGACCGCGCCGGCGTGGTCCGGGCCGAGGGGAGGGGCGTCCGGAAGATTCGTATGGACTGAACGATCCATTTGTGTTACACGGTAGAACGTTCGAGCCGAATAGCTGCAACGGGCGCGGAGAAAGGCCTGGAACCCTGGCGCGATCGATCAAGGAGAGGACTGCCGTGAACATTTCGTCCCCCAACGCGTCGCCCCTGTACCGAACGGTGCACAACAGCTCGACCGACGTCTGGAACGACTCCTGCTCCCCCCGGGAGCTCGAATACGCGATCGGCAACGGCGCGGTTGGCGCGACGACCAATCCGTCGATCGTTCTCGGGGTCCTCAAGAAGGAATTTGAGGCCTGGAAGGGCAGACTCCGGCAGTTGGTCGCCGAGAACCCGACGGCGACCGAAGACGTGATCGCTTGGAAGCTCATTGAGGAGATGGGGCTGCGCGGCGCCGAGATGCTACTGCCGGTGTTCGAGCGGGAGCGACATCTCAAAGGACGACTCTCCATGCAGACCAATCCGGTCAACTACATGGATTTCTCCCAGCTTGTGGAACAAGCGGTTCATTTCGACGGTCTCGCCCCGAATATCCAGGTCAAGATCCCGGCGACCGCCGCGGGCATCGTGGCTATCGAGGAGGTGACGCGACGCGGCGTCAATATCAACGCCACGGTCAGCTTCACCTTGCCGCAAGCCATTGCAGTGGCGGAGGCGGTGGAGCGAGGTCTCGACCGCCGCGCCAAGGAGGGTCACGACGTCTCCGGCATGCGGCCGGTCTGCACGCTGATGATTGGGCGACTGGACGACTGGCTGAAGGCAGCCGCCAAGCGCGAGGGGATCACCATCACGCCCGGCCATCTCGACTGGGCCGGCATCGCCGTCTTCAAGAAGGCGTATGGCATCTTCAAGGCGCGCGGCTATCGCGCGCGGCCGCTCGCCGCAGCCTATCGCCACCACATGCATTGGTCGGAGCTGATCGGCGGCGACGTCGTCCTGACGATTCCCTACGAATGGCAGGTGCAGTTCAACAAGTCCGATATCGAAGTGAAGCCGCGCATCGATGATCCGGTCGACCCCGCGATCGTCGCCGAACTCTATCGCAAGTTCTCCGAGTTCCGTCGCGCCTTCGACGAAGACGGCCTGTCGGTTGCGGAATTCGACCACTATGGCGCGACCGTCAGAACCTTGCGGTCGTTCATCGAGGCCTATCGGGACCTGACGGCGGTCGTCCGCGACTTCATGCTTCCGCCGGTCTGAGCGGCCCGACTCGGCGCGGCGATTCTGCGTCGCCGCGCCGACTTAGCCGAGCTTCAGCGCGTCGCGCATGGCGCAAGCCAGCCGCGTCGCTTCTCGCGCGTCCTCGAGGCTGATCGGCGTCGGCTCGCCGCTTTGAATCGCCTTGATGAAGGCGCGCGCCTCGAGAAGAAAGGCTTCGCCGAAGCGTTCGAAGAAATCGACTTGGCCGGCGGTCGAACTGCGGCCGTCGCTTTCCAATCTCATCGGAAGCTGCGGAATCCCGGCGCCAATGTCGAGCGCGCCTTTGTCGCCGACGATTCTCATCGACGCCTCGTAGCCGCGATGCGACGTCCGCGACACGTAGAAGGTCGCCATCTGACCGCCCTTGAAAGCGACGTTGGCGCTTGCGGTGTCGATGTCGCCGCACGCGCCGAGCGCCGGATACATGATGCGGCTGCCGACGGCGGCGACCGAGGCGGCTTCAGCGCCATTGAGCATCCAGCGGACGAGGTCGATGTCATGGATGCAGCAGTCGAGGAATATGCCGCCTGAGGTCGGCGCAAAACGAACGAAAAAGCCTTCAGGGTCGGCAGGATCTTCCGAGGCGCGGCGAATGGCGAAGACCTTGCCCAGCTCGCCGGCGTCGATTCTGCGTTTGGCCTCCGCGTAGGCTGGATCGAAGCGGCGCATGAAGCCGACCATCAGCACCTGGCGGGGGTGATCTGCGGCGACCGCAACCGCGCGGTCGCAATCGCTCGGTTGGAGCGCCAGAGGTTTCTCGCAAAAGACGCGCTTGCCGGCGGCGATTGAGGCGATCACCTGATCGGCGTGGAGGGACGTCGGCGTCACCAGCCAAACCGCGTCCAGCCCGGGATGCGCGAGCAATTCTTCCAGTCCGGGGTAGGTCGGCACGCCGTTCAACGTGGCCGCCGCCCACGTGCGTTCCGCTTCGATCGGGCTTGCCGCGGCGACCAATTGGGCGCCGGGGACGCGAAAAGCGAGGTTTTCCGCGTGGCGGCGACCGAGTCGCCCGAGGCCGACGATGCCGACGCGAACGGTCTCAGGCAAAGGCGGCCCTCCTGGGTCGATTGGCGACGATGGGGAACGAATCTGCCGTCGCCCTGTCGGTATGGAATATTCACGCGTCGCCATTGGAGCGCAACTTTTCCGGCGCCGCACCCGCGCGCCCGACGGCGCTCGCAAACGGTTGACCGGCAACAATTCGTCGCGACAGACCTTGAATTCTAAATTGGAAGGTGTATGGAATTACCATTCCATTTCGCCTACGGGTGGCGGGCCCGGCGATCGCGCGGGAGGAGACCCGATGAACCTCGAAGTGTTGAAGCATAAGTTCGCTGCGACCGAGCGCCTGCGATATCTGGTCGACAACGAATGGCGCGTCTCCAAGACCGCCAAATACATGCCGGTGATGGATCCTTCGACCGGCAAGCAGATCGCTGAGGCGCCCTGCTGCACGCAGGAAGAAGTTGACAGCGCGGTCGCCGCGGCGGCGCGCGCTTTCCCCGGCTGGCGCGACACGCCGATCCCGACGCGCGTTCAACTGATGTTCCGTTTCAAGCAACTGCTCGACGCGCATCTCGACGAACTCACCGAGCTCGTCGCCACCGAGAACGGCAAGGTGCTCACCGAGGCGCGCGGCGACGTGCTGAAGGCGATCGAAGTCGTCGAGTGCGCGTGCTCAACGCCGCTTCTGATGCAGGGCGACACCTGCATGAACGTGTCGGAAGGATACGACACGGTGTCCTATCGGGAGCCGCTCGGCGTCTTCGCCGCCATCGCGCCTTTCAATTTTCCAGCGATGATCCCGATGGGCTGGATGGTTCCGTTCGCCATCACGACCGGCAACACGGTGGTGCTGAAAGCGGCGTCGATGGTGCCGCAGACCGCGTCGCGCATGTTGGAGCTGCTGATCGAGGCGGGCTTGCCGAAGGGCGTGGTCAACCTGGTGACCTGTTCGCGCGTCGAGGCGGACAGCCTGCTGGTCAATCCTGCGGTCAGAGGCGTCTGCTTCGTCGGCTCGACTTCGGTCGGCAAGCATATCTACCAGACCGCCGCCAGCGCCGGCAAACGCGTCCAGGCGCTCACTGAGGCGAAGAACCATGCGCTGGTGCTTGAAGACTGCGTGCTGGAGCGCACGGTGCGCGGCATCGTCAATTCCACGTACGGCTGCGCCGGTCAGCGTTGCATGGCGCTGCCCGTGGTGTGCGTGCAGGAATCGATCGCCGATGAATTCGTGGCGATGCTCAAGAGGTTCGCCCAGGAGCTGAAGGTCGGCCCGGCCTACTTGCCTGGCAGCCAACTGGGCCCGGTCACGTCGGCGGCGCAGAAAGAATCGATCGAGAAGGCGATCGCTCGCGGCGTCGCGGAGGGCGCGACCTTGGCGCTCGACGGTCGCGGCGTCACGGCGCCCGGCTATGAAGGCGGCTACTTCGTCGGTCCGACGATCTTCGACCACGTCAAGCCAGGCATGTTTGTCGGCGACGAAGAAGTCTTTGGCCCGGTGACGTCGATCAAACGGGTCAAGGGTTTTGAGGACGGCTTGGCGATCATGAACGCCAATCGCTTCGCCAATGGGTCGTGCATCTACACGACGTCGGGCCGCGCTGCGCGCGAGTTCGCCCGCCGCACGGATGGCGGCATGGTGGGGATCAACGTCGGCATTCCGGTGCCGTTTTCGATCTTCCCCTTCAGCGGTCACAAGCAGTCGTTCTTCGGCGACCTGCACACGCTCGGCAAGGACGGCGTCGCGTTCTTCACCGAGACCAAGTCGGTGACTTCGGTCTGGTTCTCCGAAGCCGACGCCAAGAAGAGCGTCAGCACCTGGGACGGCACGCTGACGCGCGGTTAAGCCGCTCCCAGACAGGAGTCTGGACGCTCGGTTCCCCCCCCGCCGAGCGTCCAGACTTCGCTTCAGCCTAGGCGCCGCGGCAAGCGCCGCCGCGTCGAGATCAAGCCGGCTTCGCGCCGCCCGGAGCGCCGACTCCGGTGAACAGCCATTCGTGCGCCGGCTCGTTGTGGAACTTCCATACGCGCTTCGGGCCGGCCATGACGTTGAGATAGTAGCTGTCATAGCCGTGCACGGTCGCGACGGGGTGGTAGCCCTTTGGCACCATGACGACGTCGCCGTCCTCGATGACGGCCGTCTCGTCGAGCGAACGGTCGTCAGTGTAGACGCGCTGGAACCCGTATCCCTGTCCTGGCTTGAAGCGATGGTAGTACGTCTCTTCGAGATAGCTCTCGTTTGGCAGGTCGTCCTGGTCGTGCTTGTGAGGCGGATAGGATGAGGTGTTGCCGCCCGGCGTGATCACCTCGACAACCAGCAGCGCATTGGCGGCGCCGTCGTCCTCCGGCATGATGTTGGTGACGTAGCGGGTGTTGGAGCCTTTGCCGCGCGCGACCTGCGGATGCGCGCCGGGCGGGATCAGTTTCGCGGGATATCCGGAGCCGCCAGGCGCCGAACACACGGCGAGTTCCAGCGGCGTGACGGCGGTGATGAAATAGCGCGCGCCTGCCGGCGCGTAGGCGGCCCAGGGCGGACCGTCGAATGGGCTCATGCGTCCGCCGATCACGCCGAAATCCTTGCTGTCGATGGTCAGTTGCGCCTGACCGGAGACGAGCGCCAAACAGACTTCGCGATTGCCCGTTTCGGCGGCGACGCTTTCGCCGGCCTCGAGGCGGTGCAGCGCGAAGCCGACGTAAGACCAGCCGGCGCTGTCAGGCGTGATCTCGGTGACGAGGCCGCGCCGCCCCTTCGGCCTCACGCGCAGATTGGGCATCGAATCATTCTCCTTGCTTGGCTCGCGAGATGTGCGCGGCCGTCAGTCGAACACGCGCTGCAGGCGGCGGGCCGACTCGTATTCTTCACGGGCCTTCGCCACTTCCGGTCGCACCGACGTTTCGGCGACGGCGACGTCCCACCAGTGCCCGCCTGCCTCGGTGGTGATCAGCGGATGCGTTTCGATGGCGATGACGGTGGTGCGGCTGGCGCCCTTGGCCGCTTCGAGCGCGGCTTCAAGATCGCCGATCGACGACGCCTTGACGGCGATGGCCCCCATGCTCTCCGCATGTTTGCAGAAGTCGATGTCGGGTTGCGCCACCATGTCGCAATCCTGCCAGAGATTGTTGAAGTTCGCGCCGCCGGTCGACATCTGCAGGCGATTGATGCAACCGAATCCATGGTTGTCGAGCACCACGATGATGAGCTTCCGGCCGAGGCTGACCGAAGTGGCGATTTCCGAATTCATCATCATGTAGGAGCCGTCGCCGACCATCACGACGACTTCCTTGTCAGGACGCGCCATCTTGACGCCGATGCCGCCGGGAATCTCGTAGCCCATGCAGGAGAAGCCGTATTCCATGTGATAGCTGCCCGGGGCCGTCGGCGCCCACAGCTTGTCTAATTCGCCGGGCAGGCCGCCCGAGGCGTTGACGATCACCGAATTCGCGTTGCCGATGGCCCGCGCGACGGCGCCGATCACCTGGGCGTCTGACGGTTTCTCAGCGTTGGTCGGCGCGAGCGCCTGGCCGGCCGCCTCGAGCCAGGTCGCCTTTTCGCGGCCCGCCCGCTCGCCCACGCCGGCGTCGGCCTTCCAGCCCTTGAGGCCGTCCGACAACCGCCTCAGGCCGACCTTGGCGTCGCAGACCAGCGGCAAGGCGTTGTGCTTGGTCGTGTCGTAAGCGGCGACGTTGAGGGCGACGATTTTGAGGCCGCCGGTCTTGAACAACGCCCACGAACCCGTGGTGAAGTCTTGGAAGCGCGTGCCGACGGCGAGCAGCAAATCGGCGTCGGCGGCCAGCGTATTGGCCGCCGACGTGCCGGTGACGCCGATCGCGCCGAGGGCGAGCGGGTGGGTTTCGTCGATCGACGACTTGCCCGCCTGCGTGACGGCGACCGGAATCCCATGCGCCTCGGCGAACGTCCGAAGCTCGGCCGAGGCCTCCGAATAGAGCGCGCCGCCGCCGGCGATGATCATCGGTCGCTTGGCGGCTTTGATGGCGGCGACCGCCGCGGCAAGCTCGTTTTCGTCAGGAGCGATGCGACGCGGCGTCCAAATCTTTTCGGCGAACAGACTTTCCGGCCATTCGTCGGCTTCGGCCTGAACGTCCTGGCACATCGCCAGCGTCACCGGCCCGCATTCGGCGGGATCGGTGAGCACGTGCATGGCGCGCTGCAAAGCCGGGATCAGTTGCTCGGGGCGATGGATGCGGTCGAAGTAGCGCGACACCGGACGGAAGCAATCGTTGGCCGACACGGTGCCGTCGCTGAAGTCTTCCACCTGTTGCAACACGGGGTCGGGTCGCCGGTTGGCGAAGACGTCGCCCGGCAAAAAGAGGACCGGCAGCCGGTTGACATGGGCCACCGCGGCCGCAGTCACCATGTTGAGCGCGCCGGGGCCGATCGACGTTGTGCAGACCATGAAGCGACGACGGAAACTCGCTTTCGCGAAGGCGACGGCGGCATGCGCCATCGCCTGTTCGTTGTGGGCGCGAAAGGTCGGAAGTCTGTCGCGCTCCTGATAGAGCGCTTCGCCGATGCCCGCCACGTTGCCATGGCCGAAGATCGCCCAGCATCCGGCGAAGATCGGCAATTTTTCGCCATCGATGACCGTCATCTGATTGGCGAGAAACCGCACCAGCGCCTGCGCCACCGTAAGCCGCACAACCTTGCCGACCATTTTCCTTCCCTCCCGACTCCGGCCGCCCTTGGCCATCGAGCCGTTTCTCTGCAGACCGCCCAAACTACGACCCTCGCGAGCGACGGGCGTCTCGCGCGGGTTCGCCCCGCTCAACCCCGCTCGAACGACAGCCAGAGATCGACCAGCGCGCCAAATTTCTTGGCCATTTCGTCGACCGCCGCGTCGTCGCCGATTTCGCCCTTCATCCAGCGATCGGCGGCCTCGGCGAAGATCGTCCGCCCGACCGCGAATCCGCGCACCCGTTCGACCGAGCGCGCCGCCGCGAAGGACTCGCTCAGCTTGTCGATCGGCGCCTCGAGGCCCAACAGCACGACGCCGCGGCACAGCGGGTCGCGCGCGGCGATCACGTCGTCGATCGCCTGCCACGCTTTCACCGAGGCCTGCGGCTCGAGCTTCCACCAATCCGGCTTGAGTCCGGCGTCGTACAGCTCCGTCAAAGCGCGAGCGATCGTATCGTCGTCGAGCGGACCGGCCTTCGAGGCGATGATCTCGACGAGCATCTCACGTCCAACCTTGCGAGCGGCCTCAAAGGCCGTCATGAGCTTGGTCGTCTGTTCCGCCTTGAGCGCTGCGTCATCGTCCGGATGGTAGAAGCAGAGGACCTTGACGCAATGGTCCACCGGCCAGTCGATCAGCCGGCTGCCGATATCTTGACCGAACTCGAACTGAAGCGGTCGCGAACCCGGCAGTTCGATCGGCTTGGCCACCCACAGGTCTTGCCCCGCGCCGGCCGCGAACAGCGCGTCGCGGCCATATTTGTCGTCGAGCAGCATCCCGAATCCGGGACGTCCGTTGGCGACGCGCCGGGCGGCGGCGACCGCCAGCACCTTGAACGCCGAAATGCGCCCCGCATCTGCTTCGTCCTCGGTCAAGGCCTCCAACTGAATGCGGTGATCGATCGCGAAGGCCATCAACTGCGGCATGTCGCGCCGGCGCGTCGTCGCCCAATGGATGTGGTTCAATGCGCCGTCCTTGCGCAGCGCCCGCTCCGGACTGCCGTGGTCGAGGAAATGCCGCAACTCTATCCAGGTGGGGTATTCGGGCGAGCACAGCAGGCGCGACACGGCGAAGGCGCCGCAAGCGTTCGCCCACGTTGCGCAGGTCAAGAGGCTCTCGCCGCGCAGCCAGCCGCGCAAGAAACCGGACATGAAGGCGTCGCCGGCGCCGAGAACGTTGAACACTTCCACTGGGAAGCCTTTGCCGACGACCCCGCCTTCCAGGCTGCTTGGGATTGGCCCGTCGTAGACCACGCATCCCAGAGCGCCACGCTTCAGGACGATGATGGCGTTGGACTGTGCGCGGATGGCGCGCAGCGATTCGAGCACGCTGTCGGCGCCGGCGGCGATCATGATCTCTTCTTCGGTGCCGACGATCAAATCGCAATCGGCGAGCGCCGAGCTGAGCCGCGTCGACACCGCGTCGGACTTCACGTAGCGCGCAAAGCCCGCCTCGTGGCCGCCCAGTCCCCACAGGTTGGGCCGATAGTCGATATCGAACACGACTTTGGCGCCATGCCGCTTGGCCAGCGCGATGGCCTTCGATTGCGCCGCCGCCGCATTCGGTTTGGAGAAGTGCGTCCCCGTCACGACGATGGCGCGTGCGCGCGCGATCATCGCTTCGTCGATGTCGCTTTCGTCCAGCGCCATGTCCGCGCAATCGGCTCGGTAGAAGATTGTCGGCGAGACCCCCTCGGCCTGCACGGCGAGCAGCACAAGGCGACTCAGCCGATCCTTGTCGGTGTGGACGCCATCGACGACGACCCCTTCGCGGACCAACTGCTCGCGAATGAAGTTGCCCATCTGTTCGGCGCCGACGCGAGTGATCAGCGCTGTCCTCAGTCCGAGCCGCGCGGCGCCAATGGCGATGTTGGCGGGGCAGCCGCCAACGGACTTGGCGAAGCTGGCGACGTCCTCGAGTCGGCAGCCGATCTGCTGGCCGTAAAGGTCGATGGAAGAGCGGCCGATCGCGATCAGATCGAGCGTCTTGTGAGCAGCGGCGCTTTCGCTCATGGGTCGCCTTCCGAGTTCGTCCAGCGCATCAGCTTACCGCAGTTTTCGTCATGTCGAGTGGGCGCGGTTCGCTGCTTCCGCCCCGGCGGCGTCGTGCGGCTGCCGCTCGCCAGTGGACGAAGCGTAGGACTTCTCCGCCCTTCAAATGCCCAACGACATGTACATTCCATTTTTTGCTCGCGTCAACTAGTATGTTTTATGCGGCGCCACGAGCCGCGCGCCGATTTCGTTTCATCATGGATCTAACCGACGGGTGTTCGAGGCAGGGAAAAACGGCGCCGGGTCGGTTGCGCTTCGCTATGCGGGTTCCTTGCGTCGCGCTGCGTTTGATGGCATGCCAAGTTCAAAACGAGGCGTTTCTGGAAGAGGGCGTTCCTGCTTGCCTCGCTTGGAGGGCGCCTTTCGAGCGCGGCGTCGGTTCAACGATACGAACTAGAAGAAGGCCCGATGGCGCAAGACTCTGTCAGTGATCCACCCCGCGAGTTCAGCAAGCTGCGCGATCTGATCGTCGAGTCGCGCAGCAAGATGCCGAAAAGGCTGGCTCAAGTGGCGGCCTACACGATCGAATTCCCGGACGATATCGCATTCGGGACCGTCAGCCGCATCTCTGAACAGGCCGCCGTGCAACCCTCGACGCTGGTGCGCTTCGCCAAGGCGCTCGGTTTCAGCGGGTTCAGCGAACTCCAGGCCGTGTTCCAGCAACGGCTCCGCGACCGGCCGAACAACTACGAAGCGAGGCTGCAGGCGTTCGACGCGCACGCGTCGGGCCGCCCGCCCGCCATGGCGCTGATCGAAGGTCTCGGTCAGGCGGCGATCGATTCGATCGGCAAATTCCGCGAGCGGGTCAAATTGGAGTCTCTGGACGAAGCGGCCGAACTGCTCGCGCGGGCGGAAACCATCTATCTGATCGGCCTCCGGCGGTCCTACCCGATCACCTCATATTTGAACTACGCCTTTGGCACGCTGGGGGTCAGGAGCGTGCTGATCGGCTCGCCCAATGGGGTCGATCGTGAGGTTCTGTCGTTCGCCGGTCCGCGCGACGCGGCGCTTTCCGTCAGCTTCACGCCCTATGCGCCCGCGACGGTCGAATACACGCGGCAGATTGTCGGACAGAAGACCCCGCTTGTCGCGATTACCGATAGCCCGTTCAGCCCCCTCGTCTTCAACGCCAGCGTGTGGTTCGAGGTCGTGGAAAACGACTTTGAGGGATTCCGCTCTCTGGCCGCCACGATGACGCTTGCCGCGGCGCTGGCCGTGGCGGTCGCCGAACGACGCCGCATTGGCGAATAACGGAATTGGCATTCCGGCTGAATTGGAATATGGAATGTGTCGGCTGAGCTTTCGCTCCGCAGGCGGATTCATTGCGCCGGTTCGGTTCGGGAGTCGGATGCGCTTGGCTGTGCAGCGGATCGCAATGACGCCCGCGGCGCTGGTGCAACGAAGCGCGGACTGAGGCCGCGAAGCGGCTCAACCGGGAGCAAGACGATGATCCGTATCGGCGCCAATCCGATTTGCTGGTCCAACGACGACATGATCGAGATTGGCGGGAACATATCGCTCGAGCAGTGCCTGAGCGAGGCCCGCGACATCGGCATCGAGGGCATGGAGAAGGGCAACAAGTTTCCGACGACCGCGCGGGCGCTGAAGGCCAAGCTGGCCGAGTTCGGCCTGGTGTTCGTCTCGGGCTGGTACTCGACGTTCCTGCTGGAGCGCGACGCGGACGCCGAGTTCGCCGCGGCCGAGGCCGAACTGAAGCTTCGCAGGGACGCCGGCGCCGAAGTTCTCGTGACGTGCGAATGCACGCGCACGGTCCATGGCGACAAGTCCGCGCCGCTGTCGACGCGGCCGGTGTTGACCGACGCCGAGTGGTCGATCTTCTTGCCGCGGATGACCCGCTTCGCCGAGCTGGTCAAAGGGTTTGGCCTCCAGCTCGTCTACCATCATCACATGGGCACCGTCGTTCAGACGCCGGCGGAGGTCGATCGCTTCATGGCCGGCACGGGACCGGCGGTGAAGCTCCTGCTCGACACGGGCCACATCACCTGGGGCGGCGGCGATGCGGTGCGGGTCGCCAAGACCTACGCCGACCGGATTGGCCACATCCACACCAAGGACGTTCGCTCGGCCATTGCTGCGAAGGCGCTGGCCGAGGATTGGTCATTTCTCGATTCGGTTCTCGCGGGCGTCTATACGGTGCCGGGCGACGGTTCGATCGACTTTGCCGGCGTCTTCAAGGCCGTGCCCAACTATTCCGGGTGGATCGTCATCGAAGCGGAACAGGATCCAGAGAAGGCGAATCCGAAGAAATATGTGACGATGGGCTACAAGAACCTGAAGCGTTTTCTCAAGGAAGCGGGCCTCGCCTGAGGCTTTTCATCCATCGCCAACACGCGACGCTAAGGACCATCGCCGACGCAAGCGGAAGCCTTCGCAATTCCCAAGCGCGGCTTGCTATGTTATCGATCCCATCGCGAGGCGGCGGAAGCGCAATGGGACGGAGAGCTGACGGGCGGAAGGAAGCTGCGCCACGACGCAGAGACGCGAAGCCGTTGGCGCCAGCAGGCGCGGTGACGATGCACACCGTCGCGCGGATGGCGGGCGTTTCCGCCATGACGGTGTCGCGCGCCCTGAAGAGCGACGCCGCTGTCTCAAAGGAGACGCGCGATCGCGTGCTGGAGATTGTCCGGCAGGTCGGCTACGTGCCCGACGCGAGCGCGCGCGTGTTCGCGACCCGTCGTTCCGGCTTCGTCGCGGCGTTGGTGCCTTCGCTGAACAACTCGAACTTCGCCGACACGGTTCACGGCATGTCGGAAGTCTTCGACGCCGCGGGCGCGCAAATGCTTCTCGGCGACACGGAGTACTCCCTGTCACGTGAAGAGGACCTGATCCGAGCGCTCCTGCAACGCCGCCCCGAGGCGATCATTCTCACCGGCGGCGTCCACTCCGAAGGCACGCGGGACCTGATCGCCAGCGCCGACGTTCCGATCGTCGAGACGTGGGATTTGCCTGAGCAGCCGCTTGGCGACGTCGTGGGATTTTCCAACAAGGAGGCCGGCGCGGCGATGGTCCGCTATCTGCACGAGCGCGGCCGGCGGCGGATCGGGTTTATTGGCGGCAAGACGAGCTTTGACACGCGCGGCGCGGAGCGGCGCGCCGGGTTCAAGCAGGCGACCCGGTCGCTGCGTCTGCCGAGCGACCGGATCATTCTTGTCGGCAAGCCGCCGGTGACGATGGCGCAGGGCGCGGATGCGTTGGAGGCGATGTTGAGCCGGTGGCCAGACGTCGACGCCATCATGTGCGTCTCCGACCTCTCGGCGTTCGGCGTACTGGCGGAGTGCCAGCGACGCGGAATTGATGTTCCAGGTCGCATCGCCATCGCCGGTTTTGGCGACTTCGACGTCGCGCGCTGCTGCCATCCGCGGCTGACGACGATCGCCGTCGACTGCACGGCGATCGGCCGCTCGGCCGCCGAGGCGGCGCTCGCGGCTCTCGACGCGCGGAACAAGGGCGAGACACACAAGCCGCTGACGGTCGCCATCCCGTTCCGCGTCGTCGCCCGTGAGACCGCCTGAAGCACCGGCTCGTGGATTGCGCCGCTCGTCATTGCGAGCGTGGTCTAAACCAATCAGAACGCCAGTTGCACCTTCATCGAGCGTGAGCGGTCGGTCGCCAGTTCGAACGCGGCGCGCGCCTCGGTGAACGGCGCCGTCGCGCTGATCAGCGGCTTCACGTCGATCAAGCCTTTGCTCATGTATTCGAGAGCGAGGGCGAATTCCTCGTGGAAGCGGAACGTGCCGCGCAGTTCGAGTTCCTTGGCCGTGATGAGATTGATCGGGATCGTCATGTCGCCGCCGAGGCCGAGCTGCATCAGCAGGCCGCCCGGACGCACGACCTCGATGCCGTTGCGCAGCGCCGCCTCGGCGCCTGAGGCCTCGAACAGGACGTCGAAATAGCCTTTGTCCGCCTTCCAGGCGTCGAACGCCGTGAGCTCACGGGCGATGTTGACGGCGCGATCGACGCCGATGCGGGCGGCGAAAGCCAGCGCGCCGTCGGCGATGTCGGTGACGATAACCTCGGCGGCGCCGGCGCGTCGCGCCGCGATGGCGCACAGAACGCCGATCGGGCCGCTGCCGCTGACGAGCGCGCGCTTGCCCATCAGCGAACCGGCGCGGCGCGTCGCATGCAGCGCCACGGCGAGCGGCTCAGCCATCGCGGCTTCGGGCAGGCTCAGGCCGTCAGGCGCGACGTGCGCTTGCGATTCGAGGCAGACGATCGTCTCGCGGAAGGCTCCCTGGACATGCGGGAAGCGCATCGCGCTGCCGTAGAACCGCATGTCGAGGCACTGATTCTGCCGCCCTTCCAGACAATAGCGGCAGCGATTGCAAGGCACGCTCGGACTGACCGCGACGCGGTCGCCGACCTTGATTCGCTGCGCCTGCGCGCCGACCGCTTCGACCACGCCGGAGATCTCGTGGCCGAGAATCATCGGTTCTTTCAACCGCACGGCGCCGAAGCCGCCGTGGTTGAAGTAATGGAGGTCCGACCCGCAGATGCCGCCGAAGGCGACGCGCACCCGGACGTCCTGCGGCCCGAGCGTTGGGCTCGGCGTCTCCTCGATGCGGATGTCCTTGGCGGCATGGGCGACGATCGCGCGCATCGGCTTCTCCATCATTCAAACGACGGGCGTGACAAGCGGGCGGCCGGCGAAATGCGCCGCGAGATTGTCGCGCACCAGCTTGCCCATGGCCTGGCGCGTTTCGACAGTGCCGCTCGACTGGTGCGGCTGAAGCAGCACGTTGTCGAAAGCCAGGAGCCGTTGGTCGATGTTCGGCTCGTTCCAGAACACGTCTAGCGCGGCGCCGCCGATGCGCCGGCTCGCCAGCGCGTCGATCAGCGCGGGTTCGTCGACGACCGAGCCGCGCGAAACGTTGACAAAGACGCCCGCGGGGCCAAGAGCGTCGAATACCGCTGCGTTGACGATGCCGCGCGTCGCGTCGCCGCCTGACACCGCAGCGACGAAGATGTCGCTGGCGCGCGCCAGCGAGACGGGGTCTTTGTGGTAAGCCGCGTCGACGCCTGCGGCGGGGGCGATGTCGCAATAGGCGAGCGCCACGCCAAAGCCTTCGGCTCGCTGTGCGATAGCGCGGCCGATGCGGCCAAAGCCGAGAATGCCGAGCGTCTTGCCTTTCAGGCTGACGCCGAGCGGCAGCGTGCCGCTCTTCCACGCGCCCGAGCGCACATGCGCTTCGCCGGCGACGACCTTACGCAGATGCCCGAGGATGAGCGCGAAGGCGAAATCCGCGACGTCCTCGGTCAAGACGTCGGGCGTGTTGGTCACCCGCACGCCGCGTTCCTTCGCCCGTTTGATGTCGATAGCGTCAAAGCCGACGCCGTAGCAGGCGACGATCTCGAGCTTGGGGCAACGGTCGATTAATGCGGCGGAAGCGCCGAGTTCGCCGCGTGTGGCGATCGCCCGCGCCTGTGGAGCTGTCTCGGCGAGGAAGGCCTCCTTATCGGGCGCCAACCACAGCTTGCGAAGGTCGTACGCTTCCTCCATGGGAGCCATGTCCCAGTCAGGATAGGCGCCGATCATCAGAACGACAGGCTTGGCCATGATCCTCATAACCTCCACAATGAGCGAACCGACGGTCGTCGCCGATGTTATCGATAACAATCACGCCGCGCAAGCGGCTGGCCGAATCGTCACGCTTGACGAAGTGTACATGTTACCGATAACATGATCTTATGCAAGGGGGCGCGTCGTCGCGCCGAGCGCCAGCGGGGAGGTTTGGGTGTCAGAGCTTGTCGATCGCCTGTTTGGGCTCAAAGGCGCGGTGGCGCTAATCACGGGCTCGTCGGGCGGCATTGGGCTCGCGCTGGCGCGCGGGCTCGCCGCGGCGGGCGCGCGGGTCGTCATCAATGGACGAACGCCGGCGACGGTCGAAGCGGCGGCCGCATCGCTGCGCGCCGCTGAGGCGCAAGCGTTCGCCGCCCCGTTCGACGTGACCAAAAGCGATGAGGTCGGCGCTGCGATCGGCCGTATCGAGGCCGACTTCGGCCCGATCGACATCCTCGTCAACAACGCCGGAATCCAACGGCGCGGCGCCTTGGAGGATTATCCGGAAGAGACGTGGCGCGAGCTGATGCACGCCAATCTCGACAGCGTGTTCTATGTCGGAAAGGCGGTTGCGCGCCACATGATCCCGCGCCGCCGCGGCAGCATCGTCAACGTCGCCTCGGTGCAAAGCGAACTGGCGCGGATCAGCATCGCTCCGTACACCGCGTCGAAAGGCGGCGTGAAAATGCTGACCAAGGGCATGGCGACCGATTGGGGCCAGCACGGGCTGCGCGTGAACGCCATCGCGCCGGGCTATTTCAAGACCGAGCTTAACAAGGCTCTGGTCGAGGACGAGAAGTTCTCGGCTTGGCTCGCCGCGAGAACGCCGATGCGCCGCTGGGGCGACGTCGACGAACTCGTCGGCGCGGCCATCTTCCTCGCTTCCGACGCCTCGAGTTTCGTCAATGGGCACATCCTCTATGTCGACGGCGGCATCACAGCCTGCCTCTGAAGCCATCGCGGTCGTCGTGATGGGCGTCGCCGGCGCCGGCAAGACGACCGTCGGTCGTCTTCTCGCCGAACAGATCGGGGCCAGCTTCCGCGATGGCGATGATCTGCACACCGAGGCGGCGCGCGCGATGATGGGCGCCGGCGTCCCCCTCTCGGACGACGATCGCTGGCCATGGCTCGATCGCATCGGCCAGACGCTGGCGTCCGATGTCGCGGCGCGCCGCGCGACGATCATCGCCTGCTCGGCGCTGCGCAAAGCCTATCGGGACCGGTTGCGCGCCACCGTTGGCCTTGCGCTGCGCTTCGTCTATCTGGCCGCTACGCCTGAGGCGATGCGCGCGCGGGTCGCCAGCCGGCCCCAGCACTACATGCCGGCGGCGCTGGTCGACAGCCAGTTCGCCACCCTGGAGCCACCGCGCGGCGAGGCTGACGTCATCGAAATCGCCGCGGACTCGAACCTCGCGACCGCCATTCCGCGATTAGCGGCGCGGTTATGTGCAGAACTCGCAATGGGAGACCGACAGCCATGACAGATCACTCGGCGCCGCCCGTCGCCGTCATCGGCGTCGGCGTCATGGGCTCGGCGATCGCAACGCGACTGCTTGAAACCAAGGCGCGCGTCGCCGTCTTCGATCCTGACGCGGCGAAGCTGCGGCCGCTCGTCGAACGCGGCGCGCGCGCCGCCGTCTCGGCCGCCGACGCTGCGCGCGAAACGTCGTTTGTCATCTTAAGCCTCAACGCGGCGCGGATCGTCGAGGGCGCGGTCTTCGGTCCGGATGGCGTCGCCGGGATCGCCAGCGCGACAACGCTGGTCATCGACATGTCGTCGATCGACCCCGAGTCGACGCGCGCGCTCGCGGCGCGCTTTCACGCTGAAACCGGCGGGCGGTGGCTCGACTGTCCGCTGTCGGGAGGCGCGCCCGGCGCCTCCGCCGGCCGCCTGACGGTGATGGCGGGCGGCGACGAAGCGGATTTCGAACGCGCCCGCGTTGTGATGAGCCGCCTGACGGCGAACTACACGTTGATGGGTCCGACGGGCGCCGGGCAGGCGACCAAGCTCGTCAATCAGGTTCTCTGCGCGATCCAGTTCCAGGCGGTAGCCGAGGCGATCGCCTTGGCCGAGCGGGCCGGCGTCAGCGCCGAACGCATTCCGGCGGCGCTGGCCGGCGGCCGGGCGGATTCGCGCATCCTGCAGGAGTTCGGTGCCAAGATGGCGCGGCGCGATTATTCGCCGACCGGCCGGCTCGACAACATGGTCAAGGACCTCGACGGCGTGCAGGCGCTCGCCCGCGCGACGATGACGCCGTTGCCGGTGACGGCGGTGGTCGCCGAGATCCATCGCTGGTTCGTCGCCGGCGGCTTCGGCGCCGAAGACAACGCGGCGATGATGCGACAGTTCGACGGCCCGCGCGAAACGCCGCCTCGACGATGAGCCGCCGATAACGGAATCGTCACCGCGGAATCCGCTTGCCAAGCTTGCATGTTATCGATAACATATAGGCCAGATAGAGAAAGCGGAAGGGGAGGTCATGTCCTCGACGATCCAGGCGAAGGATCCGCCTCTCATTTGCTTTGACAATATCGTCAAGCGGTTCGGCGGGGTCACGGCGCTGCGCGGCGTGTCGCTCGATGTCCACGCCGGCGAGATTGTCGCGCTGCTCGGCGAGAACGGCGCCGGCAAGTCGACGCTGATCAAGACCCTTGGCGGGATCGTCGAGCCGACCGAAGGCGCGATCGCCTACAAGGGCGAACCCTACCGCCACCGTCCGCCGCAGTTCGGCCAACGCCAGCCGGTGGCCTTCATCCACCAGGACCTCGGCCTCGTCGAGTGGATGACGATCGCCGAAAACATCATGCTGGCGACCGGCTATCCGCGCCGCTTCGGCGGCGTCATCGATTGGCGAGCGGCGGAGGAGGCGACCAGCCGCGCCCTCGCACAAGTCGATTGCCCGCTCGCGCCGACGATGCGCGTACGCGATCTGAGCCGCACGGAGAAGTCGCTCGTCGCCATCGCGCGCGCGCTCAGCGTGCAGGCCGACGTCCTGGTGCTCGACGAGCCGTCCGCATCGCTGCCGGCCAATGAGGTCCATCGCCTGTTCGACGCCCTGCGGCCGCTGAAGGCGCGCGGCGTGGGGATGATCTACGTCTCGCATCGTCTGGACGAAGTGTTCGAGATCGCCGATCGAATCGCGGTGTTGCGCGACGGCGCTTTGGTTGGCGAACGGCGCGTCGCCGACACCAATCCGGAAGAACTGGTGTCGCTGATCGTCGGTAAGGCGCTTGACAAATACGAGGCGTCGCCGCGGGAGGCGTCCGCTGCGACGCGTGTATCGGTGCGTGGCCTGACGGTCGAGGGAGCAGGTCCCGTGGACTTCGACGTCGCCCAGTCCGAAATCGTCGGCCTTGTCGGCCTGCGCGGCGCCGGACAGGAGCGCGTCGGGCGCGCTCTGTTTGGCGCGCTCGCCCATAGCGGCGAGATTCGACTCGACGGCGCGCCCCTGTCGCTGACCAGCCCGGCAATGGCGATGGCGGCGGGCGTCGGCCTGATCGCGCGCGACCGGATGGAGGAATCGTCGGCCACCGGGCTGACGGTCCGCGAGAACATGTTTGTCAACCCGAGCGCGGTCGGCCGCGGCGTCGCTTCCATGCTGTCGCCGCGCGCCGAGGCGGAGCAGGCGCGGGCGATCGGCGAGCGGGTCGGTCTGCGGCCCAACGATCCAGGTCTGCCGATCGAGTCGTTGTCGGGCGGCAATCAGCAAAAGGTGATCGTCGGCCGATGGCTTCGCATCGGCGGCAAGCTGCTGATCGCCGAGGATCCGACGGCGGGCGTCGACGTCGGCGCCAAGGCCGAGATTTACCGCCTGCTCGACCATGCGCTCGATTCGGGGCTCAGCGTGATCGTCGTCTCGACTGACTTCGAGGAAGTGGCGCGCCTCTGCCGTCGCGCGTTGGTCTTCTCGCGCGGCCGGATCGTCGCGGAACTGACCGGCGAGGCAGTTTCGATCGAGAGACTCATTCATGCGGCCTCGGTGGCCGCCGCAAACGCGGCATAGGAGAGGACCTTGGCTTCTTCGGTCAAATCGACGGCCCTCGAGCCGACTCGCAGCGAAATGAAAGGCCTGAGCGCGCTCGAGCGCATCAAGCGTCTCGTCCCGGTCTACGGCCTCGTCATTCTGACGGTCGCGCTCGCCCTCCTGTTCAGCCTCATCTTGCCCGAGACCTTCCCGACAATGATCAACGCGCGTTCGATCATCTCGGACAAGGCGATCATCGCCATGTTGTCGCTCGCCGCCATGATCCCGATGGTCGCCGGCAAGATCGACCTCACCGTCGGTTACGGCATCGTGCTGTGGCACATCCTGGCGATCAGTCTGCAGACCCGATACGGCTTCCCCTGGCCGGTCGCGGTGCTGACCGTGTTGGCGCTCGGCGCCGGCGTCGGTCTCATCAACGGGCTGCTGGTCGAAGTTGCGCAGATCGACGCGTTCATCGCGACGCTCGGCACGGGAACGATCCTCTATGCGATCGCGATGTGGCACACGCTCGGCCGCCAGGTCGTCGGCATAGCGCCTGACGCCTTTTACGCATTGAATGGCGCCGACCTGTTCGGCCTACCGATCACCGGCTACTACGTGCTCGCGTTGTCGGTCTGCCTGTGGCTTGCGCTCGAGTACTTTCCGCTCGGCCGCTATTTCTACGCCATCGGCGCGAACCCGAAGGCTGCCGAACTCAACGGCGTGCCGGTGCGGCGCTACACGATCATCGCCTTTGTCGCTTCGGGCGTGATCGCCGCGTTTGCCGGCGTCATCCTCGCCTCGAAACTTCGCATCGGTCAGGCGAGCGTCGGCCTCGAGTATCTGCTGCCGGCGCTGGTCGGCGCCTTCCTCGGTTCGACCACCATCAAGCCCGGCCGGGTCAATGTCTGGGGCACCGTGATCGGCGTGACGATCCTGGCGATCGGCATTTCCGGCATCCAGCAGCTTGGCGCGACGTTCTTCGTCGAACCGTTGTTCAACGGCGCGACGCTGCTCGTCGCGATCGGCATCGCCGGCTACGCGCAACGGAAGCGCGGAGCCGAATCGGCGCGTGCGCCCGCGAAAACGGCGCAATCCGGGGGCGCGCAAGTTGGGCCCGCGGCGAAAATGTCTAAGGGAGGTAACACATGAACATTTTGAAGACTGCGATGATGGCGGGCGTCTGTGCGCTCGCATGCGGTTCGATCGCCCGCGCCGACGACTACGTCGACATGGCGACCAAGGCGGCCAAGGCCGCGACCGCCCGCGCCGACAAGTGGGACGGGCCGACGACCGCCCCCAAGGCGGCTGCGGGCAAGAAGGTGGTGTTCGTCGCCGCCGACCTCAAGAACGGCGGCATCCTCGGCGCCTCTGAGGGGGTGAAGGAGGCGGCTGCGGCGATCGGCTGGACGGTCACGGTCATGGACGGGCAGGGCTCGGTCTCGGGACGTACGGCGGCGATGAATCAAGCGCTGACGCTCAAGCCCGACGGCATCGTCGCCGGCGGTTTCGACACCAACGAGCAGAAGGTCGCCTTCGACACGGCGGCGAAATCGGGCGCAGCCGTCGTCGGTTGGCACGCCGGCACAAGGCCCGGACCGGAGCCGGAGGCGGGCATCTTCGCCAACGTGACGACGATGCCGCAGGATGTCTCCAACACCGCCGCCTATAAGGCGATCGCCGAATCGGGCGGCAAGGCCGGCGTCGTCATCTTCACCGACTCGCAATATGAAATCGCCGTGTTCAAGGCCAAGGCGATGGAGGCCGTGATCAAGAAATGCAGCGGCTGCGCAGTTCTGGAGTACGTCGATTCGCCGATCGCCGAATCCTCACAGCGCATGCCGCAGCTCACCACGACGCTGCTGCAGAAGTACGGCGACAAGTGGACGCACTCGCTGGCGATCAACGATCTCTATTTCGACTTCATGGGCCCGTCGCTCGCCGCGGCTGGCAAGAAAGGTGACGGCGCGCCGCACAATATCTCGGCTGGCGACGGCTCCGAATCCGCTTTCCAGCGCATCCGCGCCAAGCAGTTTCAGGCTGGCACGGTTCCGGAGCCGCTCAATATGCAGGGCTGGCAGCTCGTCGACGAGCTGAACCGCGCGTTCAACAAGCAGCCCTGGTCGGGCTACACCTCGGGCATCCATCTCGTGACCGCTGACAACGTCGCCTACGACGGCGGCGACAAGAACGTCTTCGATCCGGGCAATGGCTACCGCGACGAGTACAAGAAGATCTGGGGCGTCAAGTAATCGACCTCGCGCCGCCGGCCCCGGCCGGCGGCGTTTCAATCTCAAAGGACAACACGCATGTTCAAGCGCCTCGCCTTCTTTGAAGGCGTGATCCGCCCTGGCCGCGAGGCGGCGTTCGACGCCTACGTCAATCAACGACTGGTTCCCTTGTGGACGCGTTTCCCCAAGGCGCTCAGGATCGAAGTCCTGCGCGAGGTCGAAGCCGAGGAAGGCTCGCACCGCTACCCGATGGTGCTGTGCATCGCCTATCCGGACCGCAAGGCGATTGAAGAAGCGCTGGCTTCGCCCGTCCGCTCCGAAAGCCGGGAAGTGACGAAGGGCCTGTTTGAGTTCTTCGACGGCCGCATCTTCCATGTGGTCTACGGACTTGGCGACCACGCCCCGTCTCGTTCATCCTGAAGCCGGCTGGATATCGGACGCACTTTGCCGCGAGTCTTGAGACGCGCGGCAAAGCGGCGCACTATCGCGCCAAACGCAATCGACGGCAGGAGAACGGCAAATGGCAGGCGACCGCAAGGCGGATCTCGGCGTCGTTGGACTCGCGGTGATGGGCGCCAATCTGGCGCGAAACGCGGCGCGCCACGGCTTCGGGGTGGCGCTGTTCAATCGCCATTCCGCCCGGACGGATGCGCTGATGCGCGATCACGGCGGCGAGGGGCGCTTCTATCCGGCAAAGAGCCTCGGCGAATTCGTCGCCGCGCTCAGCAAGCCGCGCATCGTCATTGTCATGGTCAAGGCGGGCAAGCCAGTCGATGACATGATCGACGAGCTTCTGCCGTTGCTCGATCGCGGCGACATCCTGATCGACGCCGGCAATTCATTGTTCTCGGACAGCGCGCGGCGGACCGAGTCCTTGCGCGCCAAAGGCGTCGAATTCGTCGGCATGGGCGTTTCCGGCGGCGAGCAGGGGGCGCTCGAAGGGCCAAGCATGATGCCGGGCTGTGAGCCCGCGGCTTACGCCCGCATCGCGCCGTTCCTCGACAAGATGGCGGCGCAGGCGGGGGGCCGGCCGTGCTGCGCGCGGATCGGCCCCGGCGGGGCCGGCCACTACGTCAAGATGGTGCACAACGGCATCGAATACGCCGACATGCAGCTCATCGCCGAGGCGTATGACATCCTGGCTTCGGTCTATGGACTCTCGGCGGCGGCGATCGGCGACGTGTTCGCCGCGTGGAACGCGACCGAACTGGAATCCTACCTGATCGAGATCACGGCGATCGTGCTGCGCAAGCGCGACGCGACGGGCGGCGCGTTGGTCGACGCCATTCTCGATGAGGCGGAGCAGAAGGGCACGGGACGCTGGACGGCGCAGTCGGCGCTCGACCTCGGCGTGCCCGTCACGGCGATCACCGAGGCGGTCTACGCCCGTGCGCTGTCGGCGCGCCGCGATCTGCGTCGCCTCGCCGGCGAGGCTTATCCACGCCGCGCGGAGGCGCCGCGCGCGCCGGCGCCGGCCGAGATCGAAGCGATACGGCGCGCGCTCTACGCCGCGAAGATCGTCTCCTACGCCCAAGGCTTCGAGATGATGAGCGCGGCGAGCGAATTGTATGGCTGGGCGCTGAACCTCGGCGAGATCGCCGCAATCTGGCGCGGCGGCTGCATCATCCGCGCCCGCATGCTCGACCGCATCATGCAGGCCTACGCGGCGCCCCCGCCGCCGGCCAATCTGTTGCTCGCTACGGATTTCCGCGACGCCGTCGTCGCCGCCGACAGCGACTGGCGGCGCGTTGTCGCGCTCGCCGTCGAAAGAGGGGTCGCCACCCCGGCCTTCTCGTCGACGCTCGCCTATTGCGACGGCCTGCGCCGGCCGCGCGGCCCGGCGAATCTGTTGCAGGGCCTGCGCGACTATTTCGGCGCCCACACCTATCGCCGACTCGACAAGCCGGGCGTCTTCCATACCCGCTGGGGACAGGACGGCGAAGAAGTCGCCGTCGACTGAGACGAATCGCTCAGGCGGCCGCCCAATTCGCCGCGTGGGTGTTGAGGTAGATCGCGTAGAGCGACGTCTGGGCGGTGATGTAGAGGCGGTTGCGGTTGCGGCCGCCGAAGCAAAGGTTGGAGACGAGTTCGGGGATGCGGACGCGCCCGAGCAACGTTCCATCGGGCGCGTAGGCGCGCACCGAGTCGGCGCTGGACGTCCACAGGTTGCCGTGAATGTCGACGCGGAAGCCGTCGAAGAATCCGTTGTCGCAGACGGCGAAGACGCCTTTGTAGGCGAGCGCGCGGCCACCGGCGCCGACCGCATAGGCGTGAATGGCGCGCGGCGTGTCGGCAACGTGGGTTTCGCCCGTGTCGGCGACGTAAAGGATCGACTCGTCAGGCGAAAACGCCAGGCCGTTCGGCCGCACGCGGTCTCGCGCGACCGCCGTCAACTCGCCGGAGACGGGATCGAGGCGGAACACCAGCGCCTCGCCGATCTCGCTCTCGGCGAGCGCGCCCTCGTAATAGCCGTCGATGCCGTAGGTCGGATCGGAGAACCAGATCGAACCGTCCGACTTGACGATCACGTCGTTGGGCGAGTTGAGCCGCTTGCCTTCGAAATGCGTCGCCAGCGGCCGCCAGACGCCGTCGTGGTCGAGCCGCGAGATGCGTCGGCCGCCATGTTCGCAAGCGATCACCCGTCCTTCGGCGTCAAGCGCGTGACCGTTCTGGTGGCCGCACGGCGCCTCGAATACGCTGACGGAGGCGTCATCCTCGACGAAGCGCAGCACGCGGTTGTTGGGAATGTCCGACCACAGAACGTGACGGGCCGCTGGCGCGTAGACCGGCCCTTCGGCCCAGCGGCTCCCAGTCCACAGCCGCTCCAATTTGGCGTGGCCGATGATGAGCTTGGCGAATCGGGGTTCGTGGATTTCGTAATCGCTCATCGCTGTCGCTCATTTCGGCCGGTTCGCGGATCGGCCCGGACCGCTTCCGGGCCTTGACCCAGTCCCAATGATAAGCGCGATTGGTACCGGTAACAACCAAATCGCGTTGCGCGCCGGTGGCTGGCCGTGTCGCGAGCGTGAACCCAATCGACCTCGCGCGACCGTCGCCTCGGCGGTCGCCGCATTCAGTTAGGCTGCGCCGTCGCGGTTGCTGGGCGCCACGGCAATCCCTTGCTCTTCCAACCGACGCCCGGCCCGTCTCCCTCGAAGCCGTCGACGACCGTGTAGACGTTGGTGAGGCCGGCTTCGGCCAGAAGGTTGGCCGCCAGCGCGCTGCGCCTGTCGGTCCGACACGTCACGACGACGGCGTCATCCTTCGTCAGTCCTTTGGCGGCTAACCGGCTTTCGACTTGCGCGACGAAGTCGAGGTTCGGTCGGGGCTTGCGATCGCTGTTGGAAAGCAAGAACAACGGCACGTTGGCGTCGACCGTCGTGGCGACACCTGACGACGCCAATTCCTCCGGCATTCGGACGTCGACGAACAGACTGTGGCCGCCCCGTTGGGCGAGGAACGGCGGAACCTCCTCCGCCGTCAGGTAGAGGCCCAGCGTCGTCTGTTTCGCTTCGGGAACAGCGGACGCGTCGGCGGCGAGGCCGGCCGCGTCCAGTGAAAGCAGGGCGGCGGCGAACGCGACGACACAGAGCGCAACGTTCACGATATCCGCCTCCTTCAGTCGATCAATGGCGCGTAAAGATTTTCTTCCAGTCGCGCGGGATATATTCGAGCAGCTTGTTGAAGCCGGGCGTCGCCTTGGCCCAGGCGCTCAGCGCGTGCCGGATGTAAGTCTCGCGCGCGTAGGCCTTGGAATCGACCCAGCAGAACTGCAGGCTCTTGCGCTCGCTCTTTTGCGGCAGGAAGCCGTGCCAGGATTTATCGGAGACCTTGAACAGGCACATCTTGCCGTATTCCGGCGGGTATTCGAAGGCGTAGTCCTCGCGGTCGTTGCTGCGCAGGATGCGCAAGCGGCCGCGCTCGTAAGGATACTCGCGCGTGAAGCCGAGCAGCACGGTGAACAACTTGTGCTTCGAGTCGGGGTGGGCGTAGCCCTCGTTGTAGTGCCCCGTGGTGCTGCCCATCATGACCATGGTGGGATAGCCCTTGCTCAGATCGACGCCGAACTTCTGCTCGACGATCTTGCGAAAGCGCGGGTTCAAGAGATCCTTGAGCACCGCGTCGAATTTGGGACCGTAGCGAAGATTGGGAACGCCGTAGGTTCCGCGATGCGGAATGACCGGCGAGTCGGCGAGAATCTCCTCCTTCATGCTGGCCGGCATGACGTTCTCGACAAACGCGTAATCATAAGGGTCGTGGCGAACCTCCATCGCCGCAAGAACCGACTCGTCGAGCACGGAAAATGGTTGGTCAGTGGAAGACATCTGTTCGTTCCTTCTTCAGATTTCGTGTCGCCGCCGCAGCCGTCGGCAGCCGGCGGTCTTTGGCGAAGTCCTAGTCGTGGCAGCCGCCTTCGGCGTGGTTGGCGCAACTGGAGGCGGGCGAAAACTTCGTCATGCTTCCATCCAGGAACGCCTGAATCACCTGGCTAACTTTGGCCGCGCCGCCATTCTTGTAGACGTCAATGCCGACCTGGCTGAAGCCCATGAGAGGCCGCATCCCCATTCCGCCGGCGATCAGGATCTTGACCCCGTGATTGGCCAAGAGATCGACGGGAAGCATGCAGCCGCCCTGCTGGTGGGCGACGTCGGGGAGAGAGTCCACTTTGGTGATGTCTCCGTTGTCGATCTCGACGAGCGTGAACAGGTCGCAGTGGCCGAAATGCTCGCTGACCTGCGCGTCGATTCCTCCCGGCGCGCAAGAGGGAACTGCAACCAATGTCGTGCTCATGCGGGCGTTTCCTTGACCTGGCAGATTGGATGTTCAGCTCTTTTTGATTTTTCCATCGCGGGCGCTGGCGGGTTTCACCTCGTAATCGCCGCCTGAGATGCGCAATGCGCGACCGTGAACCAACGCATCGGCGACGGCTTTGCGTCCCTCCGCGAGGATGCGGCCGAAGGTGTGGCGCGAAACGCCCATGCGCGACGCGGCGTTTTCCATCGTCAGCTCATCGAGGTCGGCCAGTCGTATCGCTTCGTATCCCTCGACGGAAAGGCAAACCTCGCTCAAATCCCGCAAAGGAATCGCGCGCGGTTTGAAGTAGGCAACCTTCGGCATGCCGTCGACGCGGCGGCATAGACGCGGTCGAGCCACGGCGTCCTCGTTGATTTGCTCAAATGCGCGTTATGGACTCCAATTGCCATTGTCAAACGTAGCGCTAGGTCGAGCGGGGGATTGGACTCAGATCAAAACGGCGGGGCATTCGGCCCCAACCGACATCCGGCAGAGCCCGCCAACCGCAGTTAGAGGGCGGATCGCATCGATGGATTCACGCTCGTCCGACACGCGGTCGGGGGAACGGAAGAGCGCGGCGAACGCCAATCCGCGTCGTGGTTGCAGCGACAATGTGTCGCCGCCGTCACGGCGGTTGGCTCACATTCGACGATGCGGTCCGCGGCGCGCTATCGCGCGGCGTTGCGCTCCGGATTTGACCGCGAGCAATGCAAGCGGGGCGATCACGATCTTTCATTCCGCATTCGCTGGTCGACGGCGAAAGACGATGGCAAGATCGCGCCCGAGCTCGCGAGAGCCGAATCGTCGTGGGAGGTTGCAATGGCTAAAGGTCAACTCAGGAGCAACAAGGAGGCCAAAAAGCCGAAGGCCGAAAAGGCGAAGGCGCATGCCTCGGCGTATAAACTCTCGCAGGTCAAAGGCCCGCAGTCGGTGATCGTGCCCCCGGCGAAGAAGTCGTAATTGACTTCGAGCGGATTGAATTGAGGACGCCGGCGCGCGCGTCGCGCGGCGTCGATCGACGGCGTTGAGCGCGCCCCACGCAAGGCGCGGACGCGTTTTCTTGGAGCTTTGACCTGTTCGCCGGCGTGACGAGCCGCGGCCGCTCGTCCGCGTTTTCACGCTCCGGCGACCACCCGATCACGAATGGCGTCGCCGCGTTTTTCGCGGTCGGCAAAGGTCCTGCGTCAGCACACCGCATTGTCGTCGTATACGACCTTGTATACGACGATTTACGGAGGACAGTGGGCAAGGTTTCGATCTTCCCGCTGGTTGGACCGCCGAGGGCGAACGCCGAGGCGCGAACGTGAAGACGCTATTCGTTGAGAAGGAGTCGTACTACGACTCCGCGCTGCTCATGCTGACGAGTCAGGAGGTGAAGAAGACCTCCGGCGTGCATGACGCAACGGTCGCCATGGGCACGGCGATGAACCTCGATCTGCTGCGGTCGCTCGGCTTCGACGCCGCGGCACTGGCCGAGGCGACGCCCAACGATCTCGTCATCGCCATCGATTGCGAGTCGGCCGAGAGCGCCCAAGCCGCGCGCGCCGCTGCCAAACTGGCGCTGAGCCGCAAAGCGAAGGCGGCGACCGGCGAAGCGGCGGCGATTGCGCCGACCAGTCTCGCCTCTGCCCTGCGCGCCCAGGACGACGCGAACCTCGCGGTCATCTCGCTGCCTGGCGCTTACGCGGCGCGCGAAGCCCGCAAGGCGCTGGAGAGAGGCCTGCACGTCATGCTGTTCTCCGACAACGTATCCCTTGCCGACGAGATCGCCCTCAAGAAGCTCGGCAGCAGTAAGGGCCTGCTGGTGATGGGGCCGGATTGCGGCACCGCGATCATCAACGGCATGCCGCTCTGCTTCGCCAACGTGGTCAGGCGCGGTCCGGTCGGCGTCATCGGCGCTTCGGGCACCGGCATCCAGGAAGTGACGTGTCTGATCGACCGCGCTGGGTCGGGCGTCAGCCAGGCGATCGGCGCCGGCGGGCGCGATCTCAAGAACGAACAGGTGGGCGGCGCGACGACGCTGATGGGCATTGAAGCGCTGGCCGGCGACGACGAGACCAAGGTCATCGTCATCATCTCCAAGCCGCCGGCGAAGGCGGTGGCTGAGCAGGTGGTCGCGGCGCTCGAGCGCGCCGGCAAGCCTGCTGTCGCGTTCTTCGTCGGCGCCGCGCCTGAGACTCGCCGGACCGGTTCAGTCGTCCATTTCGCCGGCAATCTCGAGGAGACCGCCGCGATGGCCGTCGCCTTGGCCAAGGGCAAGCGTTACGCGCCGCGCGCCTTCACGGCGCCCGAGGCCGAGATCGAGGCGACCGTCAAACGTGAAACGCGCCGCCTCGCGCCGTCGCAGCGTTACCTGCGCGGCTACTTCACCGGCGGCACGCTCGCCGACGAGGCCTGGATCGTCGCGCATCGCGCGACCGGCGCCGTTCATTCCAACAACCAGACCGATCCCAAGTTCTTGCTTGCCGATCCGCATCGCTCGGTCGGCCACACTGTGGTCGACCTCGGCGACGACGCCTTCACCGTCGGCCGCCCGCATCCGATGATCGACCCGAGCGCCCGCGTCGAGCGGATGATGGCCGAGCGCAAAGACCGTGGCATCGCAGTCGTCGTGGTCGACGTCGTCATCGGCTATGGGTCGCACCCGGATCCGGCGGGAGCGCTCGCGCCCGCCGTCGAGGCGATGCGCGCGGCGGCGCACAAGCGCGGCGGCTATCTGCCGGTTCTCGCTTCAATCACCGGGACCGCCGGCGACCCGCAAAGCTTCTCGAAGCAGAAGGCGAAGCTCGAGGCGGCAGGCTGCGTCGTCATGCCCTCGAACCACCAGGCTTGTGCGCTGGCGACCAAGATTCTCGAGCGAATTGGGGCGCGCAGAAAGAGCAGAAAGGCAGGCGCGCGATGACTGAGCAATCCCGCGTCGCGCTCGTGACGACGCTGTTCAACAGCCAGCTGTCGGTCATCAACCTCGGCCTCGCCTCGTTTGCCGAAAACCTCGCCGCCGTCGGCGCCGAGGTCGTTCAGGTGGATTGGCGGCCGCCAGCGGGCGGCGACGCCGTCGCGCTCGACGCGCTCGACCGCATCGCCAGCGGCGGAACCGACGTCGATGCGGCCAACAAGAAGGCCGTCGACATCCTGCTTGCCGCCAAGCCGACGCTGATCGACATCGGCATCGCCGGCGAGGTCATCCCCGGCATGACGCCGACCACCGTTCTTCACGCCGGACCGCCGGTGACGTGGGAGCGGATGTGCGGCCCGATGAAGGGCGGTGTGATCGGCGGGCTGATCTACGAAGGCTTGGCGAAGGACCGCGCCGAAGCCGAGGCGCTCGCCGCCTCCGGCCGCATCACCTTCGCGCCCTGCCACGCCCACGGCGCCGTCGGCCCGATGGCCGGCATCGTCACGGCGAAGATGCCGGTGTGGATCTTCGAGAACGCCGCTTTCGGCAACCGCGCCTTTTGCACGGTCAATGAGGGGCTCGGCAAGGTTTTGCGTTACGGCGCGTTCTCCGACGAGGTGCTTACGCGTCTGCGCTGGATCGAGACGGACCTCGCGCCGGTCATGAAGAAGGCGTTGAAGCTACACGGACCCATCGACCTGAAGGGCGTCATCGCCCAGGCGCTGCAGATGGGCGACGAGGGCCACAACCGCAACCGCGCCGGCACCTCGCTGATTATCCGCGAGCTCGCGCCGACGCTTGTCCAGCTCGGCGAGCCGGTCGAGCGGATCGTGCGGATTCTCAACTTCCTCAACGCCAACGACCACTTCTTCCTCAATCTGTCGATGCCGTCGTGCAAATGCGCGCTCGACGCCGCGCGTGGCGTCAAGGGCAGCTCGATGATCGTTGCGATGGCGCGCAACGGCACAGACTTCGGCGTCCAGATTTCCGGCCTCGGCGACCGCTGGTTCACCGGACCGGCGTCTATGGTGGAAGGCCTCTATCTGCCGGGCTATTCCGCCAAAGACGCGGCGCCGGACATTGGCGATTCCGTCATCACCGAGACGGCGGGCATCGGCGGCTTCTGCATGGCCGCCGCGCCGGCGATCGTGAAGTTCGTTGGCGGCTCCCCCCAGGACGCCATCGCCTACACGACCCGCATGTACGAGATCACGTTGGCGGAGAACGCCGCCTACCAGATCCCGGCGCTCGACTTCCGCGGCTCGCCGACCGGCATCGACGTCCGCAAGATCGTCGAGACCGGCATCCTGCCGGTCGTCAATACCGGCATCGCCCACAAGGAGCCGGGCGTCGGCATGGTCGGCGCCGGGCTCGTCAAGCCGCCGCGGAACTGCTTCCGCGACGCCGTGCTCGCCTTCGCCGAGGCGTACGGCGCGCCGCCAGCATCATCGAGGAGCGAATCATGAAACCTGTCGATCTGACGATCCCGCTCGGCGTCGGCACGCCGCCCTGGCCG
>Ga0182014_10001567_pt1 | contig 30314 bp, 26 predicted proteins | sample 612S2DmetaG_FD_120489 | JGI IMG/M metagenome (GOLD analysis project Ga0182014, IMG submission 120489) | Permafrost microbial communities from Stordalen Mire, Sweden - 612S2D metaG | ecosystem: Environmental > Terrestrial > Soil > Wetlands > Permafrost | place: Sweden: Stordalen | collected... | reverse complement strand
AGTTCGCGATACTGCGCCAGATCAAGCTTGAGTGTGGCGCCTACCTGCTTGACTGCTTTGATGGCCGCCGAGAAGCCGACGCGCGAAACCGAAAGCCCCACGTTTACAGCCGGACGGACGCCGGAGTTGAACAAGTCTGTTTCCAGAAAGATCTGCCCGTCGGTAATCGAAATTACGTTGGTCGGAATGTACGCCGAAACGTCGCCCGCCTGCGTCTCAATGACCGGCAGAGCGGTCAGCGAACCGCCGCCCTTTTCCTTGGACATTTTGGAAGAACGCTCCAAGAGGCGCGAATGCAGATAGAAGACGTCGCCCGGATAGGCTTCGCGGCCCGGCGGACGGCGAAGCAAGAGCGAAATCTCGCGGTAAGCCATCGCGTGCTTGGAAAGATCGTCGTACATCACCAGAGCGTGGCGGCCCGAATCGCGGAAATACTCACCCATGGAGGTGGCCGCGTAGGGAGCAATGTAAAGCAGCGGTGCAGGCTCACTGGCCGAGGCCGCCACGATGATGGTGTGTCCCATCGCTCCGGCTTCCGTGAGCGTCTGGACAACTTGAGCGATCGACGAGCGCTTCTGGCCAATGGCGCAGTAGATGCAGATCAGATCGTTCTTGGCGTTGTTGATGATAGTGTCTAGTAGAACAGCGGTCTTGCCCGTCTGGCGGTCGCCGATGATCAGCTCGCGCTGGCCGCGACCAATCGGAATCATCGAGTCGATAGCCTTCAGGCCGGTGGCCATAGGCTCGCGGACTGGCTGTCGAGCGATGATGCCAGGGGCCAAACGCTCAATCGGCAGCGAACTTGTGGAGGCAATGGGGCCTTTGTCGTCGATGGGCTGGCCCAGCGCGTTTACCACGCGGCCGATCATGCCCTCACCCACAGGCACGCTCAAAATTGTTCCGGTGCGCTTTACCTCGTCGCCTTCGCTCAGCTCGGTATAGTCGCCCAGAATCACGGCGCCAACCGAATCCTCTTCGAGGCTGAGGGCCAGTCCTGCAATGCCGTGCGGGAAGCTAAGCAACTCGCCGGCCATCGCTTTGTCCAGCCCATGAAGGCGGGCAATGCCGTCGCCGAGCGAAGTGATCGTCCCGACTTCGTCGACCTGGACCTTCGAGTCGTAGTTCGCGATCTGCTCGCGAAGAAGTTGCGTAATCTCGTCTGCCTTGATCTGAGCCATCTCTGTCCTTTTAGGGGTTAGAGATCAGGGTTTGGGGGTTAGTTTGATCCTGCCAACCCTGATTTCCTACCCTAGGTCCCAATTCCCGTTTCATAGCTACTAAAAACTGTTCACTACCTGCGGTCAGTATTCTCTAATCCCTGACCCCTAATCCCTAATCCCTGCCGTCTAACCGGCGACAAGAGCTTCCTTCAATCGTTCCAGGCGTCCGCGGACGGAACCGTCATACACCGTGGAGCCGATACGCACCACCGTCCCGCCTAGGATGGATTGGTCGATCTTGAAGCTGGCTTGTATCTTTGCGCCGGCCAGTTTGCCGACTCCGGCCAACAGCCCCGCGCGGTCTTCTTCGTTGATTTCTCGCGCCGTTACAATCTCTACCGGGCGGATGCCCTGCCGTGCCTGCAACTCCACGCGATAAGCCTCAGCCACATCGCGTACCTCGCCGATGCGGTCATTTTTAATGAGCACCGCCAGCAGATTGCGCAATTCCTTCCGAAGCCCGAGCTTGATGTTCAACTGGTCCAGAATCGCGATTTTCTGCGTTGCGGCAACGGCTGGATTCACGAAGAAATCCCGCAATTCGGCGCTCTCATCCCAGGTTGCAAGAAAGTCATTGAACTGCTGGTCGAGTGCGGCCGTGTCCAGCTTTTCGGCTGTTACCACGTCTGCAAAAGCGCGTGCGTAACGCGCAACAAAGGCTGCCATCTAGTTCTGCCCTCCCTGATGCGCGGCCTTCCGAGCCTCGCCGTCTCCGGCCACATCGCCGAGGAATTCGGCAATCAGTGCTCGATCCGTTTCCGGAGTTAAAACCAGTTGCTTGGAAGCCTGGCTGATGGCCAGATCAGCGGCAAAGTTGCGGAGCGAGCGGCGGGCCTGGGCGGCGGAGGCGCCAATCTCTTGCTCGGCGGTGGCAACGATGCGGGCGCTTTCTTCCCCGATTGTGGACTTGATACGCGTCTCGTCCTGGTGGCTTTCCTCTTCCATCTGGGTGCGAATCTGGGCAATTTCGCCGTCCAGGCCGGAGAGCTTGGCTTCGATGGCGGTCAGCCTTGTATTGGCCTCCGCGGTCACCTTGCGGGCCGACTCGATATCGCTGCTCACCTTCTCGCGGCGCTTGCGGAGGTACTTGGGCAGCCACTTTACGATTGGGATGCCAAGGCCCAGCACCACGATGAGGAAGTTGATGATCTCGAAGGAGCGAGCCGCGGTCTCCGGGCTCAGATTGAATGTCTTGGCTGTTGCCTTCACCAGCGGGCCTTCGAGCCGGAAGGCGTTGGTCTGCGCTTCATCGGAGTCGGCCGCCTCGGGCTTGGCCGTCTGGCTGGATGGAGAAGCCGCGACCGGTGCTGTGGAATTGGCTGCCGGAGCCGCTTCCTGGGCCTGAACCCGGAAGGGCGCGGCAGAGGTGGCGGCAATCAACACGGCCAGCGAAAAAATAAGAAAAACTCGATTGGTAATACGCGCTTGTTGCATGAAATCTTTCAACGGACCCCCCCGGCGGCCACGGGCAGTACGGCGCGTACCACCTGGCTGGCCAAATCCCCAGCTGAGGCCTGGAGATCAGCCTTGGCGTGCGTGGCTTCGGCTTCCAGATCCGCCTTGGCTTGGCTCACTTTGAGTCCGGCAGCCTTGCGGGCCACGTCCAGAGCCGCATCGCGCTCGGAATTCCACGTCTTCACGCGGGCCTCGCGCATCTTGAAAACCTCGCTGCGAGCATGGCGTAGCTTGTCGGCGTATTCGGCCGCCCTGGTCTCGGCCTGGGCAATGGCCTTCTGTGCGTCTTCGTGAGCGCCCACGGTGCGGGCGCGCCGCTCTTTCAGCGTGGCCGTCAGCGGTCCCTGCACCAGAAACTGGTATGCCAGGACCAGCACGATGAAGAGCAGAATCGTTGGCACGGCGCCAAGCAGAAGCGTCCCGAGTTGTTGAATGATCTCTTGCATGCTGTCCGGTTCGTCTAGATTGTTCAGGCGGTCTGTGTGGTCTCTCGCGCGTGGGTGAACACATTTTTTGTATCAGGAGTGGAACCGTCAAGTCAACGCGTAGAACCCCAAATCCAGGAGTCCCGTGACAGCGGTCACTTTATGGAACTACTGTTCAAAAAAAGAACTTGATTTCGCCTAAAACAAGCCTAGACTGAGATTACCACCTAGACCCGGTCCAGGGTCCAGCGGGCGGCCGGCTTCGGGAAGTCCTTCCACTCCCGGAGCTGGTAGCCCGCTTCTTCACTTTTCAGGCCATTTTTTCTTCTACAACCGACTGTCTTCGCTAGGGTTTCGCGGCCGGTTTATCCTGCGAAAGCAGGCCTTGGGCGCGCAGCCAGTTCTCCAGCAGGTTGGGCCACTGATCCAGAGCCGCGTCGCCCTTGCCCAGACCAATGCCGTGGGGCCCGTTCGGGAAGATGTGGATCTCGGAGGGAACACCGGCCTTGACCAGCGCCTCGTAAAAGCGCAGCCCCTGCTCCACGGGAACCGCCTGATCGTTGAAGGTGTGATAGAGAAAGGTGGGCGGCGTCTCCTTGGTGACCAGCAACTCTGGAGAGTATCCTGTTCGCAAAGCCTCGCACCGGTCCATCGGATTTTCTTTCTCGCAGGAGATCAGGTATCGGGAATCGGAAGCAGAGAGGGCGCCGATCCACGGGTAGCCGAGAACCAGATAGTCCGGGCGGCTGGAGACGCGTTCGATAGGATCCTCAGCCTCCGGATTGCCGGGAACAAACTTGGTGGCGGACAGGGCTGCCAAATGGCCGCCTGCCGAGAAGCCGATGATAACAATGTGGTTGGGATCGATCTGGTAGTCCCTGGCCCGTGCCCTCACCAGTTGCACCGCACGCCGCGCGTCGAGCAGAGGAACGGGGAGCGGATAGCCGTGTGAGGCGAGCCGGTAACTCAGGACGAAGGCGCGAAAGCCGCGCGTCGTAAACCAGTCGGCCACTTGGCGGCCCTCATGGTTGCCCGCCAGGTGGAGATAAGCTCCGCCCGGCAGAATCACCACGGCGGAGCCATTTTCCTGGTTTTTCGCCGGCTCAAAGACGGTCAGCGTTGGCGTGTCCTCGCAGGCCTTGCCCTTGGCCTCGGGGGCGTTGCCCGGCCATAGGCGTATCGTCTGGATACCTAAAAACTCATTGTTATTGCCGGCCATTGCGCAGGGTTCTTTTTGCGCCCGCACCGGTCCGCACGCCAGCAAAGTCACAGCCAAAACTGCAAAAAATGCTCTCATCGGCAACCTCACAACTCTTCGCGGTGATTCTACAGGCCGCAGGGAAACTCCCCCAGGCAAGGAATTCCTCAGTTTCCGGCCTTGGCGATGAAGGCCGCCAGATCGTCTTTCAACTGGTGGAGGGCATCGACGTTGAGATAGATCATGTGTCCCGACGGGTAGTAGCCAAACTGCACATTGCCGCGTAGCGCGGGGTCCAGGCCCATATGCGCCAGGTCGTACTCGGTGGCAAAAAATGGCGTGGCCAAGTCGAAATAACCGTTGGCCGAGAAGACCTTCATGTGGGGGTTCTTGCGCATGGCGCTGGCCAGATCAGCGGCCACCCAGGGCTGCGCCTGCTCGTTGCCGGGGCCCATCATGGGTCCGCCGCTGGTGGGCTTGTGCTTCCAGTCCCACTGGCCGATGGAGTTGGCGCTGGGCCGGTAGGCGTCGGTCGTCTCGTACTTCAGATCGCGCTGAAGATAATCGTGCAGGGCGGCGACAAAAGCGCCCATAATGCCCGTGTCGGAAGCGTCATAGCTGGGCGCCTCGCCAGCCGCGTCCACGTCCACGCCCTCGAAGCGCATATCGTAGCGGCCGAGGGTCCGGCGGTCGTCGCGCAGCACTTCCTTGCGGAAGCGCGTGGGTGAGATGCGCAGGTTGGACTCCTTCACGTAGTCCACGCTCAGGCCCGTCAACCGGCTCACCTCCTTGGCTACAGCGTCCAGTTGCGCGGCGGGCAGGTTATGGCCGGCAAACAGCGCCTGCGCGTAGGGTCCGGAGGCAAAGACGCGCGCCTGCTCCACCCAGGCCGCAAGGTCCGCGGGCTTGTTGGGAATCTTGTTATAGTACCAAGCCGCCGCAGCGTAACTGGGCAGATTTGAGATGTAAACCGTGTCGTAGCCGCCGGCGCGCACGCCGTAATTCAGAATCGAGGAGATCAGTACCACGCCGTTCAGTTGCACGCCGTCGTTGAACAGCATATCGGCCAAGGCAGCCGATCGCGTTGTCCCGTAGGACTCGCCAATGAGAAACTTTGGTGAATTCCAGCGTTGGTTCACATTCAGGTAGCGCTGGATGAAGCGGTCGAAGGCGCGCAGATCCTGATCCACGCCGGTAAAGTCCTTGGCTGTCGCCTTGCCCACGGCGCGTGAGTAGCCGGTGAGCGGGGCGTCGATGAAGACCAGGTCGCTCTTGTCCAGCAGCGAATACTCGTTGGGAACCAGCTTGAAGGGCGGTCCGATGGTAGAGTTGGGGCTGTCGGTTACGATGCGCACCGGCGAGAACGATCCCATGTGCAGCCACAGCGAGGCCGACCCAGGGCCGCCGTTATAGAGGAAGCTTACCGGCCGCGTTTGGGCGTCGACGCCATCCAGCGTATAAGCTACGTAGAAGATGCTCCCGTAGGGCTTGTCGTCCTCGTCGCGGATGATGAGTGTGCCGGCAGTCGCCGTGTACTTCAGCGTCTTGCCGCCCAGCGCCAGCTCGTGATGCGTGGCCACGGGCTTTTCCGGCGGAACAGGCGTTGCTTCCTTGTCGGCGTCTTTGTCTTTATGCTGATCAGCACCCGCCGCTGGCGTTTGTGCCGAGTTATGGATCTCCTGTGCCGGCGCGGCAGGGAAGAGGAAGAACGAGACCAGTGCAACCAGTAGGACTACATGAAGCCGCTGCACTACTTTCATGAGCAAAGGACCTCCAAAATGATCAAATCATTCTAGCACCGCGCCGCCATAACCTTCGAAGTTCATCTCTTGCAGGCTAGACTTCTTACAAGGCTAACTTCCCACTTTCTCCGCAGCGTGGGGGATAGTCCTGGCTTCTCACTCCTGATCTCTGTTTTCTTTACAGCCACATCACCGTGTGCCCCGGGCAGGAACTTGCGGCTTGCGTGGTCAGATCTTCCGCCAGTCCAAATCCGTAGCGGGCAAAATAATAGGCCGCGCCGTGCACCCGGTCCTGCAATACGCCGCCGGGATAGAGCGCCATGCTAATAGCCCCGGCGTGACGGCTGAGCTGGGCCTCGCGCTGCAACTGGAAGTTGGCCGCCAGGCGCCGCAATCGGCTCATCTGGTAGCGCATCTTGCTGGCCGCGGTTTCAGCCGACCGGCCAAGGCCCGCATCCAGTGAACGCATCCAGTTGATGAGCGCCGTCAACTCACCGTCAAGCGCCGTGCCCGCCGCCGCAAGCTCCCGTTTTTCCTCGTCGGGCATGACTTGAGCAGCCAGAGACTGCGCCAGCGACGTTCCGGGTTCGGCCAAAACCCGCTCCAACGTCAACTTGTGCTGGCGCAATAGTTTTCCGATGGCCGGCTCGACCAGCGTGGCGGAAAAACGCGGTAGCGCAGGGGTGACCCTGTTCAGAATGCGCTCATAGAGCACGGCGGATTGGGCAAAGTAGGCAATCTCCGCTGGTCCGCCAACGATAGCTGAAGTCGAAAGCAGAAAATCCTGAAAGACGGGCCTGAGCAGCGCCGAAGGCGAGATGCGCTCCGGCTCGACCGCGAGAATTCCGAGCAGATCTGCGGTGGAAAATCTCCTGTTGCCGGCTTGCCACAAGCCGTTGGGTTCCTGGGCCCCGGGAACTGTCCGCTTCAGGGCAACGCGCGCGCCGGTGTGCTCGTCGATGAGGAAGAGCAGACTGGACTGCGGCATGACGGCAACTTGGGCGTGATAGCCGGTGGCTTCCAGCTCCCGGTTGCGGTCGAGGAGCGCCAGGTGCAACTCATCGGCTCGTTCGATGGCCGCACTTAACACGGGCGCGCCCATGCTGTGAAATTCGCGGCCGCTTGCGTCCAGCATCAGCAGTCCTTGCGCGGCAAAAACCTTGGAATAAAACTCTGCGAAGGCTTGGGCGAAAGTGCGGCCCGGTTTGTAGGCTGCGGCCAACGCATCCATGGCGTCGGAGTTGCCGAGCAGCCCTTGGGCCTCGTCGAGTAGTGGGTTAATCGAGTCGTCCAGAACAATGCCGCCCACCGGCCGCGGCGCCTCGGGAGCTGACGAATACCTCAGAGTGCGCAGCTCGCGGCGCGCGGGAATGACGACATGGTTAATCTCGGCAAAGTCGTGGTCTTCGGTGGCCAGCCAGAAGATGGCTGCGTGAGGCCGGCCCGCGGCCGTAGCCTGGCGACCGCGGGTCAACGCGGTAGCCGCCTTGAGTGGCGTGAACAGCGGCCCGCCAAACAGGCCCACCTGCTGGCCGGTTACCACCACTCCCGCGCCGTTTCGCAAAGCATCGAGGGCCGCTGCGGCAGCTGGGGAAGACGAAGCATTCTGCTTGGCCAGCAGGCAGAGCAGCTCCGGCCAGTGTGCGGGCCGCTGCGGAGAAAGGTGCTTCCGCTCCTGCCAACTCTGGTCAGAAGGGGCAGAGGCGTGGAACCGCTGCGCCGCTGCTGCGCCGGAGCAGTAGTCCAGAAACAGCCGATGCAGTCCTGGCACGACGGTGATGGGATAACAGTCTGCGGTCAACAACGTATTCTCTTGGTCATAGAAAATCTCTGGTCGAACCCAATGCACATGAAAAAAATGGGATTCTGCTCTGTTAAGGATGCCACGCCAGGCCCAATCGATGCACGAGTATGATTCTGTTGTGGCATTCAGGCCAGGCGGTGCGTATATTCTTGATCTGGTTGCCCAAGTTGTTCGGCTGCGCTCCGATTGCGCTCCGAGGAGAGACAAGAGATGCCCAAGAAGAAAAAAGCTGTGAAGTCCGCCGCGCCCAAGAAAGCAAAGGCCGTTAAGCCCAAGGTGAAGAAAGCCACAAAGCCCAAGGTGAAGAAGGTGCTCAAGGCGGCAAAATCCCTGAAGCCCAAAGCGAAAAAGGCTCTCAAGGCCGCAAAAGCCCTCAAGCCCAAGGTGAAGAAGGCGCTCAAGGCGGCAAAAGCCCTCAAGCCCAAGGCGAAGAAGGCTCCCAAGGCGCTCATGCCGGCAGTAGAGGGAACAGCTGAACTCATCAGCTCCGAGACAGTCTTCGAGGGGCCGCTCTTCCGAGTACTTCGCGACCGATTGATCGAGCCGGGCGGTAAGGAGGCCACGCGCGACATCGTACGCCACAACGGCAGCGTGGTCATCTTGGCCATCGACAACACGACCAACAAGCGAGATCCCTGGATTGTGGTTGAGCGGCAGTATCGCCATGCCGCCGGCCGGTTCCTATGGGAGCTGCCGGCCGGCAAGTTGGAGCCGGGCGAAGACGTCCTTCTGGGAGCCCAACGGGAGCTCGAAGAGGAGACAGGCTACCGGGCAAAGAAATGGAAGCAGCTGGTCGAGTACTATGCCAGCCCCGGTTTTCTGGGCGAGTCGATGAAGATCTTTTTGGCCGAGGGATTGGTTGCCGGCGACGCCCATCCGGACGAAGACGAGCAGATTGAGCTTCGCCTGGTCAAGCTCTCCGAGGTGCTCAAGCTGATCGAAAAGGGCGCGATTCTGGATGGAAAGACGCTGACCTGCGTGCTCTTGTATGCGCGCAAGACGGCGGCCAAGCGAGGCAAATAGGGCGGAAGGTTGGCTCTAACCAATTCATTTTTTCAGTCAGGGCCGGCAGCCACAAGCCGGCCCTGGTTCATTTTGAGCGGTCGCCGCATGATATTTAGAATCGTTTTTACAATTTTCGCGTCATAATGCATATCGGTGGGCATTCCCCAGTTCGTTGCTCACCGCACCTCACAGGATGTAAGGAAGGAAGAACCTGTGGCTCAATACAAAGGGAAGGTCAAGTGGTTTAACAACGCCAAAGGCTACGGCTTCATCGGACGCGAAGACGGGCCGGATGTATTCGTCCACTACTCATCAATTCAGTTGGACGGATACAAGACGCTGAAAGAGGGCGATGATGTAGAGTTCGACATCGTCCAAGGCCAGAAAGGCGCCCAGGCGGATGCAGTGGTCCGGCTGCGTGGCGTCTCATCTCCAACGCAGTCTGAAGGCGCGTAAGACCGGGCGTAAGCGCAAGTCTGCCCTCGGGCGGTTCCTCTGATGTGTGCCTATTGTTTTTCTCTTGTCACAACACTCAATGTTCCACGTAAGTCTCGTGTTTCCTATGGGTTCCTCACCGGAGTGTGGAACTCGGCGATTTCCAAGCTGTGCTCAGGCTGAAACCCTCCACGTCCCCCCAAAGCATTGCTTTCCCTACAAACTTCGGCACGCTTCCGCGAAGTTCCGTACGAAATTCATGGCTCATTTTGTGTCCGTGGAGATAAGATAAGTCGCTATGAGCCTACTTCATCAGGAATCACCGGAAGAGGTTGACGATGCAGCTCGCGGTGAAGAGTTCACCAAAGGGAGCAGCCACGTGGTCTGGGCCAGCATTGCCGCGGTTGTTCTGGTCACCATTGCCGTCGCCGGCTATGTGATCGCCGGGCAGAAGCCTCCCGTGGCCACGGGAGAGATTGTCCAGGTGTGGGCTCATCCACGGCACGTCGAAACCCCAGGAATCGACGCCAATGGGGCGCCCATGGCCAAGCAGAGCTTCGACCAAGTACTCATCTTTGCCCATGTAAGGGTGAAAAACGAGAGCACGGTGCCGCTTTATCTTGAGGATGTGCTGGCCAATGCCAAGCTGGGGAATGGCACTCTTTCCGTCTCTGCGGGAAGCGCGGGGCAGTACGAGCAGGTCTTTATCGTCTATCCCGAGTTGGCTCCGCTGCACAGCAGCGCACTATCGCCCCGCGCGACGATCGCCCCGGGACAGAGCTTGGACGGGAACGTTCTTTGGGCTACCCTGCTAACCAAACAGGAGTGGGACGCGCGCAAGGACCTGAACTTCACTTTCAAGTTCCACTACCAGCCCAACTTGGTGCTCGCGCCCCACACCGCGGTTACTGAGCAGTAGGCGCGTTCTTCGGCGCCGAAAGATAACCGCTGATCTGATTATTCTTTCCGCCCACGGAGTTCACCACGACCTCGAAGAGCATCGGCTCCTTGCCGCTATAGAACTGTAGCGGCTCGTTCAGGTTCCGATCCTTCTTCTCGTACTGCTTGTCATCGGAGAAGACCACCAGCGTATAGCGGCTCTTCTTGGCGTCGGCCTTTTTCAGTTGCAGGCTCACCGTGCCCACGGGCTTCTTTTGGCCCTTGATCAGGGTGAACTCGTAGTAGTTCCGGTCACCCTTGTGCTTGAGCAGTTCGAGCTCATCGTGATTGCGGGCAATCAAACTGCTGTGGCCGGTCAAATCACCCTTCATGGATTGCAACTGGCTGATGGTAGTGGCTAGATCGTTCTGCGTCTTGCCCAAATCAGTTTTTACTCCGCCCACATCGGTCTTCACATTTGAGACCTCGGTGGAGACGGCGTTTACCTGCTCTGCGGTCTGTTTCTGAGCGGTGGACAGCCGTTGGGCATTGGCCTCCTGGGCATTTTCACGGCGGATAATCTCCTGGGCCTTGGCGTCCATCTGCTTCTGCGTCAGTCCCAGCGAGTTGCCCAACTCCTCAGTGGCAACCTTGAGACGGGCGTCTGTTTCGCGCAGGTCGGAGGCCAGCTTCTTGTTTTGATCCTTGGCCTCGGTCAGCGCAGCTTCCTGGCCGTTCATGCGGCTGCTGATCGTATAGCTCCAGATCAGGCCGCCCACCCCTGCCAGCAGGGCCACGGCGACAGCCGCCAACAACGCACCAGAGTAGCTTCGGGGGGTTTCTTCAAGTTCACTCATCTCTTTGCCTTTCTTGGGCGGTCCGTCTTGCGAACCGCGCCTCGTAGGTTGGCGCCTTCCTCGCGGTTAGACGCCGCCAAAATTCTTCCCCGGGATTTCCGTCTTTCTACCGGGATTCCACCCAGAATACCGAATTGCGAAGATCCGGCTTCGGCACCAATGGGCGGAGTCTACAGAATATAGAAATATTCTCGCTTGTGCTGGCAAAGCTGCCCGCTTTTGTACAGGACAGGCTCGAAAACAGGGGCAGCCGGGCAGTTTCCGCGCGCGTCCTGCTTCGCGCTTCGTGACAATCATGGAATCGTGCGATATAAACATCTTGACCGCACATTCAGGCGGGGCTCTTTTTCCAGGGTTAGGGCTATAGCAAAACCAGAGTTGCTGTGCCCAAGGGCAATGTCCTCAGGTGGCTTTTTCTCAAGAAAGAGCCACCTCGCAAATTCTCAAGAAGGGCATATTCACTCTGGTTTTGCTTTCTAACACGGCTTCTCGCAATGAAATGACCGCCAGAGGGAGATCCGGGGCTATGTCGACTGCTGTCGCGGTGAAGGGTTTGGAAGGAATTGTCGCGGCGAACTCCGGGATCTGCTGGATCGACGGAGAAGCGGGCGTGCTGTCTTATCGGGGAATCGACATCCACGAGTTGGCTCTGCACTCGACCTTCGAGGAGACCACCTACCTGCTGTGGAACGGCACCCTGCCCAACCAGCTTGAGCTGCGCGAATTCCAGTCACAACTATCGCTGGCCCGTGAGTTGGACTATCGCATCATTGACCTGCTGCGCAGCATTCCCATCTCGGCCACGCCCATGGAGGTGCTGCGCACTACGGTCTCAGCGCTCAGCTTTTACGATGCCGACGAGAAGGACAACTCCCACGCCGCCAACGTGCGCAAGAGCTATAACCTCACCGCACAGATCGCCATGATCGTGGCCATCTACGACCGTCTGCGCAAGGGGCTGGAGATTGTTCCCCCCGATCGCACGCTGAACCACGCAGCCAACTTCCTCTGGATGCTGAATGGCGTGAAACCCTCCGAGACGGCAACCCGGACGATGGACGTAGCCCTGATCCTGCACGCAGAGCACGAGTTGAACGCCTCCACCTTTGCCGCCCGTGTCATCGCAGCCACCCTGTCGGATGTGCATTCGGCCGTCACTGGTGCCCTCGGCGCTCTCAAGGGGCCGTTGCACGGAGGCGCCAACGAAGGCGTCATGCGGCTGCTTTACGAGATCGACAAGGCGGGTGCTGACCCGGTCGATTATGTCAGGAATATGCTGGCCGCCAAACAGAAGATCTCCGGCTTCGGCCATCGCGTCTACAAGACCGAGGACCCCCGCGCCACACACCTGCGCAAGATGAGCGAGCAGTTGGGCAAGGACGCGCGCCAGTCCAAGTGGTTTGAGATGTCCCGCGCTATCGAGCTCTACATCAACGCTGACAAAAAGCTGAACGCCAATGTGGACTTCTACTCGGCTTCGACGTACGCGACTTTAGGCATCGACATCGACCTCTACACGCCTATCTTCGCCATCAGCCGCATCGCTGGTTGGACCGCGCACATCATCGAGCAGTTAGACGACAACCGTCTCATCCGCCCCCGCGCCGAATACATCGGTCCGCCTTACCCTGCGCCCTATATTCCGATGGAGAAGCGCGGATAGCGGCGCAGGCCATCTCACCGGATGGCTAATGTTGCTTTAGGAAAGGCGCTGCGTTAAAGACTGCGGAAAAACTGATTTCGGGCATTTTGATTGAGATTAGTCCTTGTTCCGCAACCTATTCAGCCGCGCCATCACAAGACATCGTGCAGATCGATTACAGCCCATCACGGGCCTCACCGTGAGGCGCATTGAGGAAAAGGCGTTACTCTTCCCGCAGCCGATACTTCCGCAGCCGCCCCATCAGCGACGCCGGGCCGCTGACCGTGAGCCGGACGAGGTTGCCTTCATACTCCCTCGAATGGATGATCATGCCTGACTCGATGGCTGCCAGCACCGCCCCCTCCTGCTGCGGAACGCGCAGCTCGGCGTCGATGATAGGGTCGGAGTGCAAGGCCTGGTCGATGGCCGTTAGCAGCGCATCCATTCCCTCGCCGGTGCGCGCTGAAACAGGCACTTCGCCACTCCGCTCCAGCAGCCCCTGGCGCTCGTGCTCCCCCAGCAGGTCGATCTTGTTCAGAACTTCGATGCGTGGCTTGCCGAGGACCTCCAACTCGTCGAGCACCTTCTCGACTTGTGTCTTTTGCTCCGCGCCATAGGTCGAGTTTGCATCGCGCACATGCAGCAGCACCTCGGCCTGCGCCACCTCTTCCAACGTGGCGCGGAAGCTGGTAACCAGCGTGTGCGGAAGGTTGCGGATGAAGCCGACCGTATCGGACAGGAGAACCTTGCGGTGACTGGGTAGTTCGATGGCCCGAAGTTTGGGGTCGAGAGTTGCGAACATCCGGCTTGACTGCAAGACCTGGGCGCCGGTCAGCTGGTTGAAGAGCGTGCTTTTGCCGGCGTTTGTGTAGCCCACCAGGGCCACCGTGGGCACCGGAACCGACTCACGGCGCTGGCGCTGCTGTTTACGTACCCGGCGCACAGAGTCCAGTTCAAGTTTCAAATGGTCAATACGGCGCTTGATCTGGCGGCGATCCGTTTCCAGCTTGGTCTCGCCCGGTCCGCGGGTCCCGATGCCGCCGCCCAACTGCGACATCGCCTTGCCTTTGCCGGTCAGCCGCGGCAGCATGTACTCGAGCTGTGCCAATTCCACCTGCAACTGTCCCTCGCGGGTGCGGGCGTGGCGGGCAAAAATGTCCAGAATGAGCTGAGTGCGATCCAAAACCCGGCAGGGAAGTGCAGCCTCCAGGTTGCGCAACTGAGTGGGCGTGAGGTCGTGGTCGAAGAGCACTAGATCGGCCTCTTGCGAGGCAACAACTCCGGCAATCTCCTCCACCTTGCCGGAGCCGATCAGCGTGGCCGGATCGGGACGACCGCGGCGCTGCATGACCTCAGCAACCACCACGCCGCCTGCGCTCGCCACCAGTTCACGAAACTCGGCTAGAGACTCTTCCGCGTCCAGTTCCGTGGAAGAACGCGCCTGAGCTGCTCTGGCTGGGGAAACGCCAGGAACAGGAAGATTCTCCGGCGCATCCTCATCGAGTTTGAAATCAGGGGCAGCCAGCTCCGGGCACACAACTACTTGCCGCATGCCGGCTTGGGCTGCGGGGTTACAGCGGGAGCGAATTCCCAAGTCCACTCCCACCAAAACCGCCCGTTCCCGGCCTCCACCCCAGCCGCTAAGACTCGGCGCTGGGGTGGATGTCTGAACGCCTGTTCTGTTCATCTCAACGGCCAACTGAGACCGCTTCCCGCCTACTATCGCTGCTCCCCGACTGCTGGAGGCGCTGCTGGCACCGCCGCGGCTGGGGCCGGAACTGCGTCCGTGAACGCGCCCACCGGACGGTGCTCGCTATGAAGCACGCCTCGGTTGCTCACCACGGTCGAGATGGCGTGCTTGAAGATCAACTGCTCCTGGCTGTTGTTTTCCAGCAGCACAGAATACTTGTCGAAGGACCGGATCTTTCCGGTTAGCTTGACGCCGCTGACCAGATAAATCGTGATGGGGGTTTTGTCCTTGCGGACCGTGTTCAGGTACGTGTCCTGAATGTTTTGTGCCGGCTTGTTCTCCATTTGCCGATCTCCTGCTTTCCTTGAGGGGTTGGATGCAACTGAAAAACATCTACTTGTACAAATCAGCGGGCATGCCGCCGGAAGTCCCGGAGTCGCCAAGTCCCGCAATGGCTTAACAATATAGGGCTTCACTAACCTTTTCAACCATCTCTTGCAGCAATTTTCTTTTTGGGGTCCGTTTTTCGCCATCCCGTGCTGCGGTGGCGCACCCACCATCCCTGCGTTCTGGTTCGATTTTGACAGCCGCGAAGCCATGAAGCTGCTAGCATAATGGTGTGAAAACTGAGCCGAATCCGCATCAGAGTTCCGCCCCAATCGCCCAGCCGGTGCCCATGCTGGACCTCAAGCGCCAGTACCGCCAGCTCCACAATGAAGTGATGGGAGCAGTCGGCCACGTGCTGGAGACGCAGCAATTCATCCTGGGCGAGTCGGTTGCCGCCTTTGAAAAAGCCGCGGCCGAGCAGTTGGGCGTGGCCCACGCCGTGGGCTCCTCCTCGGGCACTGACGCTCTCTGGCTTGCGCTGGCCGCTGCCGGCATCGGCCCCGGCATGAAGGTCGTCACCACACCCTTCAGCTTCTTCGCCTCCACCAGCGCCATTCTCCGCGCCGGGGCCGCGCCGCTGCTGGCTGATATTGAGCCCACCTCCTTCAACTTGAGCCCGGCTGCCGTTGAAGCGGTCCTCGATGGTCCGCTCGGCGCGGACGTTCGAGCCATTCTTCCTGTGCATCTTTACGGCCAGATAGCCGATTGGACCTCTTTTTCCCGCATCGGCAAAGAGCGCGGACTCAAGCTCATCGAAGATGCTGCCCAGGCCTGGGGCGCCCAATGGATGACTCCCAAGGGGAAAGCCGTGAAAGCGGGAGCCCTCGGCGATGCCGCCGCCTTCAGTTTTTATCCCACCAAGAACCTGAGCGCCGCGGGCGACGCCGGCATGGTCACCACCAATTCCGATGAGATCGCCGAGCGGGCGCGTATGCTGCGCCAGCACGGGATGCGCCGCCGTTACTACCACGATGAGATTGGCTGGAACACGCGCATGGACGGCTTCCAGGGCGCCATACTTCAGGTCAAGCTCAAGTACATCGACGAATGGAATCAGCTCCGGCGCACGGTGGCCAAGCGCTACCACGCGCTCTTCCACGCAACGGGCTTGGTTGAGGCCGGGCCTTATCCTGTGCGCGGTGTCGTTCTTCCCCATGAGGTTCACGGCACTCGCCATGCCTGGCACCAGTACGTCATCCGCACCAGCCGCCGCGACGGCCTGCGCCAGTTCCTCACCGAGCGCAAGATCGGTTCGGAGATTTACTATCCCGTCCCGCTCCACTTGCAGGGTGCGTTGAAGTTTCTCGGCTATGCCGAGGGCAGTTTCCCTGAGGCCGAGCGCGCCGCCCATGAAGTTCTGGCCCTGCCCATCTTCCCTGAGCTGCGCGAAGACGAGCAGCAAACAGTCGTCGCCGCCATCGCCGAATTCCTGAGCTAAGGGGACACGGGGCAGGGATCAGGGCTTCAGTTGTACTTGCTTCGAGTCGCCCTGGCCCAGGCCTTCACAGCTTGCGGAAAAACCCCTGATTCTTGGTTCATGTTGCCACCGATGGGGATTTTTCGCCGTTTCGGTCCGTTTTCGCTGCGGATTTCCGCCTTCGTTTTGCGTCTGGAGGCGGTTTTATCGGCTTCCAGACACACTTCGGCCCTAATGGGCCAGCGGTTCAATCGGAGTCAGTTTCCGCATCCGCCCCAGGTTATGCGCCACAAGGGTCACCCGGTAGAACCAATCCACCCGGTCCAGCCCGCGCAATTTGATCTGGCGCAACGGATGGTCCAGCTTGCTCCAGCCGAAAACGCGCTCGTCGCCTCGTTCAGCTTCTGTCAAGCTGTTGCGGCCCAGGTTCCCCTTCACGTATTCGCTGACGTGCGGGGCCACTTCGCGTTTGCGGAGGGCGTTCAGAAACGCCTTTTCCTGATAGCCGGTGTCGGCGCCCAGAGTGACCTCTTGCTTCGCCTGTCGCTGCCCTGCGGCGGGGATGGTCCGGTCCAACAGTGTCAACGCGGCGGCGACTTCCGCATCGGCAGCCGAGAGCGTGGCCTCAGCCGCCACCACCAAGCCGTTGCGGTTCTCAGTTAAAGCATAGCCCTGATAACTCGGAACCGCTTTATCCGCCGTGGCCTTCTTATACAAACGCGCCTCTGGGTCTGTCGTTGACTCGACTTTATCGCGCAAAAGCACCTCGCCCTTGTACCCGCTCCAGGCTTGGACGGATCGGATTTTTCCTTGAAGCTGCGTTGCGCCGCCCAGGCCTGAATCAGCGTGCCATCCACGGTGAAGTGCTCCTCGCTGAGCAGGTTATGCTCCCGCGCCTCGACCAACACCGCTTCCAGCAACCGCTGGCTCACCGCGCCTGCAATCAGCCGCTCGCGATTCTTGGTGAACACCGTCACATCCCACACCGCGTCGTCCATCTCCAGACCCACAAACCACCTGAAAAGCAGGTTGTAATTCATCTGTTCCATCAGCTGCCGCTCGCTGTGGATGGAGAAAAGAATCATCAAAAGCGTGGCCCGCAAGAGACGTTCCGGAGCGATCGACGGGCGCCCCGTGTCCGAGTACAACTTCTCCAATTCGGCGTCCATCCGCTCCAGCGCACGGTCCACCAAAACGCGAATCTGACGGGCCGGATGATCGGCCGGAATCCGCTGTGCCAAAGTCAAATAGCTGAACATCGCCGCCTGCTTCTGATCGTCTCCACGCATACTTATCGGATAAATCAAACTCCGGAAAAAGCTGGGACCGCCATCAGACTTGGAGTTTTTCCGCAAGCTGTAAAGGCCCTGAGGGATGTTTTTCGGAAGTTCGGATAAAATCCAAGCCTTTTTCCGCAGCCTGTGAAGCCCTGCTCCCTCCGGATCGCGTCTTCGCACCTCCGCGAAGCCCAAGTCAATCCAACCGGCGCGGACTCCGCCCCCAGCACGATAAAATAAGGACAACGGGATGACCCAATTCTCTTCAGCGGCTGCCGAGCAGGACGCCCGCACAACGCGGGAGACGGAACTGCGGGCGCAAACCAGCCACCGTTCGTCCATTTCCCCCATCATTCAGGTCCAGGATCTCGAAAAGACCTACACAACCGCACGTGGAGCGCTCACCCTCTTTCGCGGGCTCAACTTTGAGGTCCAGTGCGGCGAGATGGTGGCCATTGTGGGCCAGTCCGGCGCGGGGAAGAGCACGCTTTTGCATATTCTGGGCGCGCTGGATGCGCCCACCGCGGGAACGGTAACCTGCGCCTCGGTGAACGTGGCCCAACTCTCCGAGCGCGAAGCGGCGGCCTTTCGCAATCGCGAGATCGGCTACGTCTGGCAGTTTCATTACCTGCTGCCGGAGTTTACGGCGCTTGAAAACGTGGCCATGCCGCTTATGGCTCGCGGCGTCCGCAGGCCAGCCGCACTGGTTGCGGCGGCAAAGTGGCTGCGAGAGGTGGACCTGGAGGATCGCGGCGACCATCGCCCCGGCGAACTCAGTGGCGGCGAGCAGCAGCGCGTGGCCCTGGCCCGTGCCCTGGTCAACAATCCCCGGCTGCTACTGGCCGACGAGCCCACAGGCGACCTGGACGAGGCCACCGCTAGTCGCGTTTTTGACATGGTTGAACGGTTACACTCGTCCCACGGCCTCACTTCGATCCTGGTGACGCATAATCTTGATCTGGCCGCGCGCTGTACGCGAACCTTGCGCCTGGAGAGCGGCCGGCTGGCCCCGCCAGCGCGTACTCCTCAAACGGAACCCCTCGCCGGAAAGATTTAACTGAAAATTGCGCCGTTTCGGGCGGTTCTTGAGTCTAATCGAGCAAGCAGCAAGTTTGCACAAGGGAGGCCATTATGTTCGAACGCTATACGGAGAAGGCACGGCGCGTGATCTTCTTCGCGCGGTATGAGGCCAGCCAGTTCGGCTCGCCTTATATCGAGACCGAGCACCTGCTGCTGGGCCTCTTGCGCGAGGACAAGGCGTTGACCAACCGCTTCCTGCGCTCGCACGCCTCGGTGGAGTCGATTCGCAAACAAATTGAGGCGCACACCACCATCCGCGAAAAGGTTTCGACCAGCGTGGACTTGCCGCTTTCCAACGAGTGCAAGCGGGTGCTGGCCTATGCGGCCGAGGAAGCCGAGAGTCTCGGCCACAAGCACATCGGCACGGAACATCTGCTTTTGGGCCTGCTGCGCGAGGAAAAGTGTTATGCCGCTGAGATCCTGCAAGAGCGCGGCCTGAGGCTGGCGCAGATTCGTGAAGAGCTGGGCCGCGTCACCCAGGAAAAGGCCCCGCCGCAGCAGCGCCAGCGCGAGTCCAGTCTGCTGGCCGAGTTCAGCCGCGACTTGACCCAGGCGGCCGCGGACGGGCAGCTCGATCCCCTCGTGGGCCGCGACGCCGAACTCGAGCGCGTTGTGCAGATTCTTTGCCGCCGCACCAAGAATAATCCCGTTCTTATCGGCGAGCCGGGCGTCGGCAAGACGGCCATTGTTGAGGGCCTCGCCCAGCGCATCGCTGACGGCAAGGTGCCTTCGTTCTTGGCCGAGAAGCGCATCCTGGGCCTGGATCTTTCGCTCATCGTGGCCGGCACCAAATACCGCGGCCAGTTCGAGGAGCGCCTCAAGACCATCATGAAGGAGCTGATCGAAAATCAGAACTCCATCATCTTCATCGACGAGTTGCACACCCTGGTCGGCGCTGGCTCCGCCGAGGGTTCGCTGGACGCGGCCAACATCCTCAAGCCTGCCCTCTCTCGCGGCGAAATCCAGTGCATCGGCGCCACCACTCCGGCCGAGTTCCGCAAGTCCATCGAGAAGGATCGCTCCCTCGAACGCCGCTTCCAGTCCGTCAAGGTGCCGCCCCCCAACGAGGCCGACGCCATCAAGATCATCAACGGCATCAAGGACCGCTACGAGAAGTTTCACGCCGTCAGCTACACCGATGCCGCCGTCGAGTTTGCGGTCTCTCACTCGAATCGCTACATCCCAGACCGCTTCCTGCCCGACAAGGCCATCGATCTGATTGACGAGGCAGGCGCGCGCGTCAAACTGCGCCAGACCTCGCTGCCCGATGAGATCACCGAAGTCCAGAAGCTTATCAAGTTCATCGTGCATCGGATGGACTCGGCCATCGCTAACCATGAATTTGAGAAGGCTCGCTACTACTCCGATGAGGAGCGCAAAGAGCGCGAAACCCTCAGCGCCCTCCGTGACAAATACCACCTTGACGACACCGTCAGTGGCATCGTCGATCGCGAAGACATTGAGGATGTGGTCAGCCGCTGGACCGGCGTTCCCGTCACCAGCATCAAGGAAGAAGAGACGCAAAAGCTGCTGCGCGTCGAGGAAGAGCTGCACAAGCGCGTCATCTCTCAGGACAAGGCCATCAGCGCCTTGGCGCGCGCCATCCGCCGCTCACGAGCGGGTTTGAAGTCGCCCAATCGTCCCATCGGCAGCTTCCTGTTTCTGGGGCCCACGGGCGTGGGCAAAACCGAAATGGCCCGCACACTTGCCCAATTTTTGTTTGGCTCTGACAAGGCTCTCATCCGCTTCGATATGTCGGAGTTCATGGAGAAGCACTCCGTCTCCAAGCTTATCGGTTCGCCTCCGGGCTACGTGGGCTACGAGGAGGGTGGCCAACTCACCGAGCGCGTCAAGCGCTCGCCCTATTCGGTGGTTCTGCTCGACGAAATCGAGAAGGCGCACCCCGATGTCTTCAACATCCTGCTCCAGGTCTTTGAGGACGGCCAGTTGACCGACGGCCTCGGCAATACGGTCGATTTCAAGAACGTCATCCTCATCATGACCTCGAACATCGGCGCGCGGCACCTGCAAAAGAAGCAGGGGCTCGGCTTCCAGAGCGACCGCGAAGAGATGGTCAGCGAGAAGGTTGAGGAGTTGGTCAAGCAAGAGGTGAAGAAGACCTTCAACCCCGAGTTCCTCAACCGCCTCGACGAGGTCATCATCTTCCAGGCGCTCTCCGACGCTGACCTGATCCAGATCGTCGAACTGATGGTCCAGCAACTCAACACCAACCTGGCCCAGAAGTCCATCACCATCTCCGTCACCGAGGAAGCCAAGAAGTGGATTCTCGACAAGACCCTGGTGGACCGCACCTACGGCGCTCGCCCCCTACGCCGCGCCCTGCAACGCTACGTCGAGGACCCCTTGAGCGAAGCCCTGATCGCCGGCACAATCACTGCGCGCCCAGCCTTCCTCGAGGTCTATCTCGACGCCAACCAGCTCTTCTACCGCCCCATCAGCAAGGAAGAGAGCGAAACCGAAAACGAGGAGAAAGCAGCCGGCGTTCTGCTCTTCAGCGCCTGAGCTGGCCTTCACAGGCTGCGAAAAAACCATTCGGAGCGGCACGAAGCGTCAGGGCACGACTTCAGTCGTGCCGTAAATGGTTGATAAAAACGCGGGCTTTAGCCCCTGAGGGCTGTCTTCCGCCAATTTTCCCGAAATGCGGCCTTTTCCCGCAGCCTATTCAGCCCAAGACGCAAATAGCCCCCGGCCAACCCGCCGGGGGCTTTTTGTGTTGGCCAGCAATTCTAAATGGAGCTTCATATCGGTTATCCCAAGAGCAGCCCATCAGTCTGCTCCCGTAGGGAGCCATCGAAAATAGCCCGGGGCAAGCGTAGTGCAGCCCTGGGTAAGAGGCAAAGAAAGGGTCATCCGCCCTGGAGGGGCGGATCGAATGCGCATGCCAAGGATTGCTGAATCCGGTGACGGTACTGGGCTTTCACACCGCCCCTCCGGGGCGGGGATCTCCCAGTTGAACGCTTTCCCGGGGTTTCACCCTACACCCCACGGACGAAGACCTGTCCGTGGGGACCCCGCCCTGGGCTATTTTCAGCTCCTCCCTGCGGGAGGAACGGCGCTGAATGTCTCACTACTCCCTTACTTAGAATTACTGGTTCCTTTGGGTTCTTCGGGTGTGACGGCAGTGGAGTTCAGCCGGGCAATGCGGCCGTTGGGGCCAACCACGAAGGGCAGGGAGAGCGCATTCCAGTTGCCGTTGTCGAGGGGTTGCCAGGTTTTGCCGTCGTCGCGGCTGATGTCGCTGCCGTTGGTGCCGACGGTGATCCAGAGCTTGAGGTTCTCGCTCCATTGCACGGCGGAGCGGAAGCCGTGGGGTGGGGTGGTGGAGGCGGTCCATTGTTTGCCACCGTCGGCTGTCCAGGCGGTTGTGCCTATGCTTACATTAGGCTTGGTGTAGTCGCCGCCAACGGCAATCCAGCGGCGCCAGTCACGATAATTCATAGAAAAGATTCCAGCCGCCTCGCCTTTAGAAAACGATGGCATATCTGCCGCTGTCCACATCTCTTTTCTGCTACAAGGATCACATTCCCAGAAGAGTCGAGCTCCAGATGGGCTACCTGTTCCGAAAGCGGCAATCCCGTCTACCCAATTCACTAGCAACGAGGAATTACTTGCAGCAAAGGCCCCTTCTTTTGCCGCGCTTTGAAGACCTTCATCTCGAGTTTTATCCCAAGTTTTGCCGCCGTCTGTAGTGTCGAATAAAGAAAATTGTCCATCAACTGGATCGCCAAGAATCATGAGGTTGTCTCGGTCAGCAACGCTAAGTGCGTCCCAAAAGCCGTGTTTGTCGGGATTGGTGAAGAGCAGCGTCCATGTCTTGCACCCATCGGTCGTCTTGTACAGCCGGCTTTTTTCACTCGGACCGGAGGCCATAACGATAGCCGTTTCCGCATCCCAGGCTTGTACGCCGCGAAAGTCGAGGGTTGCGCCGTCGGTGGCAGCGTCGGGAACGGCGCACTTCTGCCAGTGCGCGCCGCCGTCGAGGGTCTTGAGCGACAGCAAAGATTGAAATTGAAATAGTCAGAGGCAGAATCAGACACGTCATTCGCATGGCACGCAGTATAGACGCGCGCTCCGCGTCAGCGCCAGACGGCTTTAGTACTCGATCTTGTTGGCTGAGGCGATCCAGGCGGCGAAGGTGGCACGGGCTTCATCGGCGAGCAGTTGCGTGGCGGAAAGGGTGCGGGCGGCCTTGGGCTTGCAAAGCTCCTCGTACAGAAACGCATCGTCGAAGCCTGCGCGGGCGGCGTCGGCGGCGCTGGCGCCGTAGTAGATGGCGTCAATCCGCGCCCAGTAGGCCGCGGCGAGGCACATGGGGCAGGGCTCGCAACTGGTATAAAGCTCGCAGCCGGCCAGCGTGAAGGTTCCCAACGCCTTGGCGGCCGCGCGAATGGCGTTCACTTCGCCGTGGGCCGTGGGGTCGTGCGTGGTGGTCACCGTGTTCACGCCCTCGCCCGCAATCCGGCCGTCGCGCACAATCACCGCGCCAAACGGCCCGCCCGCGCCGCTGGCCACATTCTCGGTGGCCAGCGCAATGGCGCGTCGCAAAAACTCGGGATTGGGCGATTTCTGCATCGCTGATTTGCTCCACTGTTGGTTGAAGGGCAAGTAAGAATATAGCACAGGCTCGCGTCCACGTCGTTTCCGGAAAGAGGCGCAATCGCCTAGAATTTGGCCATGGTGGCCGCATCCTCTTCACTCGAAGCTCTGAATGCCCGCATTGTTACCTGCAAGCGCTGTGAGCGGCTGCGCGCGTACTGCGCCGAAGTGGCGCGTGTGCGCCGCCGCGCCTATGTGGACTGCGAGTACTGGGGACGGCCCGTGCCCTCCTTTGGCGACCCGCAGGCGCGGGTGCTGGTGCTGGGACTGGCGCCGGGCGCGCATGGCTCCAACCGCACCGGGCGGATGTTCACCGGCGACGGCTCGGGCGATTTTCTTTTCCCCGTGCTTCATGAGGCCGGCTTTGCCTCGCAGCCCAAGGCCGTCAGCCGCGACGACGGAATGAGGCTCACGGATTTGTGGATCAGCGCACTGGTTCACTGCGCTCCGCCAGCGAACAAGCCAGCGCCGGAGGAGCAGCGCACGTGCGCCTCCTGGCTGGACGAGGAGATTCCTCTGCTCAAGCATCTGCGCGTGGTGGTTTGCCTGGGCAAGATTGCTTTCGACGGCCTGTTGGCCCATGCGCGGCGGACCGGGCAGGCGCCCTCGCGCTCCGGTCTGGCCTTTGCTCATGGCGCGGAGTTCACATTGCCCAATGGCGTGGCCGTGATTGCCAGCTATCATCCCTCATTGCAAAACACCAATACCGGCAGGCTCACCCGGCCCATGTTTCTGAAGGTTTTCCAGCGCGCGCGGGAACTGGCGGGAGAGAGTTGAACTGGGTTCGCCAGCCTTTGGCCGTAAACTGAGGAAGCTATGGATTCGTTGTCGAAAGAAATTCTGAAAGAACTGCTTCCGGCGGAGAAGGAAATTGTTCCGCCAGCGTCAACCGCGCGGGTTGGCCCGCGAAGCCCATTGGATCACTGGTCCGGAGCCGTGTTGCTGGAGCGGGCGGCCTACCTGCGCGAGTTGGCCAGGCACGGGGATGGCTCGGCCAGCGAGACGCTGAAGGAGTATCCGCAACATTACGCGATGCTCTCGTTTCGCAGCCGCGACGGCGAGGCTGAACTGCATGAGAACTTCGCCGATGTTTTCTACGTGCTCGATGGCCGCGCGACGCTGGTGACCGGCGGCACGGTGGCAGGCGCTCATCGGATTGGGCCGGGGGAGATGCGCGGCTCCTCGGTGGAGGGCGGCGCACGGCAGGAGCTGAGGGCGGGCGATGTGGCGCACGTTCCGGCGGGCGTGCCGCATCAGATGCTGGTGGTCGGCGAGAAGACAGTCACTTGCCTGGTGATGAAGGTGCAGGAGATTCCATAGAGGCGTTTGCTTCGATCGAAGGTTCATGCCGGCAGTCTCAGAAGCTGTCTAGAAACTGAAAAACCCCACCTCTCAAAAAATCGAGAGCTGGGGTTTTTCAGTCTGCAATGCGAAAACTATGGAATTAACCAGCCTTTTCCAACAGACAAAGGGATAGATCGCGGCGCTCGACCATATCGCTGGTGATTTCGAGATCGCGGACGTGCTTGTTGTTGGGCAGGTGATACATCAGGTCGAGCATCAGCTCTTCCAAGATCATGCGCAAGCCGCGCGCGCCGATCTTGCGGGCCAAAGCTTCGCGGGCAATGGCGGCGGCGGCCTCCGGCGTGAAGTGCAGGCGGACGTTCTCGAACTCGAAGAGTCTCTGATACTGCTTGAGGATGGCGTTCCGCGGCTTGGTGAGAATCTCGATCAGCGCCGCCTCATCCAGCTCGTCGAGGATGCCCATGACCGGCAGGCGGCCGACAAACTCGGGAATCAGACCGTACTTGATCAGATCCTGCGGCTCGGTGCGGCGCAACAACTCGGTATCGCGATGAGAACGGGTGGTGGCTGCATCGGCCTCGGCATCCATCGCCTTGAAGCCCAGCGCCTTCTTGCCCACGCGCCGACCCACTACGCGTTCCAGACCCACAAACGCCCCGCCGCAGATGAACAGGATGTTGGTGGTATCGACAGCGGTGAACTCCTGGTGCGGGTGCTTGCGTCCGCCCTGCGGCGGCACGTTGGCGACGGTGCCTTCGAGGATCTTGAGCAGCGCCTGCTGCACGCCCTCGCCGGAGACGTCGCGGGTGATCGAGGGGTTCTCGTCCTTGCGGCCGATCTTGTCGATCTCGTCGATGTAGATGATGCCCTGCTGAGCGCGCGTCACGTCGCCGTCGGCGGCCTGCAAGAGCTTGAGGATGATGTTCTCCACATCCTCTCCCACATAGCCGGCCTCGGTGAGGGTGGTGGCGTCAACGATGGCGAAGGGCACGTCGAGCATCTTGGCCAGGGTGTGAGCCAAGAGCGTTTTTCCTGAGCCAGTGGGGCCGATGAGCAGGATGTTGGACTTGCTCAGCTCCACTTCGTTGTTGCGCGTCTTGTTCATTTGGATGCGCTTGTAGTGGTTGTAAACCGCGACGGCAAGCTTCTTCTTGGTCTGGTCCTGGCCGATCACATACTCGTCGAGAAAGCTCTTTACCTCAGACGGCTTGGGCAGGTGGCCGGTAGCGTTGGCTGGCTGGGCGCCATCGGCACCGCGGTCGTCCTCGAGAATCGAATTGCAGACGGCTACGCACTCATCGCAGATGTAGGCGCGAGGGTAGTCGCTGGGCGACGAGATCAGCTTGGCCACAGCGTCCTGCGACTTGTGACAGAACGAGCAGCGCAATGCTTCTTCGGGTCCCGTGCGCGTTTTCATGTTTCCGCTCCCTTTGGACGAGCTTATTTCGAGTTTTCCGCCTGCGCCCCGGCCAATCTAGCAGGTTTGCAAGCCGGTACGGGTCAGGCGCGCGGCCGGTCGATGATTTCGTCGACGATGCCGTATTCCTTGGCCTGTTGCGCGTTCATGATGAAGTCCCGCTCGACGTCGTGCTCGATGCGGTCCAGAGGCTGATCGGTGTGTTTGGCAATAATGTTGTTGGTAATCTCGCGGATGCGGAGAATCTCGCGCGCGTGAATGTCGATGTCCGTGGCTTGGCCGCTGAGGCCGCCCATGGATGGCTGATGGATGAGAATCCTTGAGTTGGGCAGGGCAAACCGCTTGCCCTTGGTGCCGGCCAAGAGCAGAAACGCGCCCATGCTGGCCGCTTGGCCGATGCAGATGGTCTCCACCTTGTTCTTGATGAACTGCATGGTGTCGTAGATGGCCAGACCCGCGCTGATGGAGCCGCCGGGAGAGTTAATGTACAGATGCACGTCCTTGTCCGGATCTTCGCCGGATAGAAACAGCATCTGCGCCACGATCAGGTTCGCCACCTGGTCGTCGATGGGCGTGCCCAGAAAGATGATGTTGTCGCGCAGCAGACGGGAGTAAATGTCGTAGGCGCGCTCGCCCCGGCTCGTCTGCTCAACCACCATGGGAACTAATGCCATTGGAGCGATTCTCCGATGCGCGTGCTCTGGCACGCTCTGTGAGAAGTGGTCTGAAAAAGGCCACTAGAAAGTGTTGGTTACGGCCCACCGCGATTGAAGAACCGCCGCGGGCTTCTTCCCGTTGAGACTCTTGCTTTCGGTTTTGTGGTTGCAGCGCGGTCCCGGCTGTTCAATTACCAGTACGCGCGCCGATCTCCACAGTTTTGCCGCCTTACGCGGGCAACCGTTCGTACAGCAGGTTCGCGGTTTTCTCGCGCCGCAATTGCTCGCGGATTCTGGCCAGTCCGCCGTCCGCCGTCAAACGCGTCCGGAGTGCATCAATCGGTTCGCGGGCCTGCAGCGCAGCCAGTTGCAATTCGCTGTCCAACTCCTCGTCGCTCACGTTGATGTTTTCTTCGCTCGCGATGCGGTCGAGCAGGATATTGGACTTCACCTCGGCCAGGGCCCCGTCGCGCTGAGCTGTGCGCAGGCGGCCAAAGTCCAGCTTGCGCATCTGCTCGGTGTTCATGCCCTGGGCTGCCAAGGCACGCAGTCCGCGCTCCAGGCGCGTGTCAATCTGCTGTTGTACCAGCGACTCGGGGACCGCAAACGGGTAGCGCTCCGTAAGTCCGGCGAAGAGCCGGTCCTTGGTTTCGCCTTCAACGCTGTGGCGCTTGCGGCTAGCCATGTGATCGCGGACGCGGTCTTCCAATTCCTTCAGGCTTTCGTACTGGCCCAGTTCCTTGGCAAAATCATCCGTCAACTCCGGCATGGTGCGCTTCTTGATGGCCTTGACCTCGACGTTGTAGGCCACGGTCTTGCCGGCCAGCTTGGGTTCGGCAAAATCGGCAGGATAGATGACCTCGGCCTTCAGCTCCTGGCCGGGCTTGGCGCCGCGCAGCACAGTTGTGAAAGCCTCTACAGTGTCCTTGCCGCCAATTTCGACCAAAGCGTCTTCACCAGCCACCGGAGCGGCCTCGGCATCGCCTTCAACCTGGCCGTTATAGGTGATCTGCGCCCAGTCGCCGTCTGTGAGAGCGCGGTCTTCCTCGACCGGCTCGATGGTGGCGTGCGACTCGCGCAACTGCTCCATTTCGCGCTGGAACTCCTCTTCGGTGATCTCCACCGATGGCTTTTCCACCGTCACCGTCTGATAGCCCTCGATGGAAAATTCGGGAATGAACTCGAAGACCGCCTTTACGTGCAGCGGCTGGCCATCGTCGATGGTCAACTCCGTCACCCTCGGTTCGCCGACGGGCTTGACGCCCAGATCCTGAACCGCCTTATTAAACCGCTCGGGCAACAGACCGTCGATCACGTCCTTGCGAATTCCATCGGCAAAGCGGCGCCGGACAACCGTCTCCGGCACCTTGCCGGCGCGGAAACCAGGAATCTTGGCGTACTTGCGGTAGTTGCCAGTCACGGTCTGATATGCCTTGGAGACCTCTTCGGCGGGGATGTCCAGCACCAGTTCGCGGGTGCACTCGGGGTTCAGAACCGGGCCATGCTCGTGATCGTGGCCTTCATGGTCGTGGTCGGGCTCGTGTTCGAGGTTTTCGTTCGTCACGTCGGCCGATTCAGGCTGCGGGTTATTTTCTGCGGTGTCGGTGGAGTTCAACGTATTGCCTTCCATGCGCTTACGCGCTGAGCAAAATGCCAGACTGGGGTGCAAACTGCTATTTCAGAGCCACAAAATACAACTCATAGCGACAGACTGCCGCATGAGGGCTGCCGCTCCGGGCGAAACCGGCCACGTGCGACCAAGGGAATACCTCCCCTTATGGTAAGTGGGATTGCTGGCAGGGTCAAACCGGATAGGCCGGTTTTGGCGCCGGGGGCATCGGGAAAGGTACTGCTCCACCCCGCGGACGAAGACCTGTCCGTGGGGACCCTGGCTACTGCTCAGCAAGTTGGGGCTTGCGGACGTAGGGCAGAAACCGGGGATGGGCCGCGCCGCAGCGGGCGTAGTATTCGCGAGCCTCTTTCAGGCTAAGGGCGCCGTTCACCGTGAGCCGGACTTCGGAGGCATCGCCGTCTTCCTGGCCATCGTCCTCCCACCAGCATACCGGGCACAAGGCCAGCGCTTCGGGCGCCTCCAGTGTTTTACACCCACAGCATGGGCAGCGAAAACGAGTCTTCATAGACTTCCCCTGTGAATGGACGGTAACAGCGGCTTGGGGTTTACACGAAAAGCAGTTTCCCGCCGCGGCTTCTCACTTTTTAGCCGGGCGCGGGGGTGTAAACTACGATTTCTTGTTCCGAAACTAAAACGATGCATATTGAAAAAGATTCCCCTCCCCTGAGTTACACGCGCGGCTCCAGCCACCCCCTCCTCGATCTGACCATTGGCGACCTGCTGCACCGTACTGCCGACCGCTTCCCGGACCGTCTGGCTGTGGCTTCTTGCCACCAGTCGAAGCGGCTCACCTGGGGAGAGTTGAGCACCGAGGCCGACCGCGTGGCGCGGGGGCTCTGGTCGCTGGGTGTGCGCCGGGGCGACCGCGTGGGACTCTGGTCCACCAACTGCATCGAGTGGATCATCATGCACATGGGCTGCGCCCGGGCCGGTGCCGCCCTGGTCAACGTGAACCCGGCCTACCGTTCGCACGAGCTCCAATTCACTCTGAACAAGTCGCGGATGAAGGCTCTGTTCCTGTGGCACAAGGACAAGCGCGCCGACTATGAGGAGATTCTGGGCCATGCCTGCCATGGCCTGACGCACGAACTGGAGCACACCATCTATTTCGACTCGCCGGAGTGGCCCGCGCTGCTGGACACTCCAGGGGAGTTGCCCGCGTATGTGGACCCGGAAGACGTCGCCAATATCCAGTACACCAGCGGGACCACGGGGCTGCCCAAGGGTGTGATGCTCACCCATCACAACATTGTGAACAACGGGCAGTTCCTGGCGCAGGGCTTTCACTACACCGAGCAGGACAAGATCGTTGTACCGGTGCCTTTGTTTCACTGCTATGGATGCGTGATCGGAACGATGTCCGCGCTGAATACCGGTGCGGCGATCATTTTGCCCAGTTGGACCTACGACCCGCGCGCCACGCTCAAAGCCATCCACGACGAACGGGCGACCTCGGTCTATGGGGTTCCAGCCATGTATGTGGCGGAGTTTGCCCTGCCGGATTTTGCCAGCTTCGACCTGACCTGCCTGCGTACCGGCATGATGAGCGGCGCGCCCTGCCCGGTGGAGCTGATGAAGCGGGTGCTCGGCGAGATGCATTGCCGCGAACTGGTCATCGCCTATGGGCAGACCGAGACCTCGCCCGTGGTGACCATGAGCGACGCCGGCGACAGCATCGAGATTCGCGTCAACACCGTAGGCCGCGCCATGCCCCAGACGGAGATCCGGATCGCGTCGCACACCAGCGGCAAGCCGGTTCCCATCGGCAAACAGGGCGAGGTCTGCGTTCGTGGCTATGCATTGATGAAGGGATACGACGGCGATCCGGGAGCCACGGCGGAGGTCATCCGCGCCGACGGCTGGCTGCATACCGGCGACCTGGGCATCATGCGCCAGGACGGTTGCATCCACCTGACGGGCCGCTCGAAAGATGTGATTATCCGCGGGGGAGAAAACATTTATCCCCGCGAGGTTGAGGAGTTCCTCTACACCCACCCCAAAGTGGACGAGACGCAGGTGGTTGGCATTCCCAATGCGCGACTGGGCGAGATTGTGGTCGCCTGGGTGCGGCTGGCGCCGGGAGCCGAAGCTACGGAAGAAGAGATTCGGGAGTTCTGCAAGGGACAGATCGCGTACTACAAGATTCCCGAGTACGTCCGCTTTGTCACCCAGT
>Ga0182014_10001566_pt1 | contig 30316 bp, 22 predicted proteins | sample 612S2DmetaG_FD_120489 | JGI IMG/M metagenome (GOLD analysis project Ga0182014, IMG submission 120489) | Permafrost microbial communities from Stordalen Mire, Sweden - 612S2D metaG | ecosystem: Environmental > Terrestrial > Soil > Wetlands > Permafrost | place: Sweden: Stordalen | collected... | reverse complement strand
CCGCCCTGGAGAACGATCAGGGTTCCAAAGCGCCCAGACTGGTTCTTGTGTTCACTGCTCTGAAAGATCGCATCGGGTTTTCGTGTCAGGACGAATGTGGTTGTCATGGTTGCATTAACGGGCGGCGAGTTCACGGCTTGGGCGCCATGGACTCGCCGCCCCCTCCTTTGGGGCACTCTATAAAAAGGACTGCCGTCACCGTTCAGCCGTTGGTGGACCAGGCGGCGAATGCGGACATGTAACTCCTGCAAAGGCGCGGATGTTCCAGGCTTGTACCGGCATCGGGCGCCGCCAGCTCCCGGCCCATCGCCAGGCGCTCGGCCAGGTCGGCTGCGTTCGCGCCGAGCTTGATCATGTTCGAGAGAACCTTGATACGAATCCGCATTTCGGGATGTTTACCCAGGATTGTTCCATGGCCCGAGTCGGGGAATGCGATAAACGTCACCAGGCCATTGGGGTTTCCCAGTGCGTCATGAAGCTTTTGGGAAGATTCGCCGACCTTGTCCTGTGTCCCGCTATCGCCGTAAACGTAGCCGGTGCTGGCTCCCGTGGCGGGATTGACCGCCAGGCCGAAGTCTCCCTGCCGCACCCTTTTTCCAAGGACGTTCACGTGTGCCCAATTGTTCGCCCACACTGCGTAGGGGACGACGGATGAGTCGAGGTAGCGGTGCGGGTCATAGGCGGAAAGAGATCCATCCGAACTCACGCTTGTGCCTGAGATGTAATAACCTGTGTTTTTGTTGACGACCGGAAAATATCCGCTGCCCGCGGGCAATAAGGGAGGTTGGCCCTTCTTGCCGCGCGCTCCCCGGCCAGCTTCCAATTCAGCCCGATCATCAATCGACAGGCCGACGGATTGAGCTTGCTGTTTGGTGACAGCTTTGATGCCGGCCCAATAAAAGTTACGGTTACCGCTTAGAAAGTTTTTCCAGCCCTTCGTACCGTCGCCGGGATCGCCACAGGCGTTTCCCAGCCCAACTTTCTGTGAAGTCGCGGCGGAAACGCCCTTCCAGCCCGTATGCCAGCTTTCGAGCGGCTTGAGATTCTTCTGCTCGGATGAATTGGGATTGTTGTACCCGTAGCTGTTCGAAGCGCCGTCAAGATCCAGGTTGAGGCGGCACATATAAACCAAGGCGGCGAAATCGTTCGGCCCCCCAAAAACCTCAAATACGTGAACCTTGCTGAAACGGTCCTCAAAGTGACCCGCGGTTCTGTTTACTGTCAGTTTGTCAAGTATTGTATCCGTTGGCATGGTTCCTCCTGGGTACTGAGTCTGGCAGCACCGCGCTTGACAGGATGCCGGGCAACCCTCCCTACCTCGATAAGACGCGATCGGAAAAACATTTCAAGGTTCTTCGCCGAGGGGTACTGAGTGTTGGTGAAGAAAATCACCGCGCGGGCAGAGAGAGAGCCCGCGTGATGACGCGCCCGGCCGGGAAAACTCTGCCGCCGGTCAGCGTGAAGTGTCGATCTTTTCCCAGTCGCCAGCCTGAATGAAACCGGCCCAATAATAGGGATGTCGCCGATCCTTGTGCTGGAGCATTTGGAGTTGTGCCCGGCGGAGGGCCTCGCCGCGCCCCAGGCCGCTCTTCAGACCGGTGTAGTAGGCCGCCATGATTTCACGGGTGGCCCGGTCGCTAACCGGCCACAGGCTCATCACCAGGGTTTCCGCGCCGGCCAGGAAGAAGGCGCGCCTCAGGCCATAGACGCCTTCGCTGCTCATCGCCTCGCCGACGCCGGTCTCGCAGGCCGAAAGGGTGACGACCTGGGTGCCCCAGAGATTCAGGTTGGCGGCTTCGAGAGCCGTCAGGATCCCATCGTTGCTGAGGCCTTTGGTGATATTGGCGCCCGCCAGGGCCAGGCCCGATCGCAACAACGGATTGGCGGGCAGCCGGTCAGCCTGGATTGCGCGGGTTCGGTTGTTTTCCGGCGGTGCGCCGGCTGAGGTTTGCTCCCCGGCAAGGTCCCGCAGGAAAAATCCGTGCGTGGCGATGTGGAGAATATCGGGAGACTCGATATGCAGCAGCAGGCTCTTGGTGGCCTGCCGGCCGGTAAAGACCCTCGCTTCCGGGAAGAGCGATTGGATGTTGTGAGCCTCCGCGGCGGTGCCGGGGAGTGGGGCGAAGTAGACCCCGGACAGATCGTCTCCCGTAAGAATGCTGCGACGGCCCGCCATGAGAGTACGTGTCGAGTGGGCGCCAGGGGTGACGGGAGAAACTGCTGGCTCCCCGAAGAATGGGTCCGCCAGAACGACGGGTCCGCTGCTCTCTTGCCGCGAAACCCGCATCCGGAGGAGATCGCGTCCGGCGGTGAGATAAGAGATCGAGCGGCTCTCGACGAGGTAGCGCCCTTGCGCATCGATTAAGGCTTCAAACGGGATAAGACTGAGGTCTCCTTCCGGCGAGATCAGCAGCCGCGTGGCGTCGCCAACCAACGGAAGAACCGGCTCTACAATTCGCCGGTCGACGGCGCGAGCGACCTCCCGCACATCCGTCCGCCGGCTGTCGCGGAGGCCCTGGCGGAGAGCCGACACCGCTTCGTCGGTTTCGTGTACCGGGCCCAGATCCGCCCATCGCACCTGGCCCGTGTGACGAAATACATACACGATATAGCGAGCCGGTCCGTAGGCTTGATCTTCATTCGGCTTTTTCCAGTCGAAGGGACGCCATGCCGCGTATTCGAGGAGGGCGGCATCGGGCGGTATGGCGTCCTCGATGGCAGCCAGGGTGACCGGCTGCGCACCCGCGCGAAACTCGACGCTGCGGCGGCTGACTTCGGCCTCCAGGCTCTCCTTTCGCTGGTCCAACGCCGCGAGCTGGTTGCTGAACTCGGCGGCGGAATTCTTTCCGGGACCGCCCAGAGCGAGCCGTGCCAGGCCGGCGTCGGCCTCCTGTAATTGGTCGAGCAGTTTGCGGTCGTCGGGGCTGAGTCTGCCGCGCAATGCCGACATGCTGCCGGCCATCGCATCAAGAAGGCGTCCTTTCTGTCGCAGCAGCACGAGGGCCGCGAGGTCGCGCGCCGCCGGGTCGCCGGGAGCGTCGCGCGCGTGGAGTGTGACGGTACGGTCGGTGTGCTCGTAGGTCGAACGCAGGTAAGCGAGATTTTCCTGCTCGGAGCCGATGGCCAGGTTGAAGGCAAGGTTCTTTTCCAGAGCTTCCGTATAACGCGTCTGATATTCCAATGCGCGGCCGAAATCCCCCTGCGCTCCATACGTCCTGCCGACATTGGCGAGAGCCATGAGCGTCAGCCGATGGTAAGGTCCGCAGACCTCGAGGAGCGTATCGAGCGTGCGCCGATGCAACTCCAGGGCCCGGCCGTAATCGCCTTCGGCATGGTACAGATTGGCAATATTGATGAGCAGGGCGATGGTGTCGGGATGGCGGCTGCCCAGGCTCTTCTCGCGAATGGCCTCCGCCCGCCAGAGGAAATCCCTGGCGCGCGCGTAGCGGCCGGTCTGGCGAGCGACGATGCCGAGATCCTGGAGCGGAATGCTGACGCTGGGATGGTCGGGCCCGAGTTTCTTCTCGGCCAGTGCCAGGGCCCGTTCGAGGAGGGGTTCGGCGCGCCGGTTGTCTCCCATCAGACTGTAAAGGTCGCCCAGATTGTTGACGGCGCCAATGAGAAAAATGTCGTCGGGGGCGAGCGTCTTCTCCGCGATGTCCAGCGCCCGTTGGCGTTCGGCCAGTGCCTTTTGCAGATCCTGGCGATATTCGTGGATACCGGAGAGATCCATCAAGGCGGCCGCCGTCAGGGGATGGTCGGCGCCGAGCACGCGTTCGGTGATGGCAACTGCCTCCTCAATCAGCGGCTCGGCCTTGCCGTACTCGCCCATGTATCGGTAGAGAACGCCGAATTTTCGCAAGGCAAACGCGGTTTGCGGATGTTCGCGGCCCAAAACCGACTGGCTGATGGCGAGGGCTCGCTCAAAGAGCGGCACGGCCTGCGCGTAGTTGCCTTTGATGCGATCGAGGTCGGCCAGGCGGATGAGCAGGAGCCCGGTGTAGGCATCGTCGGGTCCGGCAGCTTTTTCCTCCAGCGCGAGAGCGCGCCCCGCAAGCTGAATGGCGTCATCGTACTTTCCGGCGGCCACGGCGGCTTGGGATTGGCCGGAGAGCGTCAGAGCATCGAAGAGGGCGCGGTCGCGTTCGGTGGCTGGCCGCACTTCGACGATGCCGATGTCATATTCGGCGGCGGGAGCCCTGGGATACCTCGGCTGGACGGCGAGCTCGAATCGATCCGCCGTGGCCGCGACCAGGGTGACGAGTTCGCGTCCCTGAGTTCGGCTTTCCCTGTCGAATTCGGCAATCGCCTTACCGTCCGGACCGCGAGCTTTGACCACGACATCGATTCCGAGCTGGTTCACCGCGATGGCGGCGAATTCTCCCTGGCCCAGCGTCAGTGAGTACACATGCTCCTGGCCGCCGGAGATTTCGCGGCGCACCACCTGGCCGCGCTGAAGGGGCGTCGCTGCCGGCTTGTCCTGAGCGGCCAGCCAGGTTGCGCATAGAGCGGCCGCAAATGCCACACCAATCGCCGGCCGGGTCAGACGCCCGCCCGTAGTATGAGATCGAGTTGCCAATTCACCGCATCTCCGACCGCCGGCGGTGGCGGCGGTCCCCGCAGGGAAACTAGCGTATCACAACCCGGAAGGCGTAGCTGCCGATAAGGTCGGCGCCGCCGTCAGGCGCGATCCCGCTGAGCTCGAAGCTGTAGTTTTGGGGTTTCAGCAGGGGCCAAGGCAGGCTGACCGTCACCGACGGCGAGCCTCCGTGGATCTCCGCTTTGAGCGTGGCGCTCTCCCACACAGGCAGGTTCGTTGCCGGGTCCTTCAGCGTGACGCGATAGGCAGGCGACTCGTCGGATTCGAGTTCCAAGCGGAACGCGGCCTCCTCCCCGCGCGGTTCCAGACGGAGCGCCGGCGGGGAGGCGTTTCCGCGGGTTTGCGGCAGCAGAACAAGGGCAACCAGGCTCTGTGAGCGGGCTCGGTGGGCGCCCTCTTGCCGCTCGTCCGGTAGCGGTTCCAGGGATCGCGGGGCCAAGGCGGAAGGTTGGGCTTCGATTTGGTTCCGCAACTTCGGGCCGCCCTGTTCGGGGATCGCGCTCTCCGCCCGGGACTGAGCCACCCGCCCGTGAAGCCGCCGGTCGCGGTAGAGCAGGCCGCCCGACACAAACAACGCAAGGCACGCCGCCAGAGCGAGAGCCCACCGCGGGACGGGCCAACGCCCGTGCGACCCGCGGCGCACATCCGCGGGCGCGGGGATACTACTGCTCCACAGAAGAAACGCTTCCGCGAACTTCACCTTTTCGCGGCGTTTTTCGCTGGTCAGGTAGAAGGACTCGAAGCGCTCGCGACTCTCGCCGCTAAGCTCGCCGCGGACGTAGGCTTCGACGAGATCATTTTCGGCGGCGGCCAACCGCGCAGCGAAGTTGTCGTCGGCGACGGCCAACTCATCGAGCCGTTCGTCCGGAACACCCAGAAGGTATGGCATGATGCGTTGGTCATCGGGCTCGGGCGTATTCGGCTGGATCATGGCTCCTCTCAGTTAAGACAGAACTGGGAAAAATCATTCATGACGGGCACAACAGGTTCTGACGCAAGCTTCGAGTCCGGCCCGAATCCGGCAGGCGCGAATGCTGAGGGCATTGGGCGTGAGGCCGAGTCGCGCAGCGAGAGTGCGGCGACGCTGGATTTTGACGCGCTGCTCGCCGCGATAATACTCCACAATCAGGTCCCGGTCGCCCCGGCCGAGGCCCTGCAGGCAGTCTTCCAGGCAGCGCAGGCGCAGGGTTTGAGCCTCGGCCGAGGAATCCGGCTGGGATGGGGCTGCTAAACGTGAGGCCACGTCGCCGAACTCGGACGGGTTGCCGAGACTGACGTGCTTGCGCGCCGGCCAGCGCTGGTATTCCAGGAACAGGAAGCTGGCGACGATGTAGCAGTAGTGAGCCGGCGATTTGCCTGTGATTTCGCCTTCCTCTTCAAGCCGGCGGGCAACCCGGCGGAGGGTTTCATCGGCTAGATCGTCGGGCGAGAGACAGTTCTTCCGGTCAAAATAGAATACCAACCTCCGGCGCATCTCGAGATATGTTTCCCCGCCGGAATCCACGCCCTGATCGAGCCAGCTAAGGAACCGCTGAAACGCGCTCGCAGCCAACGGCCAGTCGCTTTGAGAGCCCGCAGCCATCCCAGTTCCACCCATTGTCTGGGGATTATTCTAGCACCGGCCGAAAGCCTGAAAGAGCCGCCAGGCGACGACCCACTCCGGCTCGGCGGCACGGGTTAGGGGAGTGAGAAGCAAGCGGTGCATCGGCGCCAACCCCGATGCCGATGGTGAAAACCACAACGACCGTGGCCCTCCGTTTCTGAAAGAAATCAGGCAGGGGACTTTCCAGTCGAAATGCTGAGTTGGGAGGATCCATTGCTCAGGACGCCGGGTTAGGGACCACCGGCCGGGCCAAATTCAGAATCATCGACTACACGCTTCTATCGGGACAGATTCTGATAGCCCGAGGATCGATCCTTGAAATCAGGAGGATTGTGAGATTCTCCCGAATCAAAACTCCAGGCGCGCCTGAAACGCAATCATCCGCGGCGAGCTGTCGCCGCCCAGCCCCACGCCGAGCAGGCCAGTCGGTGGCGCTGTAGTATACGTGAGCGCTCCGAAACCCGTCTGCGTCGACGGTTTTGCGGGGATGCCGGCGTAAACCACCGTCGGAAGCGCGAAGTTCGGATGATTCAAAACGTTGAAAACCTGCGCATCCACGCGAAGCTTCACATGCTCGCTTAACGTGAACCATTTGGTCAGGTAGAAATCGCCCCACGCGAAATCGGGCCCTCGCAGGGCGTTTCGGCCGAGATTGCCGAACTGGCAATTCTGAGGATTGTCGCCGCCGGTGCACGCCCCGGTACCGGGGTCGACAGCCGAAACGAACGCGGCCGGATTGAGCCATTGCACCGTGCCCGCGGGCGTGACGCCCGAGATGGGGTGGTGCGCGTAGACTGGCGCGCCTGGGACCTCGCTGGCATATTGCGGCCCGCTGCCCTCGACAATGCCGTCGCCGTTGGCCGAATAAGGCGTGCTGAGCACGGAGAACGGCACGCCGCTGTGCCAGAACGCGGTGCCGGACACCTGCCATCCATTCAGCGCGCCGCCCAGGGTTTTGTTCCGCACCTTCAGCGGCAGTTGATAGACATACTGCGCCGTCAGGTTGTCGCGGACATCGTAATCGCAGGGCCCGTACTGGCGGGCCAGGTCCCCGGGCAACGGCGAGAGAATTCCGCCCGCCGAGAACGGCAGAAACCCCCCATTCGAAACCGTGTCCATGCAATGGCTCCAGGTGTAATTCACCAGCGCCTGCAGCCCGTGAGCGAGGCGCTTATCGGCGGTCAATTGAAGCCCGTCGTAGTGGCTGTTGGCGCCGGTGCTGAGCTGGGTGACAGCGCCAAACCGCGGGTCGGACGGCTGGCCGTATGGAAACGGAGCGAAACAACCCTGGCACACCGTCTGATACCCGTTCACCTGCGTCTGGTATGGCTGGTTCACGGCGCGCGTGCCCACGTACTGCGCCCGCAGATTGGCGGTGGTGCCGATCTGCCGCTCCGCCGCCAAGCTCCACTGCATAAAGTAGGGCGCGTGAAGCTTGCCGTCCGGAACGGCCGTCATCGCTACCGGCTGCAGGCACGTGGCTGGATTCGAAAGCGCCGACGCGCAAGATAGCTGGCCTTCGGCAAACCCGGAAGTGAATGTCTGGTTGGCGGCGACTGCGGCAGCGACGGAGCTGTCGAATCCGGTCCCGCCCGCCGTGCCCAGCAGGCCGCCTTGAAATGTCTTGGAATACGGTGGATTGACGCCGATCAGATCCACCACGCTCCCCGGCAGAATATCGCTGAACAGACCGAACCCCGCTCGCAGCACGGTTTTCGGGGCCACCTGCCAGGCAATCGCGGTTCGGGGCTGCAGAATCGCCAGCGGGGTCGCGGCGAAAATGTTGCCCAGGCGGGTTTGGATGGTGGCATCGAGCGGCTGGTTGACGTCGTGGGAAATGGCGTCCCAGGAACCGGGCAGCCGTGCAACGGCATGGTGCGGATTCACGGGATTGGAGTTGTGGGTTGCGCGCAGGCCGAAAGTCCAGGTGAATGTCTTGGTCACCCGCCACGTGTCTTGCGCGTAAACATCCAGGTTTAAGAAATTGTACGGCTGGGAATCGGCTTGCGGAAAGGTCTCCGACGCCGTGGAAGCCACGCCGTAAATGAACTGCGGCAGAGTTGCGTAGCTCACGGTAGGCACCACGCCTTCGCCGAAATCGTAATCGTTCAGCCGGAAGACGCGGATGTTGGTCCCAAACCTCAGTTCGTGGGCGCCCGTGGTCCATGCCAGGTTGTCGTTGATGAAGAATCGCGAAGCGCGCCTGCCCTGGACCCACGTGTTGTCGAGGCCGCCGATAGTCGTGAAGGGGCTGCCTTCGAGCACCATGGGCCAAGCCGCCAACGTCTTGGCGAAATCGGCAGGGCCGAACAGGCTCTCGTACCAGGAAAACGCGGGATTGAAATAATTCACCAGGCTGGGCGAAAACACGTGCGTGTAGCCGGTGGCGAAGGAATACAGCGGCTGGGGCGAAGCGGCGTCAAACAAGGGGTTGATCGGGTCGGTATAGGCGGCTTGCAGGCCGGTATCGGCTTGAAAGCGAAACCAGGCGGTGTTGCTCTCGTTCCGGTTGTAATCGATCCGCGCGGTTTGCACCTGCTCGCTGTCGTCGCTCGAATGCGAAATGCTCTGCCGGTTGGCGCAGCCATTGCCGTTGGAGGGATTGCCGCCGGCCGTGCTGCCGTCGCTATTGAACGGGCAGGCCAGCACGGCCAGCGGCGCGCCCGCCGTACTTCCGTACAACGAGAAGAGCTTCTGATACAGGGGAACCAGTTGCGGTGCCGGCTGGTAGGTGGATCCGGTGATGGCATCGGTTCCCCCGCGTGGAAGCTGCTGCAGGACGTAATTCTGAAATGCCGGGGTGGGCACTGTGGTCGCCGAGACGATGGGAAGGGCGATGCGGACCCACTCGCTGTCGAAAAAGAAAAACAGCTTGTTGCGCCGGATGGGTCCGCCCAGGCTGCCTCCGAAATGATTCACGGTGGAACGCGGCTTTTGATTTCCGGGTGTCGAACTGGTGAAAAAATCGGCCGCGTTGAAGCGTGAACCATTCCACAGTTCGTACAGGTTGCCGTGAAATCGATTCGTGCCGGACTTGGTGACGTAGTTCACCTGCGCCGCGCCGTATCTCCCCTGATCGACGGCGTAAGAGAGCGTATTCACGGTCACCTCGGCGATGGAGTTGAGGCCCAGCACGAGGTTGGTGGACAATCCGCTATTCAGATTGGTCAGCGGATCGTTGGTTTCCAGGCCGTCCACGATGTAGCCATTCGAAAGCGACGGCAGCCCGTTGAACTGCACGTTGCCATAGCCGTTGGTGCCGCCGACAAAATCGTTCCCGCTTCCGGCAGTGTTGATCAGCGCGCCCGCGGCGAATTGCAGCGGGTAGGTGAGATCGCCGCCCGGATTCGGAAGGTCTTCGAGTGCGCGAGCCGAAATCGTGGTCGAGGTGTTGGCGTTTTGCGGATTGACCAGCGGCGCGCCCTCGGTCACCGTAATGGTCTGGCTTCTGGCGGCGATCGTCAGGGTGAAGTCGACGCTTTGCGTTTGCCCTAGTCCGGCCACCACGGAGCGGTTCTCCCGCGGCTCGAACTGCTCGGCTTCCGCCTTTACCGAATAGGGACCCGGCTTAAGCTGCGGGAAGTTGAATCGCCCGTCGGCGTCGGTGCGGAGCGAGCGTTTCGACCCGTTGTCGGTGTTGACGATCGTCACCGTGGAGCCGGCAATCGCCGCGCCCGTTCCATCCGTTACCGTGCCGACAATGGCGCTGGTGGTTTCGCCCTGTCCCCAGAGGGAGACGCTCCAAAGGGCCAGGCACGCCAGTCGGCCAAAATTAGGCATGCCTAAATTATACACAAGCTGACCCATAGCCTATACTGTTTTTAGTGACCGCGAAAACCACCGAAGCCGTGGACGACTACCTGAAGGCGATTCTGGAGTTGGGCGGCCCCGCCGCCGAGCGGGTGGCCGGCAACGCCCTGGCGGCGCACTTGGACGTACGGGCGGCCTCAGTTACCGGCATGTTGCAAAAGCTCGCGGACCAACAGCCATCCTTTGTGAAATATGAGAAACATTACGGGGTGCGGCTGACGGAGCTGGGCAAGCGGCGGGCACTGGAGGTGCAACGGCACCATCGCCTGATCGAACGGTTTCTGCACGATGTGCTGGATTTTGCCTGGGACGAAGTACACGAGGAAGCGGAACGGCTGGAGCATTATATCTCCGAACGACTGGAAGACCGGATCGCAGCGAAATTAGGCTTCCCTGAAACCGACCCGCACGGGCACATCATCCCGGAAAAAGACGGAGAGGTGGCGGAGCGCCAGGAAATCGCCCTGTCCAAATGGCCGTGCGAGGTGCCGGCGGTGATCTCGAGCGTTTCCGACCGCGATCCCAACGCGCTGCGCGAAATGAAGCGGATGGGCCTGGTGCCGGGAACCGGCCTGATGGTCAAGCCGGGAGTGCGGCACGCGACGCTGCTGGTGCGCATCGGCGGAAACGCGCCCGTGCGTCTGAGCCGGGAGTTGGCCTGTGCAATCAAGGTGGTCAAACGCTTTCGCAGCGTTCCCAAATAAGTTATCGTCACACGTTCACGGGAAATGCCGAAACCGTTCATCTGGCTGAGGTTCACTCGAGATTCGCGGATTAGTGCCGGGAAACGCGCCAGGTTCCGGCGGTCGACCTTGGCGCGAGGTCGCCTCGGAGACCCGCCGCCCTCAGCGCCCTTCGCTCGGGCCGTGCCCAGGGTGCGCACGCTGGCCGCGCGCCCTTGAGCCCTGCGCGCGCCATCCACGCGGCCGACGCGGCGAAGATCCTCGAGCGCCGCGCCGGGCTCTTCCAGCCGCTTCCGCCGCCCCGACGGCGAATGGTCTACGGCCTCCATGTCCGCCAAGAACTCCGGCGCCGACACGTCCATCTGCGGCGCCCTCGGAAGGCCGGGCGAGCCGCGTCTGGGAAGTGCGCGTGCCGGCGCGAGTTCGAACCCCGCGCGCCATCGACCCGGCGGGCTCGGCACGCCTGGCGCCACTCGAAAACCGACGCAGTCGCGCGTGCGTAACGTGCGCGTGCCGCCGCCGCGCCGGGCTCTTTCAGCCGCTTCCGCCGAGGTTCGACGGCGAGTGATCGACGCCTCCGCCCTCGCCGCGAACTCCGACGCCGGCGCGTCCCTCGGCGCCGGCTGCCAGCGTGGAACGCGCGGCATCGGGTGGCGCCGCGGGAAGGCCGAGCGGGCGCGCTCGGGCGGCTCGTGCGCGAAGTGATCGTGCCGATGTGTGCGCTTGCGCACGGCACGCCCTCGATGGGGCGAAGGCCGAAGAGCCACGGCGCGCCGAGCTCGATTGCGAATCCTCGACAGCCAACGCGCTCGCCAGCGCCATCGCTTTCCTCTGTGCCGCCTGCTCTCGTGGTACGTGCGGCGCCGCGGGAAGGCCGGCGCGGGCGTGCCTTGGCGCGCCAGCGCGCTCCTGAACGCGGCAGCCATCGACGCGGCGGAGGCGGCGCCGATCGACGTTCGCGCGTGGTAGCGTGGGCCGCAAGAACCACGGCGCCGGTCCCGGCCACTGTCGTCTGATCGCTGCCGCGGCGGCGCGACGACACGGGCGCGCGCGGCGAAGCGGCGGCATATGTGCCGGTGACAGAAACTATTCGTTTTTCAACTGTTTCTTAGGTCGGGACATGTGTGGACAAGTGTGGACCAAACGGGGGTTTGGGGCAGTTCACCCGCCGTCGCGCCGATGCCAGTAATGGTGCTGATGTGGCCTCCGTCGACGTTGTCGCTGTAACTCCGGGATCGCAGCCCCCGCATTTGTCCAACCGCGCCGGCTAAGCTGCTGATTCTGCGGCTGAAACTGGCCAAAAGTGTGCAGAAAAATGTAGTTTTATGCGTCCCCTGAATTGCCTCTTTTCGGAGGGTATTCCCAACGCCAAATCGGCGCTGGAAAATGGGGTTTTCTGCACGCTTTTTGGCCGCTGCGGGTCCGTCCGCACTTTTTGACCACAACCTCACCGTTTCTTGGACCGTTTCTTGTCCGCTTGTCCGGGCCAGATCCTGGATCAGAACCCTCGGGCCGTCCTCACCAGGTGGTAGCGAACCGTCCATGTCAGCTCGAGGTGGACCGTTCCTCCGTAGAGGTTGAGCCAACTCGCCAGGACCGCCGTCAGCGCGCCATCACCCCCGAAATCAGGGTGTTTCGCGGACAAAATTAGTCGTAGCCGCCCCGGTGAGAGCACCATGCCGCGGCGCCCTTCAGCGCATCCGCGCCTCGGCCGCACTCGCCCCCGGCTAGGCTGCCGCCGCGCGCGGGAACACCGCGATATCGAGGCGGCGGACGCCTTGCGCCCGGTGCACCGGCAAATGGTCAACTCCCTCCATGCTCCCCGAGCACTCTGACGCAGCCGGGTCCTGCCGTACTGCAGTGGGTGGGAACGCGCCGCGGCATCGTCTAGCGGCGGCCGAGGGCCGATGTTTCACGCTCGGTCGCGTCGTCCGCGAAATGCGCGCCGGTGCGCTTGAACGCGATACCGTGCACCGGGTTCTTTCAGTCGATTCCCTGGGCTTCGGCGGTGATCGATCGCCGTGCGTGGGACGCCAAGGACGCTCGTGCCGGCGCCTTACCCCGCGAAATGCGGTTCCGCTGTAAGCTTGGACCCGGCGCGAGGTCGACGCGAGGACACGGCGCAGTTCGAAGAGCCGAACCGAGCGCTTGCTCAACTTGGGCGGATACGGTTGGGTCGCGTGGCGCTCGTCACCAGGCTACGTCCTGAATTCAGGCCGCAGGGTGGCACGCCGGGCAGCAGCTCTCGCAAAAAAAACCCGTTGATCAGGCGGATCATCATGTGAACCGGCTTCACCGTATCACCACACTTCTGGCATCTCTCGGTCCACCAGTGAAGCGAGCAGTCGCCCGGGCCCAACGGCCGGTACGTCTGCGCCTGCTGTTGGCGGAGAAGCTGCTGGCTGAGGAGCTCCTGGCGGAGTAGCTGGCTCTTCGTGTACCTGTCGAGCGCTGCGGCGTTGCCGTCCGGTACCGCGCCGCCGGCTTCACCGGGACTTGCTGGTCTCCCAGCAGCGGCATCTTGCGCGTCGCCCTCTGACCAATGCGCAAAGGATTGCGTATCGCCCGGTGGCATGGAGCCCAGTGCTGCGCCAGCGTCTTTGTTGGGAATTGCCGGCCGCTCGGGAGCGGCAGCAGCGTTTTGCGCGTCGCCCTCGGACCGATGACGCAGAATATTGCGCATTGCCACCACCTGCCAGATGAGCTTCTCCAGCCATTCGCTTAGCCGTCAGGAACGGCTGCCGTAGGAGATTCGTCGCGGCGGGCTCGGCGAAGATCGTCGAGTCGGTCGCGGGTCCGACGGCGCATGGTTAACTCCCGCCGCGCGCGCCGCGAACTCCGGCGCCGGCGCGTCCCTCAGCGCCGCCTGCTCTCGTGGAACGCGCGGCGCGTGCGGTGCGGGAAGTCAAAAATAGTGTAAGTCCTCCTCCTCCGCTTTGACGGTTGGGGCATTTACAAACAATGCGGAGGAGGCGCCGCTGTTAACTTGTTGGGCTGTTGGAGCTTCATGCAAGGAAGGCTCGCCGTTCAGATTCTCCAGACGGCGCGCGGCACGAACACGGCGTTCCTCTTCTCGATGCAAAGTCTGCCGCAACTCTTCCAGGTCGGCAAAGGGTTCAAGGAAGACGTTACCAGCGCCCCGAACACCAAGATCAGCCTACGAACGCAGGACGAGGAGACCACCAAATTCTTCATCAGGGCGTCCGCCGAGCACATCGTGAAGAAGCGGACCGTTTCCTTGCAGCGTGGCGAGTTGTTCGGGTGGGAGCGGTTTGAGAAGGGCACGAGCGGATCGGAACGGGAAGAGCGCGAGTACCGAGCGGAAGACGAACGGATCAAGAACCTGCCGAAGGGGCAGATGCAGATCCTCATGACGGACGATACCGAGGGCACGCTGCACCGCCACTTGCACGTTCGGCCGCCGCAAGATGTCGGCGTATCGGAGTTGGACACCGTGTTGGCCCCGCGTCTGCGGCCGTCCCGCGCGGACGTCCCGGGGGCCAACCTGCGATTCAAGAACCCGGAGTTGGCCGCACAATTCGGCCGTCGCGTGCAAGGAAGGAGGTAGTTGTGACGTTCATCATCAGGCGCAACGTTCATCTGGTGGTTCTTTTCGGAGCCATGGCAGTCGCAGCAGTGTACGGCCAACAGCCGCGCTCGCAGCCAGGGGATCCCGCCGGGGCGGCACGGCCCGCGGCGCCAAATGGCGTCCCGGCCGCCAAAGCGTGGCAATCGCCGGCGGCGCGCTACTCCCCACTTGCGGCGCAGGGCGGCTATCGGGGCCAGCGAACGACGTGGTACGACGCCCTTTTCCGCTCGCTCAACCCCAGGAACATCGATTGGGGCAGACGTTGGGAGGAGCGCCGTGCGGCGTTCCTGGAAAACACAGTCGCCAACAAGTACTTCGTGTTTTGCGCGTTCCTGGTTCTGTGTTTCTACGCTGCCCTGCTCGGCGTTGGTTGGATTGTGTGGGACCACCGGAAGGACATCCGGTACTTCGAGACAGAACTGGTGAAGGCCAGAAACTGGGCCGCGTACTGGAAAAGTCGGGCAGTCAAGGCGATCACGAAGCACAATGGGCACATCGAAAGGTGCAACCGCGTGGTCGAGGCAGGCGAGACCGGGCTTCCAGTTGGCGATGCGGCCGAGGCAATCGACCTCCGACTCGAACTCGAACGGGCGCGCGCGGAGTTGCAGAATGTGACGTCCGAGAAGCTTCGCTTGAAAGGCGAGTTGGACGAGAAGGCGCGGACGATCTCCGAACTGTCACATCGCGTTGATGCGGTGAGCAAGAGAATCGGCAATGGGGGGCCAGACAACGCCTCCGCTGGGGCAGTCAGTTCCGACGACAAGGCGGCCCTAGTTACCAGGATCAATCGTCTTGAGGCCGCTCTGGCCACTGCGACACAAGAAAACCGGCGACTGAAAGGCGCGTAGGGGCATGTCGATGCTCATCTCGGTCCTTGGTTTCGGGAGCATCTGGACACGGCGCGATGGGAAAACCGCGTACTACAACACCACTGGCGTCCTTGTCGGTGGCATTCTCCGAAACCGGCCATGCGTCTACGGCGTTGCCCGGTTCAATGGCAACAGCGGTTTTCGTCCGGACTGCATGCACCAAATGGTCCAGAAGGTATTCGAGTGCGAGGCGCCTTGCGTCTGGAATGGGCACAACAAAGTGCTCTTCAAGGCTCTGCTGGCCGGCCCGGAAAAGCCGGACGCCTATCTGGTGACCGTCACCGCGGAGCAGACGGGTGGCATTAACAGGGACCAAGCCGGCGGTTGGTTGCACAACGGTGCGCAGCTCATCTCGTTCAGCGAATGCGGCGGGCAGCAAGAGGTGATGCTTGTCATGCCGCCATACACGTGGGTTCGGGGGCAGCTCGGCGCGTTCTTCATGGAGCCCGTGGCCCAAAAGCCGTGGCAGGCCCGGCTGGTATTGTCGGCAATCGTGTGAGGCGCGAATGCGATATCGTAAAGGTGGAATCGACCTGAAGTCGTCGCAGGACACGCTGCTGTTGCAGACGATCCTGAGATCACGGCACGTTTCTCACGAGCAGTTGTGGCAGTTCGTGCAACTCAAGGCGAGAGAACACCGGCGCCGCGTGTTCAACTGGCGCCTCAAGCGCCTGGTCGATCACGACCTGGTGGTTCGCAAATCAACGCCGGAGCGGTCGTGGGTATACTCGATATCGCCAGACGGTGCGGAGCATCTGGTCAGCCTGGGGGACGCCGCTGCGCTCCTTGTGACCGGTGGCTTCGTCGAATTGGATGACAGCACCGTACAGCATTCATTGGGGCTGAATGAGATCCACCTCGCGCTGTTGCGGGAGGACGTTCTGACGACGTGGCAGTCCGAGTTGGAGATCCGATCCCTGAACGAGTTCACGCGGTATGGCTTTCCCAAGGATTACGATGCCGTGGTGCATGCAGAGCGCGGCGGGTGCCCGTATCGCTTCGCGCTCGAATATGAGCGAAGCGCCAAGACGCCGGACAGGTACGCACACGTGCGTCAGGCAATCGAAAAGGAAAGCCAACTGGACTGCGTCGTCTACGTGGTGTCGGCATATCCGCTGTTGACGTACGTCGCCAGCTTCTTCGAACGCGGCAGCAGGCAGATCTACTTTGCGCTCTCCAGCGATTTCGAGCGCGACACACTGGACACCATGGTCATGGACAGTCGGCGGGTTCGGTCGCTTCCTCTGTGCGTCTTTCTGGATGCAAAGTCGGGACAGAATGCACCTGCCTCGGTGTAATGCCTTCCCATTGAATTCCCATTGGATGCCTATTGAGCAGGCTTTGAGTTCCCGAAGGCCGCGATAACATCCATGAAACCATAGAGTTGAACATCGACTACCCCGATTTACATTGGAGTTAGCGTCCTGAGGGGACAGATGATGGCGGTGAGTGACCTTCGCGATGGGGTGACATGCGGGATCTTGGATACGCCGTCAGGTAAGATGAATCCGGAGTGGCTCTGGGCAACGTCGGTCGCACCTCCGTGGACGGCGCTGATGGCGTGGCGGTACGGGAGATTGCGATGAGCGAGACAATGTCTCTGGCTGTGCTGAGCGAGATGTTCGACTACAACTACTGGGCGCGGGATCGCCAGCTTCAAGCGTGCGCGGGCCTCACCGAGGAGCAATTCCTGCGTCCGCTGGGGAACAGCTTCCCTTCGCTGCGGAACACCCTGACGCATCTGCTTGCCGGTGGTTGTGGCTGGAGCGCTGGCGGGGACGGTCACCGCAGACCCTGTTGGCGCCGGAGGAGTTCCCCACGCTGGCCGCTTTATCCCAGCGTTGGGAGACGGTGGAGCGGGAGATGAGAGAGTACGTGGCCGGTCTGAGTGAGGAAGCGCTCCAGTGCCCGGTGACGTGCCGCAGCACGAGAGGGCAAACGTGGACCTTCACGTTATGGCTCATGATGCTGCACCTGTTGCACCACCAGAGCTACCATCGCGGTCAGGTGACGACCCTCTTGCGGCAACTCGGGATACAGCCGCTCAAGGTGGACTTCCTCGACGCGCACGAAATGGGGTTCCGTTCCTGAGATCCCCAGCGCTTTTGGCGACCACTCCGGAACAAACGCATCACACTGGCAACGGGACCGATCGTGTGGCAGATGGCGGCGTCGGATCCGGGAATCTGAGCCAGTGTTCCCCCGTGGCGGCGCAGAAGACCATCTGCTGAACGGTCATGTGCATCCGGACTTGCGGATCGCTGAGGTATCGGAAGCAGTCCTCGGGATCGCTCGGCCGCTTGTCAGAGATCAGCGCCTGCACGCGTTCAAAGCGCTGGCACCAGGTATCGAGCAGTTCCGAACGTCCGGCGCCGAGGCCGGCGTCGAGTTGTTGATAGCCGTTTGTCACGCAGACATAGCCGTCCTTCGGATGGCGAAGCGCGCACCGTGAAGGCGTGCGCTCGATGACGACGAGTTCGCCGGGGCGAACGCCGGTCAGCAACAGCAGGCAACCACACGGCAAGGGAGCATCGGAGAGTCGCGCGAGCGCCTCGCTGAACGTGCGCGCCTCCTCGAATACCGTGCGGATCAGAAGGACAACCGGCGTTGCCAGTTGGGCCGACTCCAGGCTCAGGACCGCATTGAAACGTAACGGCGAAACGCCCGGGCGCGACGGCGGAGAACACGCCCATGAAGCCCGGCCATCCGACAGTTGCGAAATCGCCAGCTGGTACGTTTGCGAAATAAGATGTTCACGCCGAAAAGGCATTCACGTTGGCTCCGCGCATCGAGGTGTGGCTGGACCCTCAAAGCATCTTGACCGGGGCCGGTGAGTCCACCCCAGTGGGCTCACTTTTGCTGGGTTCTTGGGACGAACGCGTGAAGAAAATATTCCGAGGGCAAGAGCCCTATCGGTCGGCCCTTTCACGAAAGGGTTCTCGGAACGACCACGGGGAGTCGATACTACTTAATGACTTACGTTTTGAGATCATGACAGAACGGGTCAAGCGAATGATGGAAAAAGTCGGCATCTTCGAGTAACCACGTGTCCCCTTGCCCAGGGTGGCCAGTCGTTCCTCCATCGAGCCCTTGTACCCAACATCGACGGCCCTCCCTTTGCTCGCTCGGTTCATCAAAGTCACTGGGTGCAGATACCGGCAGCAAGGCACCCACAGTGATCCGCGATAAGCCGCGACACAACTGTTCATGTAACTCGAGGCAGGGCGTTCCGTGATGTCAAGGACCGGTGACGTCACATCGCAACGTGGACTGTCGAGGCCCGGGTGCGGAACCGAAGCTATCCTGCCTGTCAACCGGAGGATACTAAAAAGCTAATCTGGCACCGGAGGAACTGCCCGGTGAGGCCGGTCGCGATCGCGGACCCGGGCCCGAATACTGCCGGGAACGTTCAAAGGAGAATCGCCAGAAATTAGGCAAACTATTGAAACTGGCTCGGTCCATCCCGGAAGAACTACCCAGAGTTTTCAGCGTGAGCTCAAATGTGTACCCAAAGATCTACCATGTGCGGTTCCCGTGGGGCGTCGTCCAGGTTACAAGCTACACCACGCGGCTCGAGTTGCCGGACTATGACTGCCGGGATTCATGTTCAAAGGCCGAGAATGCAGAGCTTGCATGCGATCTTGCATGTGCGGCAGTAACGCTTTACGAATTTCCCAAGCTCGCCGGGCCGAGTTCTTAACTCTCGTCCAGTGCCCAAATCCAAAGACCGCCTTCAAAACCTATCGAAAGTGCGGAGACCTATGCCCAGGGAGGTGAACGTGCTTTTCGCGTTCCAATATTTATCCTACCTCTGAGCTTACGACGTCGAAACGAGTTCCGTTGGAGCCGGCACGGATCAGAACTGCGCATCAACAGCGGTGTAGACGACGATCACCTCGATAGGTCCGACAATATGTCCGTTGAATTCATCAAGTTCCCCGGCGGGGATCCAGTATTCCATACCGCATAACCGGTCCTCAACGCGACAGATTAAATAGTGGCGGACCAGAATTGCTAGGTGCGCCTGACAGCCACGCTCGTCCGGAGGACAACAGAACAACGCAATCCTGAGGATATAGGTCTAAGAACATTTTTAGGGTTGCGTCCTCGCACAGAAGACAAGTGCATGTTCCTCCAGAGGGACTGGCGGCGGCGTCTCTCCGTTTATGTCCACGAACATGTTCAGGTTTCAACCGAACGAATTCGCGGGGCCTCCCGCACGGGGAGGGGCCTTCAGCATATGTTGCGGTCGGGCAGGTGGCGGGTGGACACACGCAGAAAATTAGAGCTGAAACCGCGTCGGCGTGCGGCTTTACGTGTCGACTTGCTAATGCTCCTGTATTCTCAGTCCGTGCTGCGTTTTGACGGTTCGCCATCCGAAGTTCGGGTTCGTTCCACTGCGGTACGGGATCATGTTGGGCCAAGCGGAGCAAGAGTTCACCGTCGGCGTTTTCGTCGAACAAAGTGTGGATGAAGCGGTACGTTCGATCGACGACGTCAATCATCAGTCGCCTCATTTCGTCGTCATTCAGGCGCGACACTCTCGGCAAGGGGATCGCACCATGCGGACTGGTGACGGTGACGGCTGAGTAGTCTCCGGACACTGACGAGGGTGCGATGCCCGCATGAAGATCCTCAAGCGTCGAATTGCGGACGCACTGAAGAACCAGATACTTCGCCAGTCGTTGCTGAAGCACGGGATCCGCCAGAAATATGCGGACTTCTTTATCGGCGGTCAAAGGTGGCCCTCCAAGACCTCCCACTATCACACAAACCTGCAATGGGTCGAGTGAACCACCCATCATCCATGATTCAGAGAGAGGGTACGCGAGGGCGCCGTGAGGACTTGGCGCAGCCGAGAAAGACACGCCCCCCGTGAGCGAAACCATTCCGGTGGGGGTTGGGGTATGGCCGGATAGCGAGGTTTTTGCCCGCCGTTTGCAGCACAGTGAGGATCCGGTCAAGAGACCGTCTGCGATCCACTATCTTGGGGCAAATCGTCAGGGCAAAACTACCCCAGCAATTTCCCTAGCAATTTCTCGGAAAGGCAGTCTGGAGAGGTATTGAAATGATCCCAGTGGTTCCAACGAATCAATAGCTTACGCGTGGCCGCATTGCCTCCGGAGCAAAGGCTCAACGGTTGGCATCCACGCAAATGCAATAGGATTGGCGGTTGTTAGATTCAAGAATCCCGAGAATGCCCTCGAAATTCCGAGAATCGTTGCCCCCCTGCCCAGCTATCTATCGAAGGCTTTTCCATAGACGCGAATCCCAGCGTACAGGCACGGCTTGGCTGGCCCGGACCATGGGAAATTCGGGATGTTCCTGGTTGATCAGCACATTCCGTTCCACGCGCGTCACCACGGAAGGCACGATCAATGCCGGTGTGCGGCGCTCGTCGTACCATCGATCGCCGAAGGCTTGGGTGGCTTCAAATGATGGGGAATCCCACCGCGGCACATCGTCCTGCGTAATTTCTTCGATGGACAAGCCGGCCGGAATTTCGATCTCGACATAGCCTTGACTTCGTGGGACGCTGCCGGAGGCGTGGACCAGAATCTCCAATAGCGCACCAGCGTAGGTTTCGGCTGCGTAGATGACGCGCCGCCCGGGAGAATTCCACCGGGCACCATGGATCATTGCCCCGCCGCCGTCGAAGATGGTATGCCGCATATCGGCGATGCGGAACGCCCGCAGGGGACCGCTACGCCGGGAGGCCATAAATGATGCGGGCCATGACCTCTTCCGCCTGCCGCGCGCCCAATTCGGTTAGAGCCGCATCGAGCGGTGTCTTACCGCCAATCTCAGGATGAGGCGTCGTCAGAAAACGCCGGGCTTGCTCGCGATCCTGCCAGACATCCTCGGCCGTGGCAACGACCCGCGCCAGTCGTTCGGTCCGTTCACTCTCCGCGGGACTCAATCGTTCCCGCCGCCGTTTGAACGTCGCCTCCGGGACGATCCTGTGCATCATGGCGCGCTGTTCGGCGGCATCCGAAAAGACGTGCCGAGCCACGTTGCGAAGGGTTGCCTTGGGCAAGCCGCGCTCGACGGCGTCATTCAGTTCCAACAGGGATGTGACCGGCTTACCCAAAACGCGGTGGCCGCCCAGCACTTCTCCAATATGGCGTGGCTCCAGCATGAGTATCATTATACCCTACATTTCATGTCAGATGATACTACCATCGTTGAGGTTACGCCCAATTCAGACGGAGGGCTTTCGGGGTTGTGGGGTGCCCGCGGTTTTGAATGCCGTGTTCTTAGGCAAACTTTGGGTTGTCGGCCCAAAGAATCAGTCGCGCCGAAATCGACTCCCATTCAACTCCCATTACCCCTTCCCCAGGCTTACTTAAGGCTCTTTTGAGTTGCCACTCGTGCCTTGTTATGCAGAGCCGAGAGTCCGAACTCCTGATCTCGCCCCGGCACTTCGCGCCGTCGAGGAAAATGAGCTGACCCATTTTTTGTGGGGCAGGTTGGCAACCTGCGGACCGATTGTCAATCGGTCCAGCCGGGCGCCAGCCCGGCCGCGTGCCGGCGAGCTCGAAACCCGGCTCAACCCAAATTCCGCGACCTCAGGAGTTCGGAATCTCTGACTCGACCATCTTGCGCCCAAGTGAGGCGGCTACAGCCGAGGGCCAGCGCGGCCTCGCTGGCGGTCATCCATTCGCGCTCTGGCAGCGGCGGCAAGAGGCGACGGGTGCGACTTCTCGGCCTCGCGCACGCTTTTGGTTGATCGATAGAGAGGGGAGGTTCCATATGGCTTCCGTTCGCAGTCACGTTTTGGCGCAATATCTCGATACGGCGTCTCTGCCGGATGCAGGAGTCCTTCCGCGCGCGGCTCACGCCCAAACCGTGGCGGCTTGATGTCGGCCAACCGCCCGTCAAGTTTCCCTTCGAGACCCCAGACGCGGAAGGCCGATACCGCGATTGGGAGCGCACCTACGAATCGAAAGCGGCTGGCTACGCCACCTGCGCCTTTCGGACCTCATTCAATCCAAATTCAATCCAAGGTTTGCGGAATCGCTGTGTCGAGCGGGCTTCCTATTGACATCCTCTGTTTAGAATGACATAATCTTTTGACTGCAAGATAGAGTTTTAGGGTCTGAATTCGTAATGGAGGCTGTATGGGCCGTCTCGCGTCATTTCTGTTCCTGATCTCCGTGCTGGTATCCGCGTCGCTGTTCGGACAGGAAACCAGCGCCGGAATTACCGGGCGAGTCACCGATTCCACCGGCAGCGCCGTCGTCGCCGCTTCCGTGAAGGCCAAGGACCTGGATCGGGACACCGATTGGGCCACCTCGACCAACGAGGATGGGATTTTCGCCTTTCCGCGCATTCCCAACGGCAGATATTCGCTCACCGTGGGAGCCAAAGGCTTTAAGAGTTTCGTCAACCCCTCTCTCACGCTGGAAATCGACCAGCGCGCGCGCGTCGATGTCACGCTGGAAGTCGGCGCCCTCAGCGAAAGCATTGAGGTCACCGGCCAAGCCGCCCTGCTCCAGACCGAGACCACCCAGGTCGGCTCCACGGTCGACACCAGCCAGATCGACCATACGCCGCTTATCAGCCGCAACCCGGTCGCCCTGTCGCTGCTCACCGCCGGCGTCACCAACCCCGATCCAACTAGCTTCAACAGCGGCCAGCGCGCCACCGGCGGCGGCCGTCCCTATGTCAACGGTAACCGCGAGGAAGCCAACAACTTCCTGCTGGATGGCGTGGATAACAACTTCACTTCCGACGACCTGGTTTCCTATCAGCCCAACCCGGATGCGATCGAGGAGTTCAAACTGATCACCAACAACGCCTCCGCCGAATTTGGCAACTTCCAGGGCGGCATCATCAACGTGGTGATCAAGTCCGGAACCAACCATTTCCACGGCGATGTGTTCGAGTATTTCCGCAACGACAAGCTGAACGCCAACAACTGGGGCAACAACTGGAGCGGAGTGTCGCGTCCCGCGCTGCGCTGGAACCAGTTCGGCGGCGTGTTCGGAGGCCGTATCGTCAAGGATAAGCTGTTTTTCTTCCTCGACGAGCAAAGCCTGCGCAGAGACACCCCGCCATCGGTTTCCTCCGCCACGCTGATGCCGATGGCCTGGCGCAGCGGCGACTTCTCCTCGCTGCTCGATACCACCCAAACCGGCAAGGCCCCCATCCAGCTTTACAATCCTTATGCGCTGAGCACCAGCACCGGCCTGCGCGCTCCCTTCCCGAACAATCAGATTCCCACCAGCATGCTGGATCCGGCGGCGTACAAGCTGGTGAACGATTTGCAGTTCTATCCCGCGCCACAGTATGCCCGCTTCACCACTCCCAACTTCTACTACGGTTCCTGGAGCCAGTTGTACAGCGATCAAGGCGACGTGAAGGTGGACTGGCGGCCGGAGGAAAAGGATTACATCACGATGCGGCTCTCCAAGGCCCGCCAGGACAATCCGGGCGTCAACACGATGCCGATTCTCTACGGCAGCTTCAACACCTCGCCGTTCGCGAATGGCGTTCTCAACTGGACCCGCACCATCAGCCCCAAGATCGTCAACGAAGCGCGCGTGGGCGTCAACTTCGTGACGCTCAATAGCGGCGGCGCGGATGAAGGCGCGGGAAACCTGGCGCAAACGGTGGGGATCAACAACGCCGGCACCGGGCTCCTGTACCTTGAGGGTTTCAATTATCTCACCGCCGTGGGCAGCGAGAACATCGGCACCCAGTCGGACTTCGCCAACACCACTTTTCATTACGCCGACAACCTGACCATCGTCCGCGGCCGCCACATGATGAAGATGGGCGGCCAGTTACTGCGCGAGCGGATGGACGTTTTCTATTCCGGCAATAACGGCCGCACCGGTTACATCAACTTCACCGGCCGTTTCACCGCCCAGAACGCCACCAGCCCGTCCGGAACGCAACTCGGCGAGGTCGATTTCATGCTGGGCCTGCCCGACGATTACGGACGCGGCCTGCAATCCGGCACGTGGGGCCAGCGCTCCAACGTCTGGGGCTTTTATTTCCAGGATGACTGGCGCGCGACCGACAGTCTGACGTTAAACCTCGGGGTGCGCTGGGAATACCGCTCGCCGTGGGTTGAGGTGGAAAATCGTCAGGCGAATTTCGGCCAAATCAGCGGCCAATTGGAACTGGCCGCGCCGCTGCCGGCCGGCCTGGCCGCGCCTCCGGGACCGGCGCCGCTGATCGAAAGCGGAACTCCCGGCCTGTACAACTCCTACAAGAAGGATTTCCAGCCGCGCATCGGCTTCGCCTACACGCCGGATATGCTGAACAAGAAACTGGTCCTCCGCGGCGCCTACACCATTTCCTCTTACCTGGAGGGAACCGGCACCAACCTGCGCACGCCGCTGAATCCTCCATTCGAGCAGGAGTTCGCGACGCTCTATAACACGCCGGCTTACACCCTGCCGGGCAGCACGCTCGACCAGGGCCTGTACGGCTTAAACCCGAAGAACCCTTATGCCGGCGCCACCATTCGTCTCTGGGATCCGAACGTCCGTCCGGCCGAGGTCCAGCAGTGGAACTTGTCGACGGACTTCCAGGTGCCCGGCAACAACGTCTTGACCGTTGGCTACGTCGGCCAGCACGGAACCCATCTCATGGTTGCCATGCCCTATCTGCAAAACATCGTGACCAATGGGGTGGTTACGGAAGGCCCGTATCTTTCCGGCAATCCCACCCTGCGCAGCGAGATCTCGCAGATTTCCGGCACCTCATCTATCGGCAGGCAGGGGTACGATGCGCTCCAGGCCACTCTGCGCAAGCGCTTCAGCATGGGCCTGGAATACCAGGTCGCATTCACTTACTCGCACGGCATGTCGGATTCCATCGGTTATTACGGCGAGGGCGGCCAGGCGGGCAGCCAATCCGCGTACTGGCAGTATCTCTATTGCCAGTCCTGCGAAATGGGTCCGACTTACTTCGATAGTAAGTTCATGTTCGTCCCGTCCTTCACTTATCAGCTTCCCTTCGGCCACAGCCGCCATTTCGGGTCGGCCTGGAGCAAGCCCGTGGACGCAGTGATCGGCGGCTGGCAGCTCGGCGGCATCTACACTGCTCACACCGGCTACCCGCTCACCATCAAATATAACCAGGATACTTCCGGCACCGGCCAGCGCAGCTACCGCGTCGATGTCATCGGCACGCCGCACGATCCCCACCAGATCGGACCGGGCACGGAGTGGCTGGACATCTCCCCCTACGCCGCGCCGCCCAAGGGAACTTATGGCAATATCGGCGTCGGCACCGATCGCAGCCCCGGCATGAGCCGCTTCGATCTTTCCCTCAGCAAGCAGTTCCATCTCACCGAGGCGAGATTCTTCGAGCTGCGCGGCGAAGCCTTCAACCTATTTAACACGCCCATTTTCCTGAGCCCGGCATCGCAGACCATCACTTCTACTCTGTTCGGCCAGATCCGCTCCTCGGAGGGCGAGCGCAACATGCAGGTCGTCGCTAAGTTCTATTTCTAGTCAAGTTCGGTTTCTATCGGCAGCCGGCCTCCGCAAGGGGGCCGGTTCCTTTCCGGCGTTTTGCCGGGGTCTCGCAGGCATTCCTGACCAGGCCTCGGTGGCATCAGTTCTTATAAATAAGCGATTACATCGATCTCCACCTGCATGAACGTTTCGCGGACCAACTGCAGAGCGTAAACCGTCCCTCGTACCTCCCGTTGAGCAAACGGTCAGCGGATTCGTACGTCTCCCTGTCTCCGGGTTACCGAAATTTGCGGTGAGCGCTTGCCAGAATTGTTGTCCTTTATTGAAAATCCTTGACTTGATGTAAAGAGTATGCAGATATAAGATCATCAAGATTATGGTGTCGATGAATCCGCTCGATAAGAGTTTGCCGGTGCCGCTCTATCACCAACTGGAGTGTGTTTTGCGGCAGGCCATCGAGAGCGGCGAGTACCAAGCCGGCCAGCAGCTCCCCAACGAGGACCAGTTGGCAGAGCGTTTCGCGGTCAGCAAGATCACCGTCCGGCAGGCGCTGCACGATCTGGCCAACCACGGTTACGTGCGGCGTGAGCAGGGCCGGGGCACTTTCGTATCGAAATTACGGCTGGACCAGGGGCCGCACGAACTATTGGGTTTCAACGAAGAAATGCGACGGCGTCGCCTGGTGCCGGCCACGAAAGTTCTGAAGATCGACGTGATCCTCGCGGGCCCAGCTATTGCCGGACCGCTCGAACTGGAGCCGCGGGCGGCCGTAGTGCGGCTGAAGCGCCTCCGCCTGGCCGACGGCGAGCCCATGGGCGTGCAGACCGCCCACATACCCAGCGCGCTGGCGCCTGGACTGGAAACCGAGGATTTTGAAAACCGCTCCCTATACGATCTCCTGCGCAGCCGCGGGCTTTGGCCGGCCCGCGCGCGGGAGACCCATTGCGCCAGCGTGGCGGACCGCGCGGCGGCCAGGCTGCTGCGGATTCCCGCCGGAACGCCGGTATTCGCCGCCGAACGGATCACCTTTCTGGCTAACGGCAAGCCCTTCGAACTCGTGAACAGCGTGATGCGCGGCGACCGTTACAGCATCGTGCTGGACCTGGCGGTGGATAGCGGCCGCCAGGACGTTCGCTACGCTGCCCGTGTGGCGCGCGGCACGGGCAAATAGAGCCTCTCGGCTTTGAGCCTCTCTCGCGCGGAGTGGCGGTGTCTTAGGGCAGCCGCGTCGTGCCGTTGGTCGCCGGTTTGCGTGCATTTGTTTCAACGCTGTCGCGCGAGGCAATCAGAATCGATCTTCTGAATCATGGCAGTCTGATCTTTCGTTGAGTCTGGTCGAACCCGCGAGGTTAGGTGGTTGGGAGCTGCGGATCAAACTTGACAGGGCTGCATAAACGGGCTTGCAGCGAAGGGCAAACCATCGAGCGGAAGACGGCTGACGTTTGTACCGCGCGAACGAATTAATCATGAGAGAAGCGGAATCGATGCTTAACATCCCGAAAGGATGGCTCTTGCAATGAAAACGGATTGGAATTCGCATACGCGGCGTGTGTTTGCCACGGCAACAGCAATGGCATTGGCCGGAGTGAAAATCCGCGCGCAAGCCCGGCCGGGCCCAGCCGAAACTTCAACCTACAAGCGCGCCGACGCCAGCTGGTTTGCCTCCTGCCCGTTTGGCGTCTCAACCCACTGGACCGCGCTCTCCCAGGCGGTCGACCCGGCCGATTGGCGGCCTTTCCCCGAAACGGTAGCCAAGTTTAACGTCGAGCGCTTTGCCGACCACATCGCGGCCAGCGGCGCCGGGTATCTTATCTTTACCTCTTGTCATGCTCTGCAATGGCTGGCTGGGCCGTGTGATGCGATTGAGCGTGTACTTCCGGGCCGCACCAATAGGCGCGACATGATTAGTGAACTCGCGCGCGCTTGCCGCCAGCGGCACATCCACTTCATCCTCTACTACAACCACTCCTGCAACCACGGTGACGACCCTGCCTGGGAGTACTCCGTGGGCTACCACGAATCCAACAAGAGCCGCCTGATTTCTAATCTCCTCGCCATTCTCGCTGAGCTTGGCGAGCGCCACCGTGAGTTGGTGAAGGCGTGGTGGTTCGATAGCTGCTCGTCTCTCGACAGCCATGGTCCGGAATGGGGCAAGCGTACGATCCCAGGGGGCTTTCCTTTCCCCTGGGATGACTGGGTCGATGCCGCGAAGTCCGGGTACCGGGACCGCCTGGTCACGCTCAGCCCGGGCATGATGCGCTACTACCTGTACACCGATCATCAGGACTACGAATGGGGCGAAGCTAACGACCTGGTCGCGGTGCCAGCCGCCCGGCTCACCCCGGACGGCCTGCAGGCGCACCGATGGGTCTGCCTGGACAACCCTGCCTGGGTCCATAGCCGATACAACGAGCCCTTAGTACCGCCGCGCTTTGCGCCGGAACATCTTGTGCGATACGTCAAAACCGCGCATCGCTACTCGGTCCCCGTAACCTTCAATATCGATGTGGACCGCAACGGCACGTTCCTGTTGGAAACACTCCAACTACTAAAGGAGATCCACAATCAGGTGACCTGAGGAACCAAGGTGTGGGACCGGTCTTCACCCTCCAGGTAACGTCAGTTTCAAACGAAAAGAGAATACTGCGTTCAATCGCCGCACGCCATCCCTGCACTCAGAAGTTTGGCCGGTCTAGTGCCGTTTGTGGACCCGTCAGCGGCAGAGGTCAGCAACCGCGACTATACGCTCAAGTTGGTCACTTTAAAGACCCCCTGGAAGCTATCCAATTTGTCGATCCGATCTCGTGATATGCGATCACCAGGAGTAAACGGCGAGCTTGCGCACCGCTACTATCTGTGCCTCGAACGACAGGTCAGCGGTTCCACCGGGCAAGAAAAAGCCGGCGGTGCCAGTGCCTGAGCCAGCGGTCGGACGGAGGGCGAGGGCGGTGGAAAGGCCCGATGTGCTTTTCACACGGACCACTGCAACCTGACCGGAAGCGTTTGCGTACTCGAGCCGGGCGAACGTCGGACCGCGCGTCGCTTGAATGCCGGCGATGTCTGACTGGTTTGCCAGATACTCGGCCGGTTTTTTATCTTCACCGTCCACGGACAGTAGCAAGAGATCGTGCGCGGGTACGGAGAAAGCTGGGTCAGCCGCGGTGAAATCTCGTCCATTCCACACGTCGCGAAACGATCGCGGAGTGCCAACTAACCCAAGCTTGCCCCAATCGATCTTCACTTGCGCGGAACTGTCTGTACGGTTCAGTACGGCGACCGCGCGTCTTCCGGCAACTGCCATAGGCTTTGCCCAAACCTGGAGGCCGGGAGTGGGTTCGGCGACTTTCATGGGTTGTAAACCGTATGGGTCATTGTGAATGGCGAGCGCTTCCCTGTTTTTCAGCAGAGACAAGGTTGCCGACGAAAGCCGCGTCAGGTCGGAACCCACCATCAGCGGTGCGCTCGCCATCACCCATAGCCCCATGTGGATGCGGTCCATGGCATCGGTCATGCCGCGCATACCCATTACCATCATGTCCAGGTCGTTATAGTAGCCAGTGTGTTGTGCTTCCGGATGTATCCCGGCCTCAAACGAGTCGACCACATTCTTGAGGGTGATGACCCGTTTTGCGTGTTCGGGATCCTCCAGGCTCTCAACAACCGGCGGGATGATGTCGCCCCCCGTGCGCCAAATGGCGCTTTCCATGCCACCGACTCCCGGAGCCCAGAACCAGGGATTCTGGCTGCCCCACTCACAGATGGAGAGGAACAATCTGCGTGCTGTTGCCTCTTCCGCACGCTCGATGGCGCGGGCAACTTGCGCATACTGCACCGCGCCCGACCGCTTCTCCTTCGCCCCACCGCACCAGTCCACCTTGACATAGTCGAAGCCCCACTGCGAGAACTGCACAAAGTCCTGTGCGTAATGCCCCTCGCTGCCGGTATTGAGGTACTTCGGGCCAGAGTCGGGGTACATGCTGCAACCGTCGCGACCCGCGTCCGTGTAGATCCCGGCCTTCAACCCCAAGCTGTGAATGTAATCGGCGATGTTGGCCATGTCGCCGTCTTTCTGACCAGGCCTGATGGCCGGCCACTGCTTAGGGTTCACGACGATGTTGCCTGCGGCGTCACGCTCGCCCAACCACCAGCCTTCGTCGATGACGACATACTCGTAACCGGCTTCCTTCATTCCATTCGCGGCCAGAGCTTGGGCCTGTTGCTGAACGATCTGAGAATTTACGATGTTGGCGAAACTGTTCCAGGAGTTCCATCCCATGGGCGCGGCACCGAAGCACGCGGTTGCGGAGGCCGCAAGTAGAAATGTGAAGCGCACGAGTGCAAGATATCACATGTAAGCCGGTAGCTGTGCGCCGCGCGCACCGAAGTTGATGAACTCGTGTCAGCAGCGCCGCCGACGACCGTTGCCGTGACGAGAACTGGCATTAGCCCTATCCGACAGTGTCACGCGGAAACCGGAACTTAGGCTGCCACCTTCAACTTGGCGGGAAACCCGCTACCCGTGGATTTGCCAGCCGACGCTAGCCGTAGGTCGCGTTGGGGGAAGCATGGAACCGGGCGACCTCGGCGGCATCGTCATCTCCTCGAACGCCGTTTGAACTAAGCCGCTTGCGCGGCGGACGCTACGCGTAGTCGACGCTAGCGGCCGCAAACACAACCGGATAGTGTGGGTCACAAGGAGGTCCCTGTGACCCAACTTCGAAAAATG
>Ga0182014_10001565_pt1 | contig 30318 bp, 15 predicted proteins | sample 612S2DmetaG_FD_120489 | JGI IMG/M metagenome (GOLD analysis project Ga0182014, IMG submission 120489) | Permafrost microbial communities from Stordalen Mire, Sweden - 612S2D metaG | ecosystem: Environmental > Terrestrial > Soil > Wetlands > Permafrost | place: Sweden: Stordalen | collected... | reverse complement strand
CTCTGTTTTCTGCGCGCCCTGCTGGATGCCAGCGGCCGATTTCAGCTCATCCCGGCCCCAATCAGCCTCGCGATGTCCTGCGAGACAATCTGAATCATCACTTTTTCAGGATCGACTAGAATAGAGCTTCTGCTAGAAACGCTGGGACTTGTCCACAACTGCCTGCCAAGGATTCTTGGGGAAAACGATGGCCTTCTGGAAGCGCGATTGGCTACACACTGCTCTTTCCTGGTTAGTGGTAAGTCTTCTCGGGGCGGTGGAGGGTATTTATGGAAGAACCAATTACCTGGGCGACTGGATTTCTTATCTAAATGTCAGCAGAGCCATTTCCAGCCATGATTGGAAATGCATCTTCGACCCGATGTGGAATGCCGGCTATCCGGCGCTGGTGTTTCTGGCACGTAGCTTCGCTCCTCCGACTGCAGTGGGTGAGTGGTACGCCATCACTGCGCTGAACTGGATCATATTCCTCGCAACGTATGCATCTTTGCGCTATCTGCTCCGTCAGGCGGAGGAATTTCACGGCCAGGCTGTGACCAGGGAACTCTCCCGGCCGGTTGTAACATGGGCGGTCTGCTTTCTATTCTTGGGATATGAGCTTGGATTCGATAGGGTTTCACGCGTCGCCCCTGACCTTCTGGTCTCCATGCTGTTCATCCTCGGGTCCGCGCAGATTCTTCGCGTGATTGGTCATCCCTCTGCGAAATCCGCTGCGCTTCTCGGTTTAATTCTCGGTCTGGGCTGCTGGGTAAAGAGCGTTTTCACCGTTTACACCGCACTGTTTCTCCTGGTTCTTGTTTTGGCCCTCTGGACAGGCAGGGTCTCATTGCGCACTCTTGGAACCAGTACGACGGTGTTTCTCGCGCTTTTCATTCCGTATGTGTCGGCAATTTCCTTGTCCTACGGGCAATTTACTCTGGGCACATCCGGGGAGTTGAATTATGCCTTCCATGTGAACCACCTGCCCCACTGGACAAATTGGCGGGGAAGTTCGCCCCAATTTGGCAGCCCTCTTCATCCCACCATGCAGTTGCTCGGCGATCTGCCGGTCTTCTCATTTCCTGAACCGTTTGCAAGCACCTATCCACCCTATAACAATCTGTCCTATTGGTATCGGGGATTCGATCATTCGTTCAGTATCAGGAACCAGATAGCGGCGGTCGGGCGAACAAGCTACTTCATGACAAGGATCGTCAGGCACCATCCGATTCTCTGGGCGTTTCTGATTATATTGCTGGGCATTGGATTGAAGCGCGAATGGCGGATATTGGCATTGCGCCTCGTGAGAGTCTATTGGCCCCCTCTTCTGCTCAGTGGGTCCGCCACGGTGACCTATCTGTTGGTACACGTGGAAGATCGCTATCTCGGCGGAATTCTGCTCGTGCTCAGCCTTCTGCCTCTGACGGTCCTTCTCGACCCGACGCTCTCGTCAAGACGGTCATTTCTCGCGTTTGTGGTCGCGCTCTACCTCCTGTGTGGCCTCTTGGAGCTGGAGCACAATTGCGGCGCGACGTTGCAAGCTGCGCTTCACCGCCGGGATTTTCATCGTGATCCGCAATGGAAGCTGGCTGCCGCGCTTGCGTCGGACGGATTCCGACCGGGTGACACGGTGGCCCTCGTGGGCAGCGGGGAGCCTCACTTCCTCTGTTCCTGGGCATATTTAGCGCGAATTCGACTTGTTGCGGAGTTCGGCTCGCTTCCTTGGCGTATTGAGCCATGGGACCGTACGCCGTTTGACCACTCCCAGGCGGAGGCGGCGGACAACGACTCTGGGATTGCGTTTTGGAATTTGCCGCCGGAACAGCGCGAGCGTGTCATTCGCGCATTTCAAGGGACAGGTGCCCGGGCGGTCATCTCTCTTGCACAACCCGGATTTGCTGCAACTGGCTGGACGCCTGTTGCCGACACCGGGGCGTGGATCTACAGCTTTGATCCGCAACTCACAGCATTTCTTCAAACCGTGCACCAGGCGGCTTGACACAATGGCGCTAGAAAACCTGTGGCGAGATCGGCTATCCGTTACGGGTTGCAGCACTTGGGAGCGCAATTCTGACGCTGCATTTCGCCGCTCATCCACGCTCAGAAATCAATTTGGTCAGGTTTGCAGAAATCGAACGCAGCAACGGATCCTGCGGAAAAAAGTGGCCGCCCGGGAACAGTTGCGCAATGAACTCTGCGCGTGTGTGACGCGTCCAGGCGAGTAACTGATCATAGGTTGTGCTCACATCACCTATCCCAGCGGAAACAATCATTGGGCAGTTCAAGGGTTCGCCCTCCTTGAACTGATAACTCTCCACGACAGCAATGTCGGCACGTAAGATTGGCAGGAAGACCTCCATGAGTTCCGGACTCTGCAGAAACTCCCGCGGCATTCCCTGGTAGCGGCTATTCAACTCTTCCACGAATGCGTGATTTGGGAGCGCATGCAACGGGCCTGCATCGTCCTCGATATCGGGGGCTCGACGGCCGGAAAGAATGAGCCAGCCGGGCATCGATCGTCCCTCATGCTGCAGCCTCCGGGCCCACTCGAAGGCCAGAAGAGCCCCCATACTATGCCCAAAGATCGCGTAGGGGATGTCCAGCCAAGGCCGCAATTCCTCGGCAATCGCGTCCACCAGAGAGTCCAGTTCGGTGTACGGCGGCTCGGAGAAACGCGTTTCCCTGCCTGGCAACTGAATGGGACAAACCTGCACCAGAGCAGGCAGCGCAGTCTGCCAGGAGTGAAATGCGCTGGCGCCGCCTCCGGCATGAGGAAAGCAGAACAGGCGCACCCGTGGACGCGCAGCCATCGGGCTGCATTGAAACCATGGCGCACATCTGTTCAAAGCGGCTTCCTCTGTTCTCAATTCTACGATTCTCGACCTGCGCCGCCGGCTTTTCTTGCCGTGTTCTGTACCCGGTCCAAGCTCGATTTAAAAGGCCTATTTCCCAAATTCGCACCCTGAGGTAATTACCCATCGGGAACCGAATTATGTTACCGGTCGGGGATGGCAATTTGTTGCTAACCTGTGTATGTTCAGTCTATTCAGAGTAGCTGCGGCAGAAGCTCTGGAATGCACAAAGACGCCGCATTTTCCGTTGCCTTGGTTCTTTCTGAATTCGCGATGACTGTTTTCTCATTAAAGTCATATCTCGTTACAAAACAGTTATTTCCACAGGGTCGGATGGGAGTAACATGGGCGAAGCCTGCCCGGGGCGGTTGCCAATCGTCATATCACTAATTGGGCGTGTAGGCCTTTGCCACCCACCGTGTCAGGCCCTTGGATTGTTCCCGGCAAGTTGAGGTGTTAGCCGGCCCTTAAAACACCCCAGGTAACTGGCAAAGCCGGATCCTCTTGCAAGCCAGCGTGATAGAGACTGCCTGAGGTGTCTCTGCTTGATGATCGCAAGTAGCGACTCTCTGCGGGAGCAAAGAAGAAGGAGGTCCCATGGCTACAACATCTCAACGGACGACTCCATCTACCGTCTTCCCCCACGATGCCGAGACAGGTAAACTGTTTGCCGCCAACTTCGACCAAAGCCCGTTTCAGTTCCGCCATGCTCTATATGAGATGGAGTTATTTCAGATGCCGGCGCTGCTTAAGCTCGCCGAACGCTGCATGCAGAAGCGACAACACAAGAGCCACTACGAAACCGGCGAACCGGTAGTGAATGGCTACTTTGGCAACAAGCCTGCGGATTTGACTCTAGTCCAGGCGCTGGAGCAGATTGGGGAGGGCAGAAACTGGATCATTCTCAAGCGTATTCACGAAGAGCCGGAGTACCGCGCAGCACTGGAGTTACTTATCACGGAACTGTCGGAGTTAACCGCTGTCGATTTGCGCCGCAGGTATCATGATCACATCCTGACCATCTTCATCACTTCGCCCAACCGAATCACTCCCTACCACTTGGATGGCGAGGCTAACTTCCTGGCGCAAGTTCAGGGCAGGAAGTCGGTGTTTCTTTACAATGCAAAGGATCCCTACATCCTGACTCAAGAGGAGATGGAGCGATACTGGACAGGCCATTTGCTCGCGCCCAGGTGGCATGACGAGCTATCTGATGGACACTGGCGGTACGATGTTTCCCCGGGGCTCGGTGTCTTTAATCCGGCTACCTTCCCTCACTGGGTAAAGAATTCTGACAATGTTTCGGTATCAGTAAGCATCAATTTCAAGCGGGTGCGGAACGATGCCGTCGGCGCTTATCGAACCAACTATTATGCGCGAAAAATCGGTTTGCATCCCACCGAACCTGGGCACTCGTCCGCCCTCGATAGAATGAAAAATCTGATTTTCGGCAAGCTCTACGCAGGAGCGCATTTCACGCGCAAGACCCTCCGCTCCCGCTTTGGGATCTAACCCGTTGCTTCGTATGTTCATTGCAGTCAGGGGATTCCCTGAGTCAGGTTCATCCTGAGATCGACATTCTCTTATCCGTTCGACGATTTCAGCCGTCCCTGTTCCGATCGCCACCATTTCACGGGAACCTAGCCTACACTGCGACCGTGCGTACATCGCGGGTCTGCATATCACGGGCGAGATAGCCACTACCGCCGACTGGAAGCAGTTCTGGGATCTTCCGCCAGCCGGCCAAAAAGAAGTTGTTGCGCGGTTCCGCTCCACTGGCGCCACAGCCGTCGTGGCTTGGCTCAAACCGGATTCACCCGCGGCAACCGGATGCGAACGCATGGGGGACCTGCCGGTCTGGGTTTATCGTCTGTGAGTGCTGACGGCAGGACGACCCCGCTCTTCCTTGACATTTTTCTACTCCGAGAACACTTTGCTATCTGACTTCACATCAACGACAATTGAACTCGCCGAATCGGACCCGACAGCAGAAGACCGCGCCACAGTGGAAGTGCAGGCACGGCAAAAGCTGGAGTCGACGGCCATGCGGGCGACGTTCTGGACCGTGACAGACTACGGCGTCTCGATGGCGCTGCGCGTGGTCAATAGCATGGTCCTAACCCGCCTGTTGGTGCCGGAGTCGTTCGGTCTAATGACTGTGGTCGCCACGCTCGTCGTCGGAATCAGTCTGCTCTCCGACATCGGCCTTGCGCCCAGCGTGATTCAAAGTCCCCGTGGTGATGATTACGCCTTTCTGAATACCGTCTGGACACTCCAGGTAGTGCGCGGTGCGGGCATCTTTGCGGTCTCTCTCTTGCTGGCCTGGCCCATGTCGCTGTTCTACCATGAGCCTCGCCTGATGGGACTTCTGCCGGCTCTGGGAGCAACGGTTGTCATCAGTTCATTCAACAGCACCAATTTGCTTTCCATGTCGCGGCACATGGGAGTGCGCCGGCTGTTTCTTCTCGACACCATAACTCAGATCTTTACACTGCTGGTCACGGCCAGTTGCGCGTTGATTTACAGGTCGGTCTGGGCGCTGGTCATCGGCTCGATTCTAAGTATGATCTGCCGGCTTCTGCTTAGCTTTTATCGCCCGCTCATTCCTGGCATGCGCAACTCCTTCTGCTGGGATCGCACCAGCATCCACGAACTGGTTCATTTCGGCAAATGGATTCTGCTGTCTACAGCCTTCTTCTTTTTTGCCTCTCAGGCAGACCGGCTGATCCTGGGAAAACTCATTAGCTTCAGCCTGCTTGGAGTGTATGGCATCGCGTATTCGGTTTCTGATATTCCGCGCGCCGTCATCAACGCGTTCGCCCAGAAAGTCGGCTATCCCTTCATTGCCAAGATGGCTCACCTGCCGGTGGCCGAGTTCCGCTTGATATTTTTGCGCTACCGGTTTCGCGCTCTGCTGGCAGGCGCGGCCATGCTCTGCCTGATGGTGCACCTCGGCGGCTTTTTAGTGACCAAGATGTATGATCACCGCTATCACGCCGCTTCGTGGATGGTTCCGGTGCTGGCGCTTGGCCTGTGGCACACACTGATGTATGCAACCACACAGCCGGCTCTGTTTTCTCTCGGAAAGTCGCAGTACTCGGCCATCGGCAACGCATTCTATTGCGCTACGGCTCTTTCAGCCATCCCCGTGGCCTTTCATTTCTTCGGGATGTTCGGCGCGGTCGTGGCCGTGGCCGCCAGCGATTTTCCGTTTTATCTCGTTACCGTCATCGGAGCCAGCCGGGAATGCATCTCGACGTGGAGGCAGGACCTGCAGGCAACAGCAGTGTTTCTGGCTTTTGTGGGAGCGGGGCTCGCTTTACGTGAAGCCATCACCCGCTGAAGCAGCCGTCCCGTAAGGGACTGCTGGTTTGAAACGTAAGACCCATCGCTTTGTGCGCCATTTTCGAATTCTTTAATTTGCTATGACGACCACCAACACATCTCCGAATATCTTAGAAGTCGCGCCGGCTGCAAGGGTGCGGTCAGTGGAGAACTTTGTTCCTTCACCAATCAAGCCGCTTGGGGAGTTGTTTGACGAGATTGCTGCACGGCACGCCGGCCGCACGGCTGTGTCATTTGGCGACCAGCAGCTCTCGTATCGCGATTTGCAGATCCAGGCAGACCAGCTTGCGCGTCGTCTCCGCGGCTTGGGCGTGGGCCCCGACTCGCTGGTGGGTGTGTTTCTGGAGCGTTCGATACAAGCGATCGTTGCGTTGGTGGCTGTTCTCAAGGCGGGCGGTGCGTATCTGCCGCTTGACCCGGCTTATCCGCTGCAGCGTCTCGCCATGATTCTCGACGATGCACGCCCGATGGTGGTGCTCACCGAGCACCAGCTGCTCGTTGCGTTGCCACCTCACGACGGCCATACCCTATGTGTTGATCGGGACGACACGGCGGGTCCAGGTAAACACGATGCGGAGATCGAGCCAGACTCCAATCTGCAGAATCTGGCCTATGTAATCTATACCTCGGGCTCGACCGGCAAGCCCAAGGGCGTGATGGTGACACACGCCAATGTTGCGCGCCTGTTGAGCGCAACCTCCGAATGGTTCCATTTCGATGAAGATGATGTTTGGACGCTCTTCCATTCCCTGGCCTTCGACTTCTCCGTTTGGGAGATTTGGGGCTGCCTGCTCCATGGTGGCCGGCTGGTGGTGGTTCCTTTCGCTGCGTCGCGATCACCACAGGACTTTTATGAGCTATTGGTAAAAGAGCATGTCACGGTTCTCAACCAGACGCCTTCCGCGTTCTATCAACTTGTAGTGGTTGATCAGGCGCAGCGATCCTCTGCACTCTCCCTTAGAGTCATCATCTTCGGCGGAGAGGCACTGAACTTCAGCATGTTGAAGCCATGGTTCGCTGTCCATGGCGACAGCCGTCCACGCTTGATCAATATGTACGGCATTACTGAGACCACTGTCCACGTAACCTACCGGGAGGTAACGGCGGCCGATGTAGAAAGCGGCGCGCACAGCCTGATTGGGATTCCGATTCCAGATCTTCAGCTTTACCTTCTCGGTGCCGACAGGAAACTGGTTCCAGCCGGAGAGTTAGGCGAGATCTATGTGGGCGGAGCTGGTGTGGCGCGCGGATATCTCAATCGGCCCGAACTAAACACCGAGCGTTTCATACCCGACTCCTTTTCAGGGATTCCCGGCGCCCGGCTATACAAGTCCGGCGATCTCGCTCGAGTCCTTCCGGACGGCGAATTGGAGTATCTCGGCCGCGGCGACGCACAGGTAAAAATTCAAGGCTTCCGTATCGAGCTCGGCGAGATTGAGACCGCTATCATGGCACACCCCCGGATCCAAGAGACACGCGTAATTGCGCATACGGATGCGATGGGGACGAAGCGGTTGGTGGCTTATTTCGTGCCTCGGGAGCGCGAGCCGGTGCCGGTGCGAGAACTGAGCGAGTACCTCGGCGCTAAGCTGCCCTACTGGATGATGCCCTCTGTATATCTTCCTATCGAGGCATTTCCGCTGACCCCAAACGGTAAGGTGGACTTGGCAGCCCTTCCAGCGCCCTCCCCAGGCTCGATTGCATCCTTTGCAGAACCCGCGGGCACGGAGTTTGAGCAGCAGATCACTGCCATCTGGCGGAATGTTCTCGGTGCGGAACACATCAACCTGGATGACAACTTCTTTGACATTGGTGGAACCTCGCTCTCCCTGGTGTCGGCTCATACCCAACTCGAGATCCTGCTCCGCCAAAAGATTCCTATCACCGATCTCTTTGCATACACAACAGTTCGCGCATTATCAGCAAGACTGGGAAAGTCGGCTCTTGAATCAGGATCATCAAATTTGGTGCAGGATCAGGCGAAGAAACAGCGGGCAGCATTTGCACGCGCCCGTGCTGCAAAAAAGGCGGCACTTTAGCTACGCTTGGGAATGAAGCTATGCTAACCGCGTCCTTTGCTCGACAGAAAGATCACCAATGAGAAACACACGCGCATATGATTTAGGCGTGAGAACACAGACCATCGACAGCCGCGGCTCTTACTGATCTACCGGTTAGTCAGGACTTATTATGAAGACCCGAAAGACCTTACCGCCTTTGGCTGTAATTTCTCTCATTCCGATTGTGCCTTACTTGTTGGTCGGTCACACTTCTCACGATTTCCAGTTTCATTTGGCTTCGTGGATGGTGATACGGGATTCCTGGCTCGCGGGCCGAATTTGGCCAGGTTGGGATCCACTGGCGAATTTCACCCTTGGAAACGCTCACTTCCGTTTCTACCCGCCTGTCTTGAACTTCGCAACGTGAGACATGTTGATGAATCGGAAACCCGGCTGCAGAACTTATCACCACCCGCAAATGGAAGAAGGTCGGCCATGAGCAATTCAGAATACGAGAATCATCCGGAAGGTATTGCGATCATCGGGATGTCCGGTAAGTTTCCCGGCGCGCCGGATCTCGATTCGTTCTGGAAGAACGTGGCTGCGGGAAGAGATACCATCACCCACTTTTCGCGCGCCGAGTTGGAGGCGAGAGATCGTGCCGCCCTGGAGTTCGGTCCCGATTACGTGGCTGCCCACGGCGTTCTCGACGGCGCCGAATTGTTCGATGCCGGTTTCTTCGGCATCTCGCCCCGCGATGCCGATTTTCTCGATCCCCAGCATCGACTCTTTCTTGAAACCTGCTGGAATGCATGCGAAGACGGCGGGTACGATCCGGCGCAGTTTTCGGGGCAGATCGGCGTATTTGGGGGCTGCAGTCTGAACACTTATTTGCTGGCCAACCTGAGCGCCAGCCGGGAATTCATCGACGAGCTCACCGGCAACTATCAGGTAGGTGAATTTCAGGCTTCACTGGGCAACGACAAGGACTTTCTCTGCACGCGGGTAGCCTACAAGTTGAACCTGCGCGGGCCGTGCGTCACAGTGCAGGCCGCGTGCGCCACGTCCCTAGTCGCCATCTGCCAGGCTAGCCAGAGCCTGCTGACCTATCAGTGCGATATGGCTTTGGCCGGAGGCGTGTCGGTCACCTTTCCCCAGCATCGCGGCTACATCTATCAGGAAGGCAGCATGGGGTCGCGCGATGGGTGCTGCCGCCCCTTTGATGCCGACGCGACAGGCACCGTTTTCGGACACGGTGTGGGCGTTGTACTGCTGAAGCGACTCGAAGACGCGCTTGCCGATGGCGACAGAATTGACGCGGTGATTCGCGGCTATGCCATCACCAACGACGGCTCCGCCAAGGTCGGCTACATGGCTCCTGGGGTGGATGGCCAGGCAGCGGCAATCGCGGCCGCGCAAGCCATGGCGGGAATCAGTGCCGACGCCGTTACTTATGTGGAGGCGCACGGCACCGCAACACCTCTCGGGGATCCGGTCGAGGTCGCCGCACTCACTCAGGCCTTCCGAGCCAGTACGCAACGCAACGGGTTCTGTGCCTTGGGCAGCACCAAAGCAAACATTGGCCATCTGGATGCGGCAGCCGGGGTAAGCGGGCTTATCAAGACCGTGCTTGCCATGCGGCACCATACGATTCCGCCTCTGGCCAACTTCCGCCGGCCCAATCCGCGCATCGATTTTGCAAGCACTCCTTTCTATGTCAGCCACGAAGCCGCACCGTGGCAACCTCGCGGTCCGCGCATTGCCGGCGTCAGCGCCTTTGGCGTCGGAGGTGTAAATGCGCATGTGGTGCTGGAGGAAGCGCCGTCTCATGCAGTCAATCCATCTCTCCGCCCGGCCCAGTTGCTTACTGTCTCCGCGCGATCTGATGTGGCGCTTGATGCGGCGCTCGGAAACCTCGGCCGGCATTTGCAGGAACATCCGGATGCAAACCTTGCAGATGTCTCCTTCACGCTCCAGACCGGACGTCACGGATTTGAACATCGCGCCTCAGTTGTGTGTTCCGCTGTGGGTGCAGCCGCTCAAGCGCTCTCAGATCCACGCAACAAGCAGATTCACAGATCATCGAGCGTCCTTGCCCACCCACAGCCAGTCTTCCTTTTCACCGGGCAGGGAGCGCAGTTCCCTGGCATGGGTCGCACTCTTTACCAGACGGAACCCGTGTATCGAAAGCAGATCGATGAATGCGCCGAGATTCTGCGGCCAATTCTCGATCTTGATCTGCGGACTTTGCTTCTTGCGGAGCCGGACGACGAAGCAAGCGCCGAAGCGCTCATGGAAACGCGGCTGGCCCAGCCCGCACTATTCATCACGGAGCTGGCAATGGCCACGCTGTGGATGGAGTGGGGTGTCGTACCAAAGGCTATGGCAGGTCACAGTCTGGGTGAGTTTGTCGCCGCGGTTATGGCTCATGTGATGAGCCGCGAAGACGGACTGAGGCTGGTGGCGGCACGTGGTCGGCTGATGCAACAGATGGAACGCGGAGCGATGCTCTCCGTGCGGCTCGGTGAGGAGCCCATTTCGGCTCTAATCGGCAAGCGGCTTTCCCTTGCCGCGCTGAACAGCCCATCCTTAAGTGTTGTGTCCGGGCCCATCGATGCCATCGAGGAACTCGAGAAACAGTTCGAGCGGGAGTCTGTCGGCAACAAGCGCTTGCGGACCTCCCACGCCTTCCATTCCGCCATGATGGATCCGATGCTGGATGCCTTCGAGGATGAAGTTCGCAGCACCACCTTGCATGCCCCGTCGATTCCCTATGTGTCAGGGGTAACGGGCACGTGGATCACAGCGGAAGATGCCGCGGCTTCAAGTTACTGGAGAAACCACTGCCGCATGCCCGTGCGGTTCGGCGACGCGGTGGCCCTTCTGCTCGACGTTCCGGACGCTGTGCTGCTTGAGGTGGGGCCGGGCCAGTCGTTGACCACTCTTGCACACCAGCAGCGCGGCAGCCGCAATATACAAATCATTGCATCGATGCCGGAGCGTGCCGCCGAGGCCATCGCCTCAGGAACGATGTTAGAGGCCCTCGGACGCATGTGGGCTGCCGGAATTCATCCCGATTGGAAGCACTTTTGGAGCCGCGAGCACAGGCAGCGCGTTGCACTGCCCACTTATCCGTTTGACCGCAAGAAGCACTGGATTGAACCACCTGTACGCACCGCGCACGCCGCCGCACCTGACACAACACCTGTCACATTGCAACAAACTGAAATTCACACCATGAGAGAAGTTGACATGTCCCCCGATACAAATGAAATTGCTCCCGAACGCCGGTTCAGGCTTCAGCCTATTGTGGCAAGCCTGTTCGAAGAACTCAGCGGGATAGCAACTGGGCCTGAATCCTTCGACGCTTCCTTTCTTGAATTAGGCTTCGACTCACTCTTTCTCACCCAGGTCACTCAGGCTGTACAGCGCCGTTTCGGCGTGAAGGTGACCTTCCGGCAGATTGTCGAGCAGCATTCCAGCATCAGCGCGCTCGCCGCACATCTTGATTCCCTTCTGCCCGCGGATGCCTTTCAAGTCGAGAAGCCACGGCAGGCTGCGGCAGCGACGACTGCATCTACGAAATCTGTTTCAGCGCCATCCCCTGCGAGCAGTTCGCAGCTCGAAGAATTGCTCAGAGCGCAGATGCAGGCCATGTCGCAACTCTTTGAACAACAATTAGCGGCAATACGCGGCACGGCGCCTGTCGCGGAGATACCGCGCGCTTCCGCATCAATACAGAGCGGCGCGCCTCTTGCTACGGTGAAGATGCCCTCTGCCGCAGTTGCGTCCGCGGTGTCCGGCGACACACCCAAACCCCACGGGCCGTTCAAGCCGGTGCAGGCCGGTCCAAGGGATGGGCTGACAGAGAAGCAACGCGAGTACATCCAGGCCCTCGTATCCCGCTACACGCGCCGCACCGGCAAATCGAAGGAGTATACGCAGGCGCACCGTCCGCATCTCGCCGATCCTCGCGCTGTCGCAGGTTTTCGCTCCATTTGGAAAGAGATGGTCTATCCCTTGGTGACCAACCGTTCGAGGGGCTCACGCATCTGGGACCTCGACGGTAACGAATATATCGACACCGTTAACGGATTTGGCGCGGTCATGTTCGGCCACGGGCCGGACTTTGTGACCGAAGCGGTGCACAAACAAATCGACCTTGGGGTGGAGATTGGCCCGCAGAGTTCGATGGCCGGTGAAGTTGCGTCGCTGATCTGTGAGTTAACCGGCATGGAGCGCGCCGCTTTCTGCAACACCGGCTCTGAGGCGGTGATGGCGGCGATGCGCGTTGCCCGCACTGTCACCGCACGCGACAAGATTGTCTACTTCACTGGCGACTACCACGGCACCTTCGACGAGGTTCTGTTGCGAGCGACGCCGCATGGCGCTGCCCCCATCGCTCCCGGAATCATGGCGGGAGGCCCCGGCAATGTAGTGGTCTTGGAGTACGGCGCCGACTCGGCATTGGAATACATCCGCGCACACGGCAGCGAGATCGCCGCCGTGATGGTCGAGCCCATTCAAAGCCGCCACCCGGATATGCAGCCGCGCACCTTCCTGCAGGAACTGCGCGCCATTACTGCGCAGGCCGGGACGGCATTGATCTTCGACGAAGTGGTGACTGGTTTCCGCGTGGCCCTGGGCGGAGCACAGGAGTACTACGGAATTCGCGCCGATCTGGCCACCTATGGCAAGGTAATCGGCGGCGGGTATCCCATTGGCGTAGTCGCGGGTAAGGCGGAGTATCTCGACGCGCTTGACGGCGGTGCGTGGCAGTACGGAGACGACTCAGCTCCCGAGGCCGGCATGACCTTTTTTGCCGGAACATTTGTGCGCCATCCTCTCGTGCTCGCCGCGGCAAGGGCCGTCCTACACCATCTGAAGGATGCTGGGCCTGGACTGCAAGAAACCCTGAGCCACAAAGTCGCCAAGACTGCTCGTGCCGTGGAAGCAATTTTCCGTGAGGCCGGACTCGAAACCAAGGTGACTCCGTGCGGCGCATGGTTCATGTTCAGCCTGCCCGCGGAAGCCCGCTTCGGCAGTCTTCTTTATTACCACTTGCGCGAGAAGGGCATCCATATCCTCGAAAGTTACGCATGCTTCTTCACGACCGCGCACTCCGACGAGGACTACGCACGCGTGGTCGAGGCTTTTCGCGAATCAATCCAGGAGATGCAGCGGGGCGATATGTTGCCGGCTCCGGCATCTTCATCGGTCTCCACGCCATCCGTGGCCCCATCGCAGCAGATGCATCCGGCCGCACACATTGAGACACTCTCCCAGGCGCCGCTGACTGAATCGCAACGCGAGATCCTGCTTGCCGCTGCGCGCGGAGACGATGCCAACTGCGCCTTCAACGAATCGCTCACCCTCGACCTGCGTGGAACGGCGACCAATGAAGAGGTGCGATCTGCGCTCATCGCGGCCATTGAACGTCACGACGCCCTTCGCTCGACGGTCGATTCGAACGAGGAATGCCTGCGTATCACGCCCAGCTTTTCGGGTCAGATCGCGTGCGTCGACCTGAGCGCACTCTCCGTTGAAGAGCGCACGGCACTCATCGACGCCAGAATCGCGGAAGAAGGACACACGCCCTTCGATCTGTCAAATGGCCCGCTGCTGCGTGCCACCATCTTCCGCACAGCACCCGACGAATTGGTGCTCCTGCTGACTGGTCACCATATTGTTCTCGATGGGTGGTCCTCCAATCAGCTTCTAGAGGATATGGGCAAGATCTTCACCGCGGCAAAAACCCACACGGTGCCCGCCCTGCCGCAGGTGATGCCGTTCAGCAGCTATGCAATCCGTGAGCACGAAGCGGCGCAGGCGGGTGCATACGCTGAAAATGAGCGTTATTGGGTGGATGTTTTCGCGGGGCGGGCGCCGGTGCTGGACCTGCCTACGGACCGTCCCCGGCCTACCATGAAATCCTATAACGGCGCCACACTGCGGGTCTCGCTGGGCGCGGAACTGACTGCGGATCTGAGGAAGGCGAGCGCCCGGCTGGGTTGCACGCTCTATGTGACTCTGCTCTCTGCGTTTCAGATCCTGCTGCATCGCCTCACGCGGCAGTCCGAAGTTGTGGTCGGAATATCCGCCGCAGGACAGGCTCTCCTTGATGATGTGAGCCTTGTCGGCCACTGCGTACACTTCCTGCCCATGTTGAGCGAGTTGGAAAAGACCTGCCCGGTCAAAGAGTACCTCACGACAACGCGCCGGCGGCTCCTCGACGCCTATGATCATCAGGAATTCACCTATGGTACGCTTCTGCGCAAGCTTTCCATCCCGCGCGACCCCAGCCGACTGCCCCTGATCGAAGTCCAGTTCAATCTCGAAAAGCTAGGGACAAATCTCCACTTTGAGGGACTGCGGACGGAGATGCATTCCAATCCGAAGAGATTTGTGAATACTGACCTGTTCCTGAATGCCATTGAAGCCGGGAACGATCTTCTTCTGAATTGCGACTACAACACGGACTTGATCGACCAGACGACTCTCCAGCGGTGGCTGGCATCCTATAAGACCATCCTGCACGGGATTGCGGCGGATGCGAGCCGCGGTGTGGAAGAGTTGGAGATTCTGGAAGAGAGCGAACGTCGCCTGGTAGTGGAGGAATGGAATCGCACCGCGGTGGACTTCGGTAGGTTCCAGCCCGTACACCGGATGATCGAACTGCAAGTGGCGCAGATGCCGGCTCATCGCGCAGTGATTTGCAACGGAGCGGAATGGACCTACCAGCAACTGAATGAATACAGCAACCGGGCAGCGCGTCACCTGCGGCGTCAGGGTCTTCGCGAGGGGTCGGTAGTGGCCGTCTGCCTGGAGAGGTCACGCGAGATGTTGGGTGCAGTGCTTGCGGTTCTCAAGGCTGGCGCGGCCTATCTACCACTGGATCCTACCCATCCGGCCGAACGGATCGAGTCAATCCTCGCTGACGCAGAGGTTGCAGTACTACTGACCGAAGAGCAGGTGGCGGCACGTCTGCATACCGGCTCACGGGTGATCTGTCTGGACACGGAACAGCGTCTTTGGGCACGGGAAAGCGGAGCCAACCTCGAAATTGAATCGACCCCAGACTCGCTGGCTTATGTTATCTACACCTCGGGCTCGACGGGTAAACCGAAGGGTGTCGCGGTGGAGCACGGTGCACTGACCAACCTTCTGCGTAGCATGGAGCGGGAGCCAGGACTCAGTGCAGGCGACACACTGGTCGCGGTCACCACTTTGTCGTTCGACATTGCGGCGCTGGAACTTTTCCTGCCTCTGATAGTGGGAGCGCGGCTGGTGATCGCAACCAGCGACGAGGTTCACGACGGCCATCGTCTTTTGAGTCTGGTGGAACAGTCGCAAGCAAGCGTGATGCAGGCCACGCCCATCGGCTGGCGGATCCTCCTGGAAGCTGGGTGGAGCGGGAAGCCTCAAATGAAAGTCCTGTGCGGCGGCGAGGCCCTGCCCCGCGATCTGGCCGATTCTCTGTTGGAGTACGGCAGCGAAGTGTGGAACGTCTACGGACCGACCGAGACCACGATCTGGTCTTCAGCCACCCGGCTTAAGAAGCAGGCCGGCCCGGTGCCGATCGGACCACCGATTGCCAACACCCAGTTCTACGTGCTCGACCAGGGTCTGCAACCAGTCCCGGTGGGCGTGATCGGCGAACTCTACATCGGGGGCGCAGGTCTGGCGCGTGGATATTGGCGCCGGCCCGAGCTCACAGCGGAGAAGTTTCTTCCCAATCCTTTCGGGACCGGGCGGATCTACTACACCGGAGACCTGGCCCGGTGGCTCCCCGACGGTCATATCGAGTTACTGGGCCGAACTGACTATCAGGTCAAAGTGCGGGGATTCAGGATTGAGCTAGGCGAGATCGAAGCCGCTTTGGCCGGCCATTCCGCCGTGCGCGATGCGGTGGTGGTAGCTGTCGATGACGGGCTCGGGCACACGCGGTTGGCGGCCTGGGTAGACACCGCCCAGCCGGAGCCGCCCAATGACCTGGCAGCGCAACTCTACTCCATGCTTTCAGCAAAGCTGCCCGAATATATGCTGCCGTCGGTGATCACCGTCCGGCCCTCACTGCCACGCACGCCCAACGGCAAAATCGACCGCAAAGCCCTTCCCACTGCGACGGTCTTTGCTCAAAAGGCAAAGGAGCGACCGTTCACTCCTGCGGAGACGCCGCAACAGAAGAAGCTGGCGGAAATCTGGGCCGACGTTCTGCATCTGGACCGCGTCAGCATCAACGACAGCATCTTCGAACTGGGAGCCGATTCACTGCTTATTTTCCGCATCTCCGCCCGTGCCGACCGGGAAGGCCTACCTCTCCGGCCGGCGCAAATCTTTCAACATCGCACCATCGCCAATTTGTCGAACGCACTCGGTGAAACCATGACTGCGAGTCCGGAGCATGTCCCCGCCGGCCCCGCCATTCCTTCTGTTTCTCGCGAAAAATACCGAAGAGCCAAGGCCTGATGGAAAGCAGAACGCACAAGACAATCTCGTCTCCCGACGGAGAGCCCGACCCCGGCACTTCGAAATCGGAACAAGAGATCTTCGTAATGCCGGTGACACCCAGCCAGATGCGCTTTTGGTGGCTGCAACACATGCGCCCTGGCAATCGCGCGTTGAATATGCCCCTCGCGTGGACTTGTCGCGGCGCGCTCGACCAGGCTCGTGCGGCAGAGGCGCTGTCGGAGTTGATACGCCGCCACGAGTCGCTGCGCACCAGCTTCGAAGTGGTGGATGGCAAGCTGTCGCAGGTAATTCAGCCACCCTTCGCCACCCCCCTGCCGGTGGAGGATCTAACTGCCCTGCCGAGGGATGAGCAGCAGCAGAAAGCCAGTGCGATCATCCGCTCGGAAGCCCGAATCCAGATGGATATGGAGAAAGGACCCCTATTCTTCGCCCGGTTGATCCGGTTGGGGCCCGACGAACATGTATTCCTTGTCACCATCCACCACAGCGTCTGCGACGGATGGTCGAATGGGGTCGTGCTGCGGGACTTTGCCGCAATCTACGACGGTTTGATGCGCCATGCTCCACCCGATCTGCCAGAGCTGTCAATCCAATTTGGCGATTTCGCGGTATGGCTGGACGAGTGGAGAAAGGGAAATGAGCCGGAGGAGTCTCTGCAGTATTGGCGTGAGGCCCTAGGCGGCGAATTCACTCCTCTGGAGATCGCGCGCGACTTTCCCGGGGGCGGAGCCCAGGAAGAGGGCGAGATTGAGACACTGCTCCTGCCGTCGGATCTTGCGCAGCGGGCTCGCGATTTCTGCGCGGCCCGTGGTTTGACTCTCTACATGTTGTTGCTGTCGGTCTACGGCCTAACTCTTGGCCGTCTCACCCACCAGGACGATTTTCTTATCGGCACGCCCTGCGCCAACCGGCGCGCAGGAACGGAGGACCTCATCGGTCCCTTCTCCAATCCCCAGGTGATGAGGATGCGTATGGACAAGAGTGACAATCTTGGCACTGTCCTCGAGCGCGTTCGCACGTGGACGCTGGGCGCGCTTGCACATCAGGACTTGCCCTTCGAAGATCTCAATGAAGACGACTTCTTTTCCAGCGAGCGCAATCAGATTCCCCTGCAGGTGTACTTCATCTATCAAAAGGCCTTCATGCAGGTGCAGCGCACCCCATCGCTGGAGATCGTCCCCTTGCGCTCCGTAAGCCCCGGAACCATGTTCGATTTGATGCTCAGCATAGTGGAGCGCAACGAAGGCCCTCGCCTGCAACTCGAGTACAATCCCGGCTTTTTCCGCGCTTCCACCATGCAGCGCATTCTTCGCCTCTACCGCCAAGTTCTCGATGCCACGCTGCAGGATACTGGCAGACGGGTGGAGCAGTTGCCCTCCATTGATGACGGTGAGCCGCATTCGGCTGTTGTGATGAGCGCTGGGAATGGGCACAGTGCCGCCGAATCCGACCGCCGCTCCGGCTCTTCTCTGCTTGTAGAAGAGGTGTCGGCGAGCCTGGGGTCCCGCGAGTACGTTGCGCCTCATAATCCGCTTGAGTTGCAGGTGGCCCGTATATGGGAATCCGTCATGGGGATGAAGGAGATCAGCGTCCAGGACAGCTTTTTCGATCTCGGTGGGCGTTCGCTGGCTGCAATGCGCATCGTTTCTCGAATCAACCGAGCCTACTCTCTCGACTTCGGCTTGGCTACCCTCTTCTCCGGAAACACCATCGAGCGGATGGCGGAACTAATCCAGAACCGCCTTGCTACCAACACCAGTTCCTCGCTTGTGCCCATGCAGCCGCACGGGTCGGCTGCTCCACTGTTCATCATCCATGGCGCCGGAGGCAACATCATCCGCTTTTACCAGCTTGCCATGCTTGTCGGCACCGACCACCCCATCTATGGAGTCCAGGCGCAATCTCTGCTGGCCGGGCAGCCCGCGTTACTTCGCCTGGAGGATCAGGCGGCCTACTACTTGGCTGAAATCCGGCAGATTCAGCCCCACGGGCCCTATCATTTCCTGGGCTATTCGTTCGGCGGAACGACGGCTCTGGAAATTGCACATCAACTGCGCGCGCAGGGAGAGCAGATAGGCCTGCTGGGAATGCTAGACAGCCGTCAGCGCGATTATATGGTTGTGATGCAGAGGAAAGATTCCGTGCGATCACGGTTTGATCGTAGAATGGCACGCTTTTTCGGCAATATCGGACGGCTCTCATTCCTGGAAAAGATCGATTACTTGTGGGACAAGTTTTATACGCGAACCTTGCGCCGGATCTACACGGTGGCGGCTGCACTCGGTATCCGCTCCGTACCTTCGTTCATGAAAAGCACAGACGATATCTCCTGGGTCGCGGCGATGAACTACCGGCCTCAGCCCTGGCCTGGGTCCATGACGCTTTTCCGTGCGTCCGCTCAGCCAGATCCCCGCTTGCCGCGAGACTTGGGCTGGTCGCCTCTGGCACAGGGCGGCGTCGAAGTATATGAGCTTCCTGGCGATCACGATCTGGTCTTCCAGGAACCGAACATCCAGGTCCTGGCAGAGCAGATCCGCATCTGTCTTGAGAAATCCGATGCGGACGAAGGTAGTCTAAACGTACCCGCACACACCACGAAGTAGCCGAAGAGTCGCTCAAATGCCCGCCATGCGCCAAATCTATATGATTCTCTCACCGCGCTCTCTCACCTATGCCAGGGATGCGCTGGAGAGCCTGTTCCACAATTCCCTTGAACCGATTCACCTCCGCCTCATTACCGACTCGAAGCAGGACAAGGAGGAATTGTCTAACGTGGTTGCAGGCCTCGAGGCGAACACGCATCGGTGGACGGTGTACTCTGAAGACGATCTGGCCGCGCGCGAGGAGGCGCTTTTCGCGGGATACTTCAACCTCCGCGCTTTCCGCCATGGCCATCCCTGCTGGCGCAAGATCACCGATCCGCTCCTTTTGAGCGATCCCGGCGAGGAATTGGTGCTGCTCGACCCTGACCTTTATTTTCCCAACCGCTTCGCGTTTGAAGAAACGCCTCAAAGCGGGTTGCTACTGATGTGGCAGCGCCCTAACTGCCTGTTTCCGCCCCAGGTGGTCAAAACGGCCATCGACCAGGGAATCCGCCTCGCGCACCATGTGGATATCGGAGTCGCGCACTGGCGCGCTTCCGCAGACCTGGACTGGCTGGACTGGTTGATCGGCAAATTGGGCGGCACGAATTTGCCCCGTATCATGCATGTGGAGGCGATTGTCTGGGCGGCTCTGGCGATGCGCATTGGCGGCGGGCACCTCGACCCTGAGTACTGGCGATGCTGGCGCCGCTCACTCACATCGCGGGTGAGGGCGAAGCTTGGCGTAAGTGGCCTGAACATTCTAAGATCGGAACCTTGGGCCGGGCTCAAATGCTTTCACGCCGGCGGTGAGGCAAAATGGTGGCTGCACGCAGCGCGAGAGGCGGGAATGTTGGACGCCATGGCTGATCACAGCCAGCCTGGCCGCATCATTCCCTTTATAGAGTTGACACCTGCACTTTATGCACGTCAACGGGCATTCAAGCGCGTGCTGCAGGCCATGGGCTATTACCAGATCTTCCGTCCCGCGTGAGAGCTGATATGCGAATCTGTATTGTCGCTGAGCACGCTTCTACACGCTTCGGCGGTGAGGCTATCCTTCCCGTGCACTACTTTCGCCTGTTGCGCGCCCGCGGGATTGATAGCTGGCTTGTAGTCCACTCGCGAACGCGGAGCGAAGTGCTCCAACTCTTCCCGCAGGACGTTGACCGGATTCTTTTTGTTCCTGATCTTTGGATTCACAAGCTGATCTTTTTTTGCAGCCGTTTTCTCCCCCGTCGGCTGTCTGAAGCCACTTTGGGACTGCTCAATCAGCTCATCACGCAGTTCTGCCAGCGCGCAATCGTGCGTCAGCTCATTCGGGACCAGGGGATTGATGTAATTCATCAGCCCATCCCGGTGGCGCCACGTTTTCCCTCCATGCTGTTTGCCTTGGGCAAACCTGTGGTGATCGGTCCGCTGAACGGTGGAATGGAATACCCTCCTGCCTTTCACCACACCGAGTCGTGGATCAGCCGCGTGGCCATCGCTCTGGCCCGGTTTTTCGCAAATGCGGCCAACACTCTGCTGCCGGGAAAGAAACACGCCAGTGTCGTGCTGGTGGCTAATCAGCGCACACGCAGAGCTCTGCCCTCCGGCATTCGTGGCAGAATCATAGAGCTGGTAGAAAACGGGGTGGACATTGGCGATTGGCAAGCCGTCCCCCAGCCCAAAGAGAGTGTGCTGCCTCGCTTCGTCTTCATCGGACGCCTGGTGGATTGGAAGGCGGTCGATGTCGTCATCCGGGCACTCGAAAAGGTACCGGTCGCCGAACTCGAAATCATCGGGGATGGTCCGATGCGCCACGCTTGGACGAGATTGGCTGGTGACCTTTCCCTGCAGAACCGCATCCAATTCACTGGGTGGCTGCCACAGCAGGAGTGTGCGGCACACCTACACTCAGCTACAGCACTGGTTTTGCCCAGTTTATTTGAATGCGGAGGCGCCGTGGTGCTGGAGGCCATGGCCATGGGCAAGCCGGTAATTGCTACCCGTTGGGGCGGCCCAGCGGATTACCTTGACGCTTCAAGCGGGATGCTTGTGGATCCGGAAAGCTACTCGGCACTGGTGACGGGATTTGCCACTGCGATGCAAAAGCTCATTGACTCCCCCGCTCTGGCAAACTCAATGGGCTCTGCCGGGCGCCAGCGGGTACTCCGCGATTTTGATTGGCAACAAAAGATAGATCAGGTGATTTCCATCTACCGATCGCTGGCTGAAAAGACAGGCGTTTCTCAGGAATTCGAGGATCGCCGTGTTTCTCCCGCCGCAGTTTCTCAACACCACTAAGTCTTCTTCGACTCACATATGGACGCGAACCTCCAAAACGTAAAGCCGCAAGCTGCGAGTCCCGCAATGACTCTGGATGCTGAACCGCGAACGGATTCCACGCCCGGTACCGAAACATCTGCGGCGAAGATCCCAGAGCGGGCGCCAGAGGGTCGGCTTGTCTATCTTCTCAGCCGCTATCCGGCCGTCTCGCACACATTCTTCTTGAACGAAGTGCTGGAACTGAGAAAGCTGGGATTCGCAATTGAGGTCGCCTCCATCAACGAGCCCGACCGTTCGCGCTCATCGATGCCCGCAGTAGAAGCAGGTGAAGCGGAGAAGACCTTCTACATCAAGTCTCAGGGAGCCGCATGGGCAGCGTGGATTGCTGCCAAAACGCTTCTGAGCAGGCCGAGCGTCTTTGTGCGCGGCTTGGCTTTGGCTCTGCGGCTCGGCCGATGGGATCCGGCCGCGACTCTCTACGCCCTCTTCTATTTTGCTGAGGCTCTCATCCTCGGCGACTGGATGCGTTTGCGCGGGCATCGCCATCTGCACATCCATTTCTGCGGACCCGTGGCAACGGTGGGCATGATTGCATCGATAGCCTGGCAGCTTCCTTACTCGCTGACCGTGCATGGACCGGACGAATTCTACGATGTGGAAAAGTTCTTTCTCCGTCAGAAAGTCGAACACGCCCAGTTCATCCTGTGCATCAGCGACTATTGCCGTAGCCAGCTCATGCGCATTGCGACTCCTGAGCACTGGGACAAGATGCACGTGGTCCGGCTTGGTGTTGATCCCAGCGTGTTCTTGCCTGTACCGAAGAAACCCAATCCGGAAAGCCCGGTTGAAATTCTGTGCGTGGGGCGCTTAGTCGCGTCCAAGGGTCAGCTTATCTTATTGCGCGCCTGCACATTGTTACTCTCGCGCGGTCATTCCCTCCGGCTACACCTGGTGGGTGCTGGGCCCGACCAAAATCACTTGCAGACGTTCGCCACCGAGCACGGCGTCCCGGTGGTCTTCGAAGGCGCAAAGAGCCACGACGAGGTAATGCATTCACTTGGGAGCGCGGATATCTTCGCACTCGCCAGCTTTGCTGAGGGCGTGCCTGTAGCCTTGATGGAGGCCATGGCCATGGAGGTTCCGTGCGTGAGCACATTTGTCGCCGGCATTCCCGAACTGATTCGTGATGGCCTCGATGGTTTGCTGGTTCCCGCATCTTCACCTGAGGCAATGGCCTCGGCATTGCAGCGGCTCATCGAGGATCCTCTGCTTCGGCATAGTCTTGGAGTTGCAGGCGCCAGGCGCGTAATGGAACTCTACAACCTGCCACAAAACGTTTGTACGCTGGCACGTGTCTTTAAGGAGCATCTTCGCAATATCGCTTGAAATTCTATGACTATACCCAGTTCACCTTCATATCAATTCGACGTCTCTATCGTAATTGTCTCCTTCAACACACGCGATGTATTGAGGGAATGCCTGCTGTCGGTCCATCGTGAAGCGGGTTCTCTTCGCCGTCAGATCATCGTGGTCGATAACTCTTCAACGGATGGATCGGCGGCCATGATCGAGCAGGAATTTCCGGATGTGGTGCTAATCCGGAGTGAAGTGAATCTGGGCTTTGGACCAGCAAACAACCTGGGCTTCCAGGCAGCGCGAGGACGCTATATCGTGCTCCTGAATTCAGACGCGTTTCTCGCCGAGGGATCGCTTCAACGCTCCGTGGAGCACATGGACGCAACCCCCCAAGCAGGTCTTGGTGGAGGACGGCTGATCGGGCGCGACGGCTCCAAACAGCCTTCAGCGCGCATGTTTCCCACTGTCTTCAGCGATCTGATTGTGCTTTCGGGACTCGCGGCACGCTATCCTCAATCCCATTTCTTTGGGTACTTCGACCGCACCTGGGCCAATGAAATGGAGCCCGCGGAAGTTGACTGGGTTCCAGGCGCATACTCCATCATTCGCCCCGAAGCCTTGGCGGCGTCCGGCCCTTTTGATCCGCGCTTCTTCTTCTATTACGAGGAGGTCGACCTGTGCAAGCGCATTCAGCAGGAGGGTTATTCCATCTGGTATTGGCCGGACATCGCCGTCGTGCATATCGGGGGCGAGTCCTCGCGGCAGCTCCGGCCCATTGAACTTTCCAAGACCGGCTCGAAGCTTACTCTCTGGCGCATGCGAAGCATGCTGCTCTACTATCGAAAGCATCATGGTCCCGCTGCAAGGTGCATCATGCTGGTTGAGACTTTCTGGTTCTGGATGCGGTCACAGCGCAGACGCCTGAGTATGAATTCGGCTCGCCGCAACGCCGCAAGCGTTGACCGGTGCCTGGTATCGATTATGAGTCAGGCTTGGCGGGACACACGTGGAGGACGCCTCTCTCCGGCACAGCCATGGTAAAAAACATCTTCTGCAGGGATCAACTTCGGTTCGCCGGCAAACCTCATGCGCCGCAGTCTTAAGTCGTTGCTTTCATCTCTCCTGTCCTCGGTCTACCGCGCGACCGATGGCCTGCGGCGAGGCTTGGGGAGAACTCGGAACCACGCGCTGCTGTCCTCGCGTCTCGCAGCGCCGCTTGACGCTTCAGTCGTGGTGCTGGGTCCGCCGGAAGTGCACGGCACAGCCGCGATTCGCTTTGGACGCGACGCGCTTTTGTATCCCGCGCTGTATCTGGAGACGGAGGAGGGAGGATCGATCGAGATTGGCAACGGTGTGGTTCTTTCGCACGGAGTTCACCTTGTATCGCGAGCAGCGATCGTCATCGGCCACGGCACGATGATCGGCGAGTACTCCAGCATCCGCGACGCAAATCACATCCGTGTGCCAGGCTTGCCTCTGCGCGATTCCGGTCACCTTGCGCGGCCCATCAATATCGGCAATGAGGTGTGGATCGGCCGTGGCGTAGCAGTGCTAGGCGGCGTCACAATTGGGGACCGCGCAACCGTGGGTGCCAATGCCGTAGTCACGCACGATGTTCCGGCGGGTGCGACAGTCGTGGGTGTACCCGCGCGGCCGATTGAAGCCGCTGCTGGTTCACGCGCCAGATGACGGTCACCTCATGCCCAGCAGACCGTACAGTGATTCTGGCGGACCCGTCCTTCCGACCCGAGTGCGCCCGGGGTTCGGGCGGATGTACTTGCACGAATGAGAAGTCGCAACGGGCGGAAGCCCTGTGAATTTAGAGGTATTCCAAATGCGCGGTGTACATGCAAGAAATCTCTGAGAGCAGCCCGGGAGGCCGTGATTCCGCCACTCTCCCGGTGCTGTCAATTGTCGTGATCGGCCGCAATGAAGGCCAGCGTCTTGCCCGATGCCTTGAGTCCATTCGGCAGGTGCGGGACGTTTACATAAAGGAAATCGTCTATGTAGATTCCGGCTCCACTGACGGAAGTCCTCAGTACGCATCTTCCATGGGCTGCCGCGTGGTCGAACTCGACTCTTCGCAACCGCTCAGTGCCGCACGCGCGCGCAATGAAGGTTTCGCTTGTGTGATGGAGGACGACCCGGATGTGCCCTTTGTCCAATTTCTAGACGGCGATTGCGATCTGGATGGGGGTTGGCTGTGGCAGGGTCTTTCTGTGCTCACCCAGCGGCCGGATGTGGGAGTGGTTCGAGGCCATCTTCGCGAGCTTTATCCTCAGGCATCCATCTACAACCAGTTGTGCGACCTCGAGTGGCAGCAGACGCCGGGGGAGATACGCGCTTCCGGTGGAATCTTCTTGGCTCGCTCTAATGTCTTCCGCCTGGTCGGTGGTTTTCGGCCCGAGGTGATTGCCGCTGAAGATGATGAATTCTGCGTGCGGGTACGCCGAGCCGGCGCAAAGATTCTACAACTGGATGCGGAGATGGCTCGGCACGATGTGGCGATGACCCGATTCAGCCAATGGTGGCGCCGCTCAAAGAGGACGGGACATGCTTTCGCCCAGGTATCTTTGCTACATGGCCAGAGTGAGGACCGGTACTTTGTCGCCGATTGCCGTCGCATTTGGCTTTGGGCCTTTGTGCTGCCCCTGGTCGCGCTTCTTCTTGCACCCTTCACCTATGGCGTCTCCGTGCTGGTGTTATTCTGCGCTTACGGATGGCAATTCGCGCACGTTTACATGCGTGGCCGACGGCGCGGATGGTCGGCTCGCCAAGCCTGCATTTACTCATTTTTCACCATCCTTTTCAAGTTTCCTGCCCTCACTGGCCTGCTCGAATACCATTGGCGGCGGTGGCGCGGACACGGTTTTACAATCATTGAATACAAACGGAGCTGAAAACACATGATGCAATCCTCCCTTGAACAAACAACGGAAAACATCGGGAGGATTCCTTCTTCCAATGCGGAAAGTCACGCCCCCAACCCCAGTCCAAAACGCCGGGTGGGCTTTCTCGGCACCGGCTATATCGCCGACTGGCACGCGCAAGCTATCGCCAAGGTGAGCGGCGTAGAACTGGTTGCAGTCTGCGATCGGATTCTACCCAAGGCGCAAGCTCTGGCCCACAAGTTCGGCGTGCCCCGGGCCTACGATTCGCTCCAGGCGATGCTTGCGGAAGAACCGTTAGACGCAGTGCATGTCCTGCTACCGCCAGACAAGCATTTTGAGGCGGCGCGCACGCTGCTCGAATCCGGCGTAAATGTTCTCCTTGAAAAACCCATGTGCGATCAGGCCTCTGACTGCGAGTCGCTGGCGCGAATTGCAGCTGAGCGCGGTTTGCGCATCGGCGTAAGCCACAATTTTCTTTTTTCTCAGGTCTACGAGCAACTGCGACAGGATGTGCGAAGCGGCGTCCTTGGTCTGATCGATAATGTGACCATCACCTGGCACCGCCCTTTGCCGCCAACGCTTTTCGGCCCATTCAATATTTGGATGCTTCGCGATCCCCGCAATATCATGCTCGAGATCGGTTCGCATTCTGTTTCCCAAATGGTCGATCTGGTCGGGGAGCCCGAACAGATGCTTGTTCACCCCAGCAACCCCATGGACCTGCCCACAGGCCGCAAGTTCTTCCGACGCTGGCAGGTGAATGCCTTCAAAGACCGGACCGCGATTGAATTACGCTTCTCTTTCGTGCCGGGCTTTTCTGAATACACGATTCATGTCCGCGGTTCTCTGGCATCCGCTACCGTGGATTTTGAGCGCAGCACCTATACGCGCCATGAGCATCGTCCCGTCGACCCCGATTTTGATGCCTACGCGATGATTATCCGCAACGCGAACAGCCTGAAGACGCAGGCGCGACGCACGCTCTTTCATTACTTCCGCTCCAAGCTTGACCTGGGCACGCGTGGCAATCCCTACGGTGCGACAATTGTCGGCGCTATGGACGCCTTTTATGCTGCGTCCGGCATGCCGCTCGATAAACGCGTTGATGCATGGATGGGAGCGAGGGTCATTCGGATATGCGAAGAGATCGGCTCCCGTGCGAATCTTCCGCCGAGCACATATGTCACGCCATCGTCGACAACGCCTGTCCGCAGTGCCCCCGCTCCCAGTGTTCTGGTGCTGGGCGCCACCGGCTTCATCGGCAGAGAATTGGTGCGGCAGTTGATCGGGACTGGCCGCAGTGTCCGGTTGCTAGTCCGCAACCCAGGCAATCTTCATCGCCATATGATTGTTCCGGAGGTCGAATGCCAGGTCGGTGACGTGATGGACATCGCCAGCCTGCGCAAGGCGATGGATGGGGTCAACTGCGTCATTCATCTGGCTCGTTCAAATGTGAAAACCTGGGCGGAGTATCAGGAATTTGAAATCGGCGCCACCCGCCAGATCGCCCAATGTGCGCTCGAAGCGAGAGTCAAGCGATTCATTTACACAGGCACGATTGCCTCGTACTATCAGGGTGCAAGAGCTGGCACGATTACTGAAGATACGCCGCTCGACCCGCAAATCGCACGTGGCAACCTGTACGCGCGAGCCAAGACGGCTTCCGAAGAACTGCTCTGGAAGATGCATAAGGAGCAAGGTCTGCCGGTCGTGATTCTCCGGCCGGGGGTCGTGATCGGGCGTGGTGGCAGTCCATTCCATTGGGGAGTGGCCATGTGGTGGCACGATGCCGTCTGCCAGACCTGGGGCGATGGCCAAAACAAACTGCCGCTGGTTCTGGTCGAGGACGTGGCGTCGGGCATGATCGCGGCAATGGACACACCGGACATCGAAGGCCGCTCCTTTAATCTCGTAGGCGATCCGTGTCTCAACGCCCAGGAATATCTCGATGAGCTCAACCGATGTGGCGGCTTTCACGTGCAGCGTCATACCACGCCCATCTTCAAGTTCTATCTGATTGACCTCGTGAAGTGGGTGGCGAAGGTCGCACTGCGTTTCCCCGATCGGCAGTTCCCACATTTTCGCGACTGGGAAACCCGCACGATGAGGGCCACATTCGATTGCACTGCCGCAAAAACCGTTCTCGGCTGGAAGCCGGTCACCGACCGTGACGAAGTTGTACGCAAGGGCATCGCAGAGCCGCTGGATGAATTCACGAAGTAGAACCGAGTGCGAGGAAGAAAACTAGGGGCATCTGCGCGGGCCTACCGATCTCATGCGCAAACGGCGAAGGAGCGTGATGCTCCTTCGCCGTTCACAGCTTAGTGTACTGTACCCTCGCTTACAGACCTAGTTCACCGTGAGCGTAAACGTGGTCGTCGCTGTTGTCTGTGCCGAATCATTACCGGTTCCAGTCACCGTGAACGTATAGGTTCCGGCCGTGGTTCCTGGGTTTGTCACATGGGACGTGGGAACCGATTTGCCCATGACCAAGCCACCACAGCCCACCAGTCCACCCATCGCCGCCACCATAATCAAGGCGCACAACATTGCCTGCCACTTGCGGCGCCGTGCAGGGATCCCAAGGAACACGAGCAATGCCAGAACCGCGCCCTGGCCGGCTCCGCTCCAGCCCCTGCCGTTTCCGGGCTGAGGCATCATCTGGGCGCTGCTGTTCGGCGTCGTATCCACCGTTACCGTTGTAGTCTCTTTCATATTGTTGGAGTCGAGCTTCACCGCCTTGTTGGCGATACAGCTAGGCAGATCGGTTGCGTCCGCGGGACTTGAGGTGACCGCGCAGGAGAGAGTCACAGTTCCCTCAAAATCTGAAGTCGAACTTACCGTTACAGTCGAGGTGCCCGATGCGCCTGGAGCTACCGTTACCCCGGTCGCAGCCAACGAATAGTTAGCCTCTCCCACTGTCACTGGAACTGCGGTGGATGCACTGGTGCAGGTCGCAACACTGGCTCCGTCCGGCGTGAAGTTAACCGTCAAGGTGTGCTTACCTGGTGTGAGCGATCCAGCGGGAATGTTGATTGTCGCATTGCCGTTGTTCACCGCCGTGGCCGGCGAACTATAGCTTTCGGTGGTGACGATGACAGTGCCGGTAGGTGTTGATTGACCCGTGTCTCCACTGACCGACACAGCTACCGCAAGCGGTTCATCCGTCGAAACCTGGCTCGAAGACGGTGTCGCCTTCAACTTGGGAGTCTTCTTGGCAGTCGCCGCCCCTCCAATGCTGTAGTTGGCGGAGGCCACCGGGCTGTTGGAGTATCCTGCTTCGACCGCGATCGCCTCTAGCGTCTCCGTCGCGCTCACCGTGATCGGACCGCTGTAGACAGCCGACGAGGTCGTCGGCGTGCTGCCGTTAGTGGTGTAGTAGATGGTTGTACCCGCGGTCGCGTCGCTGATGCTCACAGTCTGTGACGCAGTGTAGGTTCCACCCGCTGGCGAGAACGCCGGCGCAGGCAGCGCCGTTTCAATGTTGTAAGCCGCGGCAGCCGCGGGGCTGTTGGAGTGACCCGTTTCGGCGGCGATCGCCTTCAACGTCTTCGAGGCGCTCACCGTGATCGCGCTCGAATACTTGTTTGACGAAGTGGTTGGCGTCGTGCCGTCCGTGGTGTAGTAAATTGTTGTGCCCGCGGTCGCGTCGCTGATGCTCACAGTCTGTGATGCAGTGTAGGTTCCACCCGCTGGCGTAATGGTTGGCGCAGGTAATGTCCCTGAACTGACGGTGTAAGCTGCCGTGGCGACCGCACTGTGGGCGTAGCCTGTCTCGACCGCAATCGCGTTCAGCGTTTCTGTCGCGCTCACCGTGATCGGGCTGCTGTAGACAGCCGACGAAGTGGTGGGCGTTGTACCGTTGGTGGTGTAGTAGATGGTGGCTCCGCTGGTCGCGTCGCTGAGGGTGACTGTCTGCGCGCTGGCGTAAGTGCCGCCGGCCGGGGTGAACGTCGGCTCCGCCGCGGCTGCCTGGCCGCCCGTAATGTAGTCCAGCGCTGTGACCGAGTGCGGAGGCAGGGTGATGGAACTGGGGCTCGACAAGGAGCTGGTTTCGATCGCAACCGTGGCCGCGGTCTGGTTCGATGCCGTTCCGGTATGCGCTTCGTTCAGGTCGTCCAACGAGGCCGGCGCGAACTGCCGCTGGGTTACCGCTCCGGCGGGAGTGTTGGTTCCCGCGAAGCTGATGGTGTGGCTGGCGGTCAGGTCGGTGTTGATCAGCACCACCGAGCGCGCGTTGCCGTTCTCGAAGCAGAAGGCGTAGAGCGACGGCACATTGCTGAATGCCGGAATGGGGTTGCTGCCGTTAACCGATCCGGCGAAGTTATACGTTGCGTTGTTGTTGATGGGGCAGGAATACATGGGCCCGATGATCGACTGGTTGACCAGCGACACACCCAGAAATGCCGGACGCATATTGTTGGTCGCCCCGCCCATGTCCACCACCGCGCCCCACAGCTTGGCCTTGTTGCCGTTGCTCGCGCCCTGGAACTGGTATTGCGCCAGGGAGAACAGCGACTGGGGAAGGATTCCGTAGTACTGCAGGTTCAAGAGCGGCTCCAGGGCCATG
>Ga0182014_10001564_pt1 | contig 30320 bp, 25 predicted proteins | sample 612S2DmetaG_FD_120489 | JGI IMG/M metagenome (GOLD analysis project Ga0182014, IMG submission 120489) | Permafrost microbial communities from Stordalen Mire, Sweden - 612S2D metaG | ecosystem: Environmental > Terrestrial > Soil > Wetlands > Permafrost | place: Sweden: Stordalen | collected... | reverse complement strand
CTCTCGGCGCCAATCGGGACACCCGCCGATCTCCATGCGAGCGACGAAGCCAACGTCGACCATCCGATGGGGCTCCGCGGCACTCAGCGCGGCAATCGGCTACCCGGCTGCAATATCAGGGTCAGTGCTGCCGCAGCCTGGCCAGGCAGGCCAATCCCGTGCGCACGGCGATGCCCACCGCCACGAACGGGAGGAGCGCGCTCCGCCAACCTTCGGACGACCGGACGGCGAACCGGAACAGTGACCGGTGGTGCTCGAGGATCATCCGGTAGGGGTGGTGGTCGGTGGACATGCCCTGGAGGTGGGTGACCTCGGCCCCCGGGGCGTAGGCCACTCGCAAGCCGGCGCGGCCCAGGCGCCAGCACAGGTCGACGTCCTCGGCGTACATGAAGTACGACTCGTCGAACCCTCCGACCGCCTCGAACGCGGCCCGGCGGGCGAGGAAACAGGCGCCGGACACCCAGTCGACGGTCACCGTCGTGTCGGGAGCCACGTCGAGATCGGTGCGCCGGTAGTTCCGGCTGAAGCGGTTGTCCGGGGCGAAGATCCCGAGGAGCGCGTGCCCTGCGGCGTCCACCATCGAAGGGAAGTGGCGGGCCGACGGGTACCGGTCGCCCTCCGGCGTGCGGATGAGCGGGCCGACCAGGGCGCAACCGGGATCCGCGTCGAGGGCGGACACCAGGGCGTCGACCGCACCGGCCGGCACCTCGAGGTCGGGATTGCACACCAGGACCAGGTCGAGTCCGGGCGAACTGGCGGCCACGCCGCGGTTGACCGCCGAGCCGTACCCGAGGTTCTGGCCGGGGTCGACCACCTCGAGACCTGGCACCGACCCCACGGCTGTGGCCAGCGACCCGTCGGACGAGCCGTTGTCCACGACGACGACCTCCGCTAGGCCGGAGGCGGCGAGGTCACCGACGCACCTCGCCAGCGACCCGCCGGACTCGTAGTTGACGACTACCGCCGCAGTGCGCCCCCCGGCGCCGGCGCTCACGGCTCGATCCGCGTGAACCGGTACTTGATCAGGGCGCGGAGTGCGCCGGCGCCGTCACGCCAGGTGATCTTCTTGCCCTCGCTGATCTCACGACCGGCATAGGAGATCGGCACCTCGTAGATCCGATAGCCCCGACGCAGCACCTTGGCCGTGATCTCGGGCTCGAAATCGAACTTGTCCGACTGGATGGTGATCCCCTCGAGGACGCGCCGGTCGAAGAGCTTGTAACAGGTCTCCATATCCGACATCGTCGACGAATAGAGGATGTTGGTGACCAGCGACAGGAAACGGTTGCCCACCCAGTGGAGCGGCATCATGTTCTTCCGCTGTCCAGTGAACCTGCTGCCGTAGACGACCTGCGCCTTCCCCCGGAGAATCGGCTCGAGCAGGATCGGCCAGTCCTCGGGGTCGTACTCGAGGTCGGCGTCCTGCACGAGGAGGAGGTCGCCGCGGGCTGCACCCATCCCGGTGCGGATGGCAGCGCCCTTACCCCGGTTCACCTCATGGGTGAGGATCCGAACGGTCGAGTCCCCGAGCGCGGACAGGACCTTGTCGGTGCCGTCGGACGAGCCGTCGTCCACGACGATCACCTCGACTTCCACGGGGACCTCGACGGCCCGGATCCGCCGGAGCACTTCGGCGACGGTCACCCGCTCGTTGAAGACGGGCACGATCACCGAGAGCAGGCGGTACACGTGCGGATCACCGTCACCCGGGTCACCGGGTCCACGCCCGTCGGTGTCGTTCCCTTCGGCCTCAGCCATGTGCCCGCGCTCCTCGTCCATCCCCGTTGGTCGGGGTGCGCCCATTCTGCACCACCGGGCAGGGGCCCCCGTTCACCGGCGCCACCACCCGATCAGCCCGCAGGGGACTCACTGGCGGCACTGCCCGGGACTCCCGGGGCGACGATGCCTGCGTCCCGCGCCAGGTAGTCCGCGGTCGCCGAAAGGCCGTCCTCCAGGCTGGTGGTGGGCTCCCAGCCGAGTTCGGCCCGAGCCACGGTGATGTCCGGACGGCGACGGGTCGGGTCGTCGGTGGGTAGCGGCAGATGCCCGATCGTCGAGGAGGAGCCGAGGAGGTCGATGACGGTGCGGGCGAGCTGGAGCACGGTGTACTCATCGGGGTTTCCGATATTGACGGGGCCGGTGAGGGCCGAGTCGAAGAGCGCCAGGAGGCCGCGCACTTCGTCCTCGACGTAGCAGAGGCTCCGGGTCTGACTGCCGTCGCCGTAGACGGTCAATGGTTCCCCCCGCATCGCCTGGAGCAGGAAGTTGGACACCACACGTCCGTCATCGGGTCGCAGCCGGGGTCCGTAGGTGTTGAAGATCCGAACGATCGCCGTGTCGGTTCCGAGCGTACGGTGGTGGGCCATGGTCAGGGCTTCGCTGAAGCGCTTGGCCTCGTCGTAGACACTGCGGGGCCCGACCGGGTTCACGTTGCCCCAGTACGACTCGGACTGGGGGTGGACATCGGGATCGCCGTAGACCTCGCTCGTCGATGCCATCAGGAACCGGGCACCGTGACGGTGGGCCAGCTCCAGGCCGTTGCGGGTGCCCTCGCTTCCGACGGCCAGCGTCTCCAGTGGGAGCGCGAGGTAATCCGGGGGTGAGGCCGGGCTGGCGAGGTTGAAGACGCCGGACACCGTTCCGTCCACCGGGATGCCAACCGAGACGTCGGCTTCGAGGAGGGTGAACGCGGCATGGTCGGCCAGGTGGGCCACGTTGTCCCGTCGACCGGTGGAGAAGTCATCGACGCAGACGACCTCGTCGCCCCGGGCGAGGAGCTGGTCGCAGAGGTGGGAGCCGAGGAAGCCGGATCCACCGAGTACGACGACGCGGCCGCTCACCGCCGGCCGATCCCCACATAGGAGAAGCCGAGGCGACGGACCTGCGCAGGGTCGAGCAGGTTGCGTGCGTCCACGAAGACAGGGGCGGCGAGGGCGTCGCGCACCTTGGCGAAGTCGAGCCAGCGGAACTCGTCCCACTCGGTGAGGACGACGACGACCGAGGCGCCCTGACAGGCCGTGTAGGCGTCGGGATAGGCGGAAAGGGAGCCCGGGCCCTCGGGTACCTCGAACCCGGGGACAGCGACCGACCCCGCGCCCTCCGGCACCCTGACCGTCGGGTCGTAGGCACGCACCTCGGCGCCCCCTTCGGCGAGCCGCAGCGACACCTCGACGGCCGGCGAGTTACGCAGGTCGTCGGTGCCCGCCTTGAAGGTGAGACCCCACACAGCCACGACCGCGCCGGTGAAGTCGTTCTCCCCCGTGCCGGCCGGGAGCGACGGGGCCACGGCGGTACGCACCTTCGCCACGACCCGCTCGAACTGCTCGTCGTTGGTGGCGATGGCACCCTTCAGGAACGAGAAGTCGTAGCCGGCCTGCTCGGCGATGTGCACGAGGGCACGGGTGTCCTTCGGCAGGCAACTGCCACCCCAGCCGGGCCCCGGCTTCATGAACTCGAATCCGATCCGCTTGTCGTAGCCGAGACCCAGGATGACGTCCCGGACGTCAGCGCCCACCGCCTCGCACAGGCTCGCCACGGCGTTGACGAAGCTGAGCTTGGTGGCCAGGAAGGCGTTGGAGGCGTACTTGATCGTCTCGGCCGTGGCCGCGTCGGTGATGAGGAGCGGTGCCTGCGTCCCGGCGAACAGTTCCCCGACCCGTGCGGCGGCAGCCTGGTCGTCGGCACCGACCACGATGCGTTCCGGGTGCAGGCTGTCCGGGACGGCGGTGCCCTCGCGGAGGAACTCCGGGTTGGACACGACCTGGACATCGGTGCGCCCGAGTACCCGCTCGACCACCAGTGTCGAGCCGACCGGCACGGTGGACTTGTTGACGATGACGGTGCCGGGTGCCAGGTGGGGCCCGATCTCGGCGGCGACCGCCTCGACGTAGGACAGGTCGGCCGAGCCATCGTCACCCTGCGGGGTGGGCACGCAGAGGAAGACGAACTCGGCGCCGTGGATCGCAGCGGTGGCGCCCTGTACGAAGCGCAGGTTCCCAGCGGCCTGCCCCTCGCGGACCAGCTCCTCGAGGTGCTCCTCGACGATGGGGACCTCCCCCCGCTGGAGCATGGCCACCTTGGCGGGATCGGCGTCGCCGCACGTCACGCGGTGGCCCAGGTGCGCGAGCGTGGCCGCCGTGGGAAGTCCCACGTAGCCCACGCCGATCACGGCCACGGTGCGTGCCGCGCCCGACGGGGCCCGTCCGAAGGCGGACTCGCCCGCGCCCGGCGATCCCGCTGGCTCACCCTCGTGTGCAAAGAGCATCGAGCTCAGAGACATTCCTGGTCACGTCCCATCATCTGGTGGTCTGGCGCCATGGGGCGCGTTCGGCGGCTTCGGGGGACATCGGCCGGAATCGGCCCCGTCCTGAGCGAATTCGCTCGATCGGCCCTTGGCGCACGTCGTGTGGTCCGGTGCAATCCTGCAACAAAGGTGGGTCCGTGCGAAAGACCGGCGCCGGAAGATTCTCCGATTGCCACCGGTTCCTTCCCGAATCGCTCCTCGCCATCAGGCTCCGACCCGACTCCACGAGCCCAACGGACCCCCCAAGCGACAACGGGTTCCACGAGCCCGACGAGCACACCAGACCCATCGTCTTCAGCCCGCGTCAGGCAGCACCGCCACGAGCCGGGCCAGCGCGTCCTCCCACCGGGGTAGGAGCGGCAGCCCCGACAGGCGGAGTGCGGCGTTGTCCAGGCGCGAATTGGCCGGCCGGGGTGCGGGACGCGGTGGGTCGAGGTCGGCGGTGGCGATCGCCACGACCCTCGACGGGTCGTGGCCCGCGGCGGCAAGCACCTCCCGGACGAACCCGAACCAGGTGGTCTCGCCCTGGTTCGTCACGTGGAACGTGCCCGGTCGGCGGTCTGCGCCCAGGCGGACCACCGCCCGGGCCAGGTCGGCCGTGAAGGTCGGGCAGCCGTGCTGGTCGTCGACGAACCGAAGGGTGGCGTCGGGCGAGGCCGCGGCGAGCCGGAGCGCGGTCTTCACCATGTTGGCCCCGTGGGCACCGCTCACCCAGGCCGTCCGCACGATGGTGCCCGAGGCGCCGGAGATGGCACGGACCTCCTGCTCGCCACCGAGTTTGCTGCGCCCGTAGACCGAGCGGGGTGCCGGTAGGTCCCACTCGACGTACGGGTCGTCGGACGTGCCGTCGAACACGTAGTCCGTCGACACGTAGACGAGGTGCGCGCCCACCGAAGCCGCGGCCTCGGCCATGTGCCGCGTTCCCATCGAATTGACGGCGAAGGCGGTGTCGGGGTCGGACTCACAGGCGTCGACCGCCGTGTAGGCGCCGCCGTGGAGGACGAGGTCGGGACGGAAGCCCTCGACGGCATCCTGGACAGCGGCCCGATCGACGAGGTCGAGGGTGTCGATGTCGGTGGACAGCACGTCGAAGGCGCCCGGCTCGACGGCCGGGAGCAACGAACTCTCCAGATCGTCCAGGGGCACGCCACCCGACGGCACCAGGCCCGAGAGGACGTCCCGCACGTCACGTCCGAGTTGGCCGTTGGCGCCGGTGACCAACACCCGCAGCGGTACGGTCACCGGGTCACCGGGGCGGCGCGCCGGCGGCGGGGCCGTTCCAGTCCCCCTCCACCACCGGGGCACGGTCACGCAGGGGCTCCCACCAGCTGCGATTGTCCGCGTACCAGCCCACGGTGTCGGCCAGGCCCTTCTCGAAGGGCACGGTCGGCTCCCAGCCGAGTTCCCGGCGGATCTTGCTGGAGTCGAGGAGGTAGCGGCGGTCGTGGCTCGGGCGGTCGGGCACGATCTCCTTGAGCGACTGCGGTCTACCGGTGGCGGCCAGGACCGCGTCGGCGATCTCCTCGATCGACGCCTCCACCCCACTCCCCACGTTGTAGGTCTCGCCCACCACCCCGTGCTGGAGTACCAGCTCGATCGCCCGGCAGTGGTCGTCGACGTGCAGCCACTCCCGCTTGTTCTGCGTCGACTTGTAGAGCGGTAGCGGGGTGTCGTCGAGGGCCCGCGCCGTGAACAGCGGGATCACCTTCTCGGGAAACTGGTAGGGCCCGTAGTTGTTGCAGCAGTTGGTGATGGTGGCCGGGAGCCCATAGGTCTCGTGGTAGGCCCGCACGGCGTGGTCGCCGCCCGCCTTGGAGGCGTTGTAGGGCGTGCGGGGCCGATAGGCGGTGGTCTCGGTGAAGACCTCGTCAGAGTCCAGCGACAGGTCGCCGTAGACCTCGCAGGTCGAGATGTGGTGGAAACGGGAGACACCGTGGCGGCGCGCCGCCTCGGCGAGAGTCTGGGTGCCCATCACATTTGTCTGGAAGAACCGGGTGGGGTCGAGGATGGCCAGGCTGTTGTGGGACTCGGCGGCGAAGTTCACGATCACGTCGATCTCGTGCTCGGCGAGGGTGGCCGTCACCACGTCGAGGTCCCCGATGTCTCCCCGGACGAACGAGATGCGGTCCTCGACGTCGGCCAGGTTCGGCCGGTTGCCCGCATAGGTGAGCACATCGAAGGCGACCACGGCGTCGTCCGGGTGGCGCTCGACCCAGTAGCGGACGAAGTTCGAGCCGATGAACCCGGCACCGCCGGTCACGAGGAGTCGCATAGCCGACCAGCGTAGCCCCGGGAAGTGCACCTTCCTAGACCCCGAGGCCCGCGGACGGTTGCAGTCCCGGAAGGTCCGGACGCGCGTCGTGCCTGGTCAGCGGGGCGTCAGGTGCCTGGTCGGACGTGCACGACGTCGCCCGCCACGACCGTCCGGGCGACACCGCCCGACTCCACCACGAGGTGGCCCTCAGGGCTGATCCCTGTGGCGATGCCTTCGAACGACCCGTCCGCCAGGTCGACCCGCACCCGGGTCCCGACCGTGGAGCAGGCGGCGAGGAGGCCCTGGGCCAGCCGGCGCCGCCCCGTGGCCGTGGCGAGGTCGGCTGCCCGGCCGCCGAGAGCGGCGAGGAACCCCTGCAGGAGTTCCTCGCGGTCGACCGGGCCGCCTGCCAACATCCGCAGCGACACGGCATATCCCTGCAGCTCAGGTGGGAGGTCGTCGTCCTCACCCGGCCAGTTCACGTTGATCCCGATCCCCACCACGACCGGGGCCGGAAGCCCCTCGGTGCCCGACGCCGACGCCAGGTCCGACTCGGCCAGCACGCCGGCCACCTTCCGCCCCTCGAGGTCCACCAGGTCGTTCGGCCACTTGATCCTGACCGGGACGACGGTGGATGCCGCCGGCAGCTCGATCGACCCGATGGCGTCGACGGCCGCAAGTGCCACAACCGTGGTCGCCAGGTGTCGGTCGGCGGGGTCGATGTCCGGTCGGAGGAGGACGGACAGGAGGAGGTTGGCGCCGGGCGGTGCCTCCCAGGTGCGGCCCAGCCTCCCGCGCCCCGCGGTCTGGTGGTCGGCCACCGCCACCACGCCCTCGGGGGCCCCGGCCCTGGCCTCGTCGAGCAGATAGCGGTTGGTCGAGTCGATCGACTCGAACCGTCGCACGTCCTCGAACCTGGTCTCCGGCATGGCACACACCCTACGGCCCGTGCCAGTCTGTGGGGCCGGTGCGGGCCGTCCCGTGCCGAGGCGCCCACCGTGGGCGTGACAAAGTGGGACGCCCCACCGTGGGGTGAGATGGACGGCCCACCGACGTCGGCGGGTACGGTCCCGTGCCACACCGAGTCCGAAAGGCGCAGCGTGCTCAAGAAGGTCCTCATCGCCAACCGGGGAGAGATCGCCGTCCGGGTCATCCGGACATGCAAGGAGCTGGGGGTGGCCACCGTCGCCGTGTACTCCGAGCTCGACCGGGACGCCCTGCACGTGCGCCTCGCCGACGAGGCCTACGCCCTCGGCGGACAGACCGCCGCCGAGTCCTACCTGAACACCGAGGCCATCCTCGACGTCATCGAGCGCAGCGGTGCTGACGCCGTCCATCCCGGCTACGGCTTCTTCTCCGAGAACACCGACTTCGCCCGGGCCATCACCGAGCGGGGGGTGACCTTCATCGGTCCCCCGCCCGAGGCAATCGAGGTCATGGGCGACAAGATCAGCGCCCGCCACGCCGCCGAGCGCGTGGGCGTGTCCGGCGTTCCCGGACGCACCGACGTGCTCACCTCGCCGGAGCAGATCACCGCGTTCGGCAACGAGTTCGGGTGGCCGGTGGCCATCAAGGCCGCCTACGGCGGAGGCGGTCGCGGCATGAAGGTCGTCCAGGGGCCCGACAAGGCAGCTGAGGCGCTCGAGTCGGCAATGCGCGAGGCCCTGTCCTACTTCGGACGCGACGAGTGTTACGTGGAGCGGTACCTGGCGTGGCCACGGCACGTCGAGATGCAGATCATCTGCGACACCCACGGCAACGGCATCTGGCTCGGCGAGCGTGACTGCTCGGCCCAGCGCCGACACCAGAAGCTCATCGAGGAGAGCCCGGCGCCGGATTTCCCCCATGACGTGCGGGTCGCCATGGGCGAGGCCTCCGTCAAGGTGGCCCAGGCCTGTGGCTACGTCAACGCCGGCACCGTCGAGTTCCTCTACCAGGACGGCGAGTTCTTCTTCCTGGAGATGAACACCCGGCTCCAGGTCGAGCACCCGGTGACGGAGCTGGTGACCGGTCTCGACCTGGTCGAGTGGCAGCTGCGCGTTGCGTCGGGCGAGCCGATCGGGTTCACCCAGGACGATGTGCAGTGCAACGGGCACGCCATCGAAGTGCGCATCAATGCCGAAAACCCGGCGGAGGGTGCCTTCCTGCCGTCACCGGGCACCATCACCCGCATGGTGGCTCCTGGAGGGCCCGGCGTGCGCCTCGACGCAGGCTACGAGTCCGGTGACACGGTGAGCCAGTTCTACGACAACCTCGTCGCCAAGCTGGTCGTCTGGGGGCACGATCGTGAGGCCGCCCGTCGCCGCATGCTGCGTGCCATCGAAGAGACCGTGATCGAAGGTGTCGCCACCACGCTGCCGGCCGACGTCGCCATCCTCAGCCACCCCGATTTCATCGCCGCCGCGCATTCGACCAACTGGGTCGAGCAGACACTCGACCTGGCCGGAGTCACATCGGACGCCACGGCTGTCGCCCCGACATCCGCTCCCACCGAGGACGGCGAGGCCGCACCCCGGGTACTCCGGGACGTCACTGCAGAGGTCGACGGTCGCCGCTACCAGGTCAAGCTCTGGGTACCCGACCTCGGCGACGCCGTGGCCGTCCAGGCCGGGGGTGCCGTCAAGGTTGCTGGTCCGAAGCGCCCGAAGGCCGCCGCCGCCGGTGCCGGTTCGGGCACCGTCGCCGTGCCGATGCAGGGCACCATCGTCAAGGTCCTGGTCACCGAGGGGGACACCGTCGAGGTGGGTCAGACGGTCTGCGTGCTCGAGGCCATGAAGATGGAGAACAACGTCAACGCCGAGAAGGCCGGGACGGTCAAGGAGGTCCGGGTCGCTCCGGGCGAGTCCGTCGGCCCCGGTGATGTCATCGCCGTCATCGAGTAGCCAACTTCCGGGTACCGTCGAACCGGACGGACCACGACCACCGGACGAACCACGACCACCGGACGAACCGCCGCCGCACGGACCACGAGCGGTGCTCGCCCGAGTGCTCCGCCGGCTACCGACCGGACGGCGACCCCGACGAGAGGAGCCCGCATGAGTCACGACGTAGACGGGAGTGCCGGATTCAAGGAGACCGCCCGGGAGGCAGTCGACGCGCACCTCGGTGGCCTGGTCGACCTCAGTCACGCCATCCACGCCGATCCCGAGCTCTCCTACGACGAGGTCCGGTCGTCCGCCCTCGTCGCCGACGCTCTCGAGCGGGGTGGCTTCCGGGTCACCACCGGGACGGCCGGGCTCCCCACGGCCTTCGTGGCCGAGGCGGGGAACGGCCCACTGGTGCTGGCCATCTGCGCCGAGTACGACGCACTGCCTGATGTCGGTCATGCCTGTGGGCACAACATCATCGCCGCCACCGCCGTGGGAGCCGGTCTCGGACTACTCCCGCTGGCTGACGACCTCGGTATCACCGTCCGGGTACTCGGGACGCCGGCCGAGGAGGGTGGCGGTGGCAAGGTCGTCATGCTGGATGCCGGCGTCTTCGACGATGTCCACGCGGCGATGATGGTCCATCCCTGGGCCACGGAGCGACTCGAGGCCACCTGCCTGGCCGTGCACCACTTCGACGTGGCCTTCACGGGACGGACGGCCCACGCCTCGGCTGCCCCGTGGCAGGGCATCAACGCCGGCGACGCCATGGTCGTCGCACAGGTGGCACTCGGCCTGTTGCGCCAGCAGCTGCCGCCCGGCGATCAGGTCCACGGCGTGGTTACCGAGGGCGGCGAGGCGGCCAACATCATCCCCTCCCGGGTGACCGGCAGGTTCATGGCCCGTTCCCTCACCCTGCAGGGTCTCGAGCAACTCGTTCCCCGGATCGAGGCGTGCTTCGAGGCGGGCGCCAGGGCCACCGGGGCCGAAGTCACCTTCTCGCCCCTGGCACCCGACTACTCCCACATGGAGAGCGACCCGGACCTGCTCGCCAGCTACCGGTCGAATGCCGAGGCGCTCGGTCGGAGCTTCGACCTCGACGACCGGGGCGCGCCACGTCCCACGCTGTCGACGGACATGGCCAATGTGTCACTGGCCGTGCCGACCATCCATCCGCTGTTGGCCATCGAGTCCCACGGTGCCGTCAACCACCAACCCGAGTTCGCAGCCGCCTGCGTGACTGCCTCCGCGGACATCGCCGTGCGGGATGGCGCGCTGGCGATGGCCTGGACGGCAATCGACGCCGCGGCGCCCGGTCCACTGCGTGAACGTCTGCTGGCCGGCCGGGACTCGTGACCCGCCGGGCCGCCGAGCCGGCCCCCGGGCCCGTCGTCACCGGCCTCGACCCTGAGTACCCGATCCGCACCGATCGGCTGATGCTCCGTCCCTGGCGGATGGACGGGTTCGACACCTACCACCGCATGCGGGGCGACCCCGAGGTGGCCCGCTTCCTCTACGACCTACCGCTCACCCGTGAAGAGGCCCGGGTGAAGCTGGCCTCACTCCGCTCCAGGCTCACCGAGCCGGGTCAGTGGACGAACGTGGCCGTGGAAGGTCGCGGGCGATGTCGGCACCGGTTGAGTGAGTGCCGTCCATCGGGCGGCCGACATCGGCTACACGTTCCTCCCGCAGTATCAGGGTAGGGGCTTTGCCGCCGAGGCGGCCACCGCAATGGTCGACCTGGCATTCGCGAGGCTCGGGGCACACCGGGTGACGGGCCGCAACGACGCCCGCAACAACGCCCGCAACGACGCGTCGGCAGCCGTACTCGAGCGGCTCGGCATGCGCCTCGAGGCCCACCTGATCGAGAACGAGTGGGTCAAGGGCGAGTGGACCGACGAGTCGATCTATGCCGTCCTCGCCGTCGAGTGGGCGTCACGCCCCGCCGACCCCTGCTGCCGCACCGACCCCTGACACCCCGCCGACCCCGTACGTCCAGAGGCCGCCGCGACTCGCACGCCTACCGGCGCAGCCGGAGCCGCCGGAGCAACTGACCTCAGCCGTTCGGGTGGAACTCCCCGAAGACTCCCCGCAGAACATCGGATACCTCGCCGAGGGTGGCCATCCGGGACAACGCCACCTTCATGGGGACGAGCACGTTCTGCGTGCCGCGGGCGGCCGACTCCACATCGGCCAGTGCGGCGTCGACGGCGGCTTGGTCGCGCTCGGCCCGCACCCGGCCGACACGGGCGACCTGCGAGCGCTGGAGCTCGGCGTCGATCGGGAACACGTCGGTGGGAGCGCCGTGCTCGTCGACGAACTTGTTTACCCCGACCACCACCTTGTGGCCACTGTCGATGTCCTTGGCGTAGGCGTAGGCGGCCTGCTCGATCTCCTGCTGCATGTACTGGGCCTCGATGGCGTCGACGGCGCCGCCCATGCCGTCGATGCGCTCCAGGTAGTCCCAGGCGGCGGCCTCGACCTCGTCGGTCAGCGACTCGACGAACCACGATCCGGCGAGCGGGTCGACCGTGTCGGCGACGCCTGACTCGTAGCCGACGATCTGCTGGGTGCGCAGGGCGATCTTGGCGGCGTGCTCGGTGGGGAGGCCCAGGGCCTCGTCGAACCCGTTGGTGTGGAGGCTCTGGGTCCCGCCCAGGGCGGCGGCCATGGCCTGGACCGTGACCCGGACGATGTTGTTCTCCGGCTGCTGGGCCGTCAGTGTCGAACCACCCGTCTGGGTGTGGAACCGCAGCAGCAACGACTTCTCGTTCTGGGCGCCGAACCGCTCCTTCATGATCTTCGCCCACATCCGACGTGCGGCCCGGTACTTGGCGACTTCCTCGAACAGGTTGTTGTGGGCGTTCCAGAAGAAGCTCAGCCGCGGGGCGAACTCGTCGACGGCCAGGCCGGCCGCCAGGGCGGCCTCGACATAGGCGATCCCGTTGGCCAACGTGAAGGCGATCTCCTGCACGGCCGTCGATCCGGCCTCGCGGATGTGGTACCCGGAGATGGAGATCGTGTTCCACGCGGGCAGGTGCTCAGCACAGTAGGAGAAGGTGTCGGTCACCAGCCGCATGGACGGTCGGGGCGGGTAGATGTACGTGCCGCGCGCAACGTACTCCTTCAGGATGTCGTTCTGGATCGTGCCGCCCAACAGTTTCGGGTCGACGTCGTTCTCCTCGGCCACCAGTTGGTAGAAGAGGAGGAGGACCGCGGCCGTGGCGTTGATGGTCATCGACGTCGTGACCTTGTCGAGGGGCAGTCCGGCGAGCAGGGCCCGCATGTCCTCGAGACTGTCGATGGCCACGCCCACCTTGCCGACCTCACCCTCTGAGCGGGGGTGGTCGGAGTCGTAGCCCATCTGGGTGGGCAGGTCGAAGGCGCAGGACAGGCCGGTCTGCCCGGCATCGAGCAGGAACTTGAAGCGCTGGTTGGTGGCCTCGGCCGTGCCGAAGCCGGCGTACTGGCGCATGGTCCACAGTCGTCCCCGGTACATGTCGGGACGAATGCCCCGGGTGTAAGGGAAGGAGCCGGGGTCGCCGAGCCTGGTCGCAGGGTCCCATCCGGCCAGGTCGTCGGGCCCGTAGACCTGGTTGATGGTGATCCCCGAGTCGGTGACCCGCTCGTGCTCCGGTGTTCCTGACGCGGTCTCAGATGCCATGGCGGACAGGTTACGGCCACGGCGGGTCAACTCGAAATTGCGGCCCGGTCAGTCCGCCGTGGCTGCTCCCACCGCGACCGGGCCGGCCACGTCGGGCACCTCGATGCGCCCGGGCAGGAAGAGGGCGGGCACCACAGCCAGGGCGCAGACGGCGAACGACCACCAGAACGAGGTGGCGAAGGCCTCGGCCAGCCGGTTCACCACGGTCGGCGGCAAGGTATGGGCGGCCAGGGTGCCGAGCGAGGTGTCCTGACCCGGGAAGCGGCGGGAGATCTGGTTCGACAGCACCACCGCGAACACCGCCACGCCGATGGATCCGCCGACCTGGCGGATGATGTTGGTGGCGGTGCTGGCCCGCGGGACCTCGGCATGGCTGAGGCCCCGGTACGAGGCAGCGAAGACGGGCATCATGCCGAAGCCGAGCCCGATGCCCCGCACGAACAGGGCCACGGCGAGGAAGGGGAAGTTCGTCGTGCCCGACACCTGGGTGTAGGCGAGCGTCCCGACGGCCAGGAGTGCCATCCCCCACGGGACCGTCCTGCGGGGGCCGAACCGGTCGGCCAGGTTGGCGGCCGGGCGCATGGCCAGGGCGGCGCCGATGCCCTGGGGTGCCATGAGGAGGCCGGCCAACCACGGCGACTCGCCGCGGCACACCTGGTAGTAGAGCGGCAGGAGGAACATCGTCCCGTAGAGGGTGGCGCCGGTCAGGAAGATGCAGATCGTGGCCACCGAGAAGCTGCGTCGCCTGAACAGGTGCATGTCGAGCAGGGGCTCCGGCGCCCTGAACGAGCGCCAGACGAATCCGGCGCACATCAGCACGCCGATGATCAGGCTAAACTCGACGCCCCGGGACGTGAACCCGCCGTTGGTGCCCACGAGTGAGAGCCCGTAGACGACGAGGGCGAGGCCGGGCGCGAGCAACAGGAAGCCGGGCAGGTCGAACCGGTGGTCACGGTCCTGCGGGGTGGTCTCGAGGAAGCGCACGGCCAGGATCAGCGCCACGATGCCGATGGGAACGTTCACGAAGAAGATCCAGCGCCACGACATGTTGGAGACGATCGCTCCACCGATGACCGGCCCGAGGATGGGGCCGAGCAGGGTCGGGATGCCGATGACGGCCATGACCCGGTTCATCTTGTCCGGGCCGGCGGTGCGGGCCATGATCGCTTGGCCGACGGGCATGATCATGCCGCCGCCGAAGCCCTGGAGGACACGGAAGGCGATGAGTGCCGTGGCCGACCAGGCCAGGCCGCACAACATGGAACCGGCGAGGAAGAGGACCAGCGAGGTGATGTAGACGGGCTTGCCGCCGAACCGGTGCATGGCCCAGCCGCTCAGCGGGATCACAACGGCGAGCGCCAGGAGGTACCCGGTCGTCACCCACTGGATGGTGTTGACCGGGACGTGGAAGTCCTTGGCCAGGGTCGGGAGGGCCACGGCCACGATGGTCGTGTCCAGGATGGCCATGATCGTGCCGAGCACGACCACCACCCCTGCCCGGCGTACCTCGGGGCTCAATCGGTTGTCGGAGGCGGTCGGTGTGGCCGCGGCGCTGGCAGACGTCATTGCTTCCTCGGGGGTGTCGGAACGGTGCCCCACGATATCCGGAGGGAGCCTCGACCTGTACGGACCCGTACGGACCTGTACGGACCAACGAAGCCCGGGCCACGGGCGGCTAGAACTCCCTCCATGCCGGTCGCCCTCTTCGACCTCGACAACACCCTGCTCGACCGCGAGGCGGCGTTCGCCGCGTGGGCCCGCCGGTTCTGCGACGACTGGGCGCTGCCCGACGGGGCGCATGCCGTGCTCGTGACGGCGGACGACGACGGGTACCGGCCCCGGGACGAGCTGTTCACCGAGGTGCATGACCGATTCGACCTCGACGTCCCGGTGGACGACCTGCTGGAGGCCTACCACGTCGACTATCCGGCGTGCTTCTCGTTCCCCGACGCCTCCCGCGCAGCGCTACGGAGGCTCCGGTCGGCGGGCTGGAAGGTAGCGGTCGTCACCAACGGCCCGGCCTTCCAGGAGCGCAAGCTGGAGGTCACCGGGCTGGGGGCCGAGGTGGACGCCGTGTGCGTCTCGGCCGCCGTCGGCTCGTGGAAGCCCGACGCGGGCATCTTCGTCGAGGCGGCCCGCCGCTGCGGTGCCGAGCTGGAGGGCTGGATGGTCGGCGACTCGGGGCCCGCTGACATCCGTGGGGGCCAGGGCGTCGGCCTGCGCACCATCTGGTCCACCCGGGGGCGTACGTGGGACCTCGATGACCCGCGACCTGATGCCGAGGCGGCGGACGTGCCGGCGGCGGTCCGCATCATCCTCGGCGAAGTACTACCCGGCTGATCGGCCGACCCCACCCCCGACCTCGGCAGCGCCCCGGCTCCGCTACGACACAGGCGCCTCGATGACGTGTGGCATGCACAGGTCGTCGTACTCGGCGATGACGATGTCGCCGGCGTCGGGACCGCAGGCCGGGCAGGCCGGGTCGCGACGGACCTTGAAGGTGCGGAAGCTCTGCTCGAGGGCGTCGTAGGCCAGGAGGCGGCCCTGCAGCGTGTCGCCGATGCCGAGGAGCACCTTGATGGCCTCGACCGCCTGGAGGGAGCCCACGATCCCGGGAAGGACGCCGAGCACGCCGGCCTCCGAGCAGCTGGGAGCCAGCTCAGCCGGGGGCGGCTCGGGCAGCAGGCAGCGGTAGCAGGGTCCCTCGTAGGGGTTGAAGACGGTGACCTGGCCCTCGAACCGGAAGATGGAGCCGTGGACCACCGGGATCCGCTTCAGCAGCGATGCATCGTTGACCAGGTAGCGCGTCGGGAAGTTGTCGGTCCCGTCCACGATGACGTCGTAGCCGTCGATGATGTCGAGGACGTTGTCGGCGCCCAGGCGCACGTCGTAGGTGACCACGTTCACGTCGGGGTTGATCAGCGTCAGCGTCTTCTTGGCCGAGTCGACCTTCCGCTCGCCGATCCGATCGGTGTTGTGGAGGATCTGGCGCTGGAGGTTGGAGGCATCGACCACGTCCATGTCGATGATGCCCAGCGTGCCGACCCCGGCCGCGGCCAGGTAGAGCGCGGCGGGCGAGCCGAGGCCGCCGGCGCCCAGCAGCAGCACCTTCGAGTCGAGGAGCTTCAGCTGGCCGGTGTCCCCCACCTCGGGCAGGAGCAGGTGGCGCTGGTAGCGGTTGCGCTGCTCGGGCGTGAGCGTACGCGGGGCTGCCCAGTCACGCCCCTCGTCCTTCCACCGGTTGAATCCGCCCATGATCGAGGCCACGTCGGTGTAGCCGAGCTGCTGCATGGTGTCGGCAGCGAACGCCGAGCGCACGCCACCGGCGCACATGACCAGCACGTGCGCCGACTTGTCCGGGATCCGGCCCTCGATCGACGTCTCGAGGTTCCCCCTGGGGAGGTGGACGGAACCGGCCACCGCACCCTGCTCGTACTCGTCGGGCTCGCGCACGTCGAGCAGGACGGAGCCGGTCCGGGCCAGTTCGGCCTCGGCATCCTCGGCGGTGATCTCCCGGATGTTGGCCTTTGCAGCGGCGAGCATCTCTCTGAAGGTGGGCACGGCGTTCTCGCTTCCTGACGGGTGGCGGGATGGTGGTCGGCGGGCCGACGTCGGAGCCATCCCTCCAGCGGCTCTACGACGTTGTAAACGCTACCAGGACGGTCAACATTCCCTCCCGACCCGGGCCGTGCCGTCGGGGGACACGGTCCGGTGCCGGAGTCCCGATGCTCAGGAGGTCACAAGGGCCGATGCCGGCGGGATGGTGCCCGGACCCGTCGACAGGCAACCGGCCAGGTCGGTCGGGTCGGGCGGGGCCGCGAGCTTCGGCGGTGTGAGGAACGCCGGAGCCGACTGCAGGTCGACGCTGTCGAGCAGGTCGTCGGCCGCGCCGTCCCGGTGGGTCAGGGCGGGCAGGTTCCACTTGGTCTCGACGAGTTTGAGGAACGACGCGTGGTCGTGGACCACGCGGGAGACGTACTCCTTGCGGGCGTAGGGCGACACGATGCCGGCCGGGACCCGGAACCCGTAGCGGTCGAACGACCCCGGGGTGTCGCCGGGCGCCAGGTCCGGTGGCACGTCGTCGGGCACCGCGGCGGCCGGCGGGGCGACGTGGTCGTAGTAACCGCCCGACTCGTCGTAGCACCACAGGAGCAGGGTGTGGGGCCACTGCGGCGACGCCATGACGGCGTTGACCACCTTGGCCAGGAACTGGTCGCCGTACTGGACGTCCTGCGGGTCCTCCTCGGAATTCGAGTCGAAGTCGGGGTCGACCATGCTCACCGAGGGGAGCGTCCCGGCTGCGGCGTCGGCATAGAACTGGTCGATCTTGCTCAGGTGGGCGGAGAACCCGGGCAGCGATGCCTGGTAGGACCAGATGAGCGAGGAGGGCAGGCTGCCGTAGTAGTTCTTCCACGAGATGTCGTGGGCGTCGAGCGACTGGAAGATCGTGCCGTTGGGAGGCGGCGCACTCGGGAACACGTCGGTCAGCAGGCCCAGCGACGTCCCGGCCATCAGGAAGCGCCGGTTGGGGTAGGTCTGGGCACCCACCGAGCAGAAGTAGCGGTCGCAGACCGGGAACGTCGCCGCCAAGGAGTTCACGAACGGGAGGACGTCGGGCTCGAGGTAGCCCATCGACACCGGCCCGCTCTGACTGCCCACGAACCCGTCGTTGGCACCGTCGGCGTACGAGGCCCAGAAGGCGTTCCAGGTGTTGTAGGGCTCGCCGTCCGGCTGGCACGGGTTGTGCATGGGGAATGCCCGGACCGAGGTGTTCGGGCCGGGCGGAGCGATCGGCGAGCCCGTCGGCCACGGATTGACCGCGGTGGGCTTCCCCGACGCGTCCAGGGTGAACCCGTCGCCCCGGCCCCGCTGCATGCCGATCACGTTGTCGTAGGAGTGGTTCTCCATCATCACCACGATGATGTTCTCGATCTGGGGCAGCTGGTCGGTCCCGGAGGCGGCCTTGGGATTGGGCAACTGGCCCGGCTGGAGCACCTTCGTCGGGGTCGTCGTGGACGACGTCGTTGCGCCGGTGGTCGACGACGAGGAGTCCGACGAGGACGAGCACGCAGCGAGCCCGACGGCGGCGGCGCCGGCCAGCGCCCCCCCGAGGAGCGTCCGTCGCGAAAAGGCAGGGGGCTGGGTCACGTCCCGCACCGTAGCGACCGGGCCGACGGCCGACAACCGGTCCGGCGGTAGCGTGCCGCCATGGAGTTCGCAGACGCGGTCCGGCGGCGGCACATGACCCGCAATTTCCGCGACACCCCCCTCGACCACGAGGTTCTGGGCGGTTTGGTGGTCGACGCGCTCTCCGCCCCCTCGGCCGGCAACACCCAGGGCCGCGACCTCGTCGTGCTCGAGGGCACCGACCAGACGTCCCGCTACTGGGACACCACGACCGACGCTGGGTGGCGTGCTGCGTCCCGCCGGTTCGAGGGGATGTCCCGGGCCCCGGTGGTGGTGCTCGCCTTTTCCGACCCGGATGCCTACGTCGAGCGCTACGCCGAGCCCGACAAGGTCCGTCCCGACGGTGTCGACGTCGAGTGGGTGGTGCCCTACTGGCACGTCGACGCCGCCTTCGCCGTCATGACGCTGCTGCTCGGTGCAGCCGACCGCGGCATCGGTGCCGCCTTCCTCGGCAACTTCCGCGGTGAGGACGCCCTCAAGGCGGCACTGGGCGTACCCGGGCGGCTTGCGTGGCTCGGCGCCGTGCTGCTGGGTGAGCCCGAGCTTCCCGACCCACCGTCATCCTCGGCCGCCCGGCCCCGGCGCACCGTCGCCGACAGCGTCCACCTCGGCCGCTGGTAGCACCCGGACAGCGGAGCGCCCGTGCCCCGGAGCACCCGCACCCCACCGGGGCCGCGCAGGCGAGAGGTACCACACACGCCGGAACGCGCCGACGTACGATTGCCCATCGGCGGCCGACCGGCTGCCGAGGCGATGACCACGTCCGGACCGGCCGGCACGGCTGGCGGTCCTCCGGCGGGGAGGGGGTCCACGTTGACCGACACTGCGATCGAACCAGGGCCCGGGGCGCCACCTGACGCAGGTCGGGCGGCCGACGGGGCACGGGCAGGCGAGCCCGGGGCCACCCCGCCCCCCGGCGCAGGAGGGCACGGCCCACCGCCCGTCCCGAGCTTCAACATCGTTCCCGTGCGAGCGTTGCCGGTGGTGGCCGTCGTCCTCGTCGGACTGATCGTGGCCATCGCCTCCAACAACCTGTGGGCGCTCACCTTCTTCCACGTGGCGGGCGGCGGACTGTGGACCAGCCTCGACCTCTTCCTGGGTCTGGTACTGGGCCCGATCATGGGCAGTCTCACCATTCCGGCACGGATCGAGTTCACCACCAAGTTCATGCCGAAGATGCTGCTGATCATGCCAACGCTGGTGGCGATGACCCTCGGCGCCGGATTCCAGCTGGCCCGACACGTCGGCAACCTCGAGGCCTCGTACCCGCACCACGGCTGGGTGGTGGCCTCGTACATCGTCGTCGGGTGCATGGCGGTGATCGCCCTCGGCCTCCTCGAGCCGGCCAACCTGGCCGTGCTCTTCGAGCTGAAGAAAGCCCGCCCCAACGGGGCCCGGATCCAGCGGCTGATGAAGGTCTTCATCTACACCGCCGGAATCACCGGTGTGCTCCAGATCCTGACCATCGTGATCATGACCTTCCTGGCCAGCCGATGAGCGCCACCGCCGAGGTGCTGCCCCCCGGGTTCGGCGAACCCGACGCCGAGGACCTCCGCCAGGCCGACCTCCCACCGGTCATGCCCATCGCCGTCTCGACCCTGGTCCTGGTCGTCACCGGGGGCATCGTGGTGGCCGCGCAGTACGGCCGACCGCCCAAGCTGACCATCCCGGTGATCCTGCTGGGCATGGCTGCCGTCCTTCTCCTGGTGAACGCCGTCCTCGTGCTCCGGATCAAGGAATTCGCACGCCCCGTGTTCCATCGGGTGCTCGGCTGGGCCCTCCTGGCCTACGTGGTGATCGCCGGCATCCTCGAGTACGTGTTCATCTACGACCACACGCCGGGTCGCGAACTGGCCCTCTTCAGCGCCATGCTCGTGCTGTTCGCACTCGACGTGCCGCTCATGCTGTCGTACTCGGTGGCCCGCTGGCAGCCGCCGGACGCCGCGTAGCCCACCCCCCCGAGCCACCTTCCTCGAGTCACCCGGCCTCCGGCTTCCGGCACGTGGCCCCGCCATCCGGCACCCGGCCACCGGCTTCCGGCTTCCGGCCACCGGCAAGGTCGTCGGGCAGGTCGGACAACGGTCGTCAGCAAGCTTCCTCCTGCACGCTCCACGGGACCCGTTCGTCCCCCTCCAGGAGCTCCCATGTCCATCCCCACCGTCATCCCTCCGCCTCCCCGCCCACTGCATCCCGTCGCCACTCCGGCCCGGGAGGTGGCGGTCACTCCCGCCGGCCCGAGCCTCCACATCGTCGAGTGGGTCGACCCGGTCGGCGATCCCCACGGGATGCATCCATGCAGCCGGTACGTCGAGCTCTACTGGCTCGGCATCATCGGCCCGAGCACGACGTGGCTGCTCCGCCGTCTCACCTACGGCCTCGAAGTCCACGGCGACGGATTCGATCTCCACCTACCCGAGACGGCCCGGTCCCTCGGGCTCGGCGACAAGATGGGCAAGAACTCGCCCTTCCGACGTGCGCTGGCCCGGCTGATCACGTTCGAGCTCGCCCGGCCCCACGGACCGGGCGGCCTGGCCGTGCGCCAGCACATCCCGCCGCTGCCGCTCCGCCACCTCAGCCGACTCCCCGACTCGCTCCAGCGCAGCCACCGACGGTGGATCGCCGAGCAGGGCCTGTCCGAGCCCGAGCAGATGAGGCGGCGGGCGCTCCGCTTGGCCGCGGGACTGGCCGAGGCCGGCCACGACCGGGCCACCATCGAACGGCGCCTGGGCGAGTGGCGGTTCCACCCGGCGGTTGCTTTCAAGGCGGCGGCCGAAGCCTGCGCCACGACCCGGCCGACGACGCTCGACGACAGCGTCTGAGCGCAGCCCCGCTGCGCGGCCGCACGCCCACACGACACCTCCCACGCGGCACAACCGGGCCGCCGACCGCCGTGGGTCCGACTATCCGGGCTCGGCCTCGTGACCGGCCGGCGTGAGGCCCCAGTAGGTGTCGATCGGCTGGATCTCGCCCTTCACGACCTTGTCGATCATCCGACAGATCGGGAGGTCGAGGCCGTGCCGCTCGGCCAGCTCCAGGGCCACCTTGGCGGTGTTCACTCCCTCGGCCACCATGTGCATCTCGTCGAGGATCTCCTCGAGCTGACGGCCCTTGCCGAGCTGCTCGCCCACCCGGCGATTGCGGCTGTACGGGCTGACGCAGGTGGCGATGAGATCGCCCATCCCGGCCAGCCCGGCGAACGTGGCCGGCCTGGCACCCATCGCCTCGCCCAGGCGGATGAGCTCGGCCAGCCCGCGCGACATGACGGCGGCCCGGGTGTTGTCGCCCACCCCGAGGCCCTCGCCGATGCCCGCGGCGATGGCGATGACGTTCTTCAGTGCCCCGCCGAGCTCGCACCCGACCACGTCGTCGTTGATGTACACCCGGAAGACGCCGCGGGTGAACACCGCCTGGATGGCGCTGGCCACTTCGAGGTCCTCGGTGGCGATGACGGCTGCAGCCGCCTTGCCACTCAGGATCTCGTAGGCGATGTTGGGCCCGGTCAGCGCTGCCACCGGGTGCCCGGGCACCACCTGCTTGATCACCTCGGTCATCCGCAGGTGCGATCCCCGCTCGAGACCCTTCGACAGGCTGACCACCGGGATCCAGGGCCGCATGAACGGTGCGGCATCCTCGAGCACCCGGCGGAACCCCGAGGTCGGCACACCCATGACGAGGAAGTCGGCGCCACAGACCGCGGCCTCCAGGTCCGAGGTCGCCGTCAACGCCGGGTCGAGGCTGAACCCGGGCACATAGGCCGGATTCTCGTGGTCCTCGTTCACGGTGCGGGCGACCTCGGGATTCCTGGCCCACAGCACCGTGTCGTGGTGGTGCGCGACCAGCGACGCCACCGTCGTGCCCCACGACCCTCCCCCGAGGACTGCGATCTTCACGTGGCAGACGGTAGTGCAGCGCAGCCGTCGGTACCGGGTGCCCTCACGGACCGATGTCGGCCGACACGGCCCGCCGGGTCGCTCACTCCTTCGGTCGACTGGCCAGCCACCGAGCGAACTCCTCCGAGGTGGCGAGTGCCACCAGCGTCCGCACCCCGAAGCCACTGCCGCCCTTGGTGTTGTACCAGCGGTTGTCATCGGTACGGGACGGACCGGCGATGTCGAGGTGGGCCCATGGCACGTCGCCGACGAACTCCTGGAGGAGCAGTGCCGCACTGATGGTGCCGGCCTGGCCCGGGCGTCCCATGTTCTTCATGTCGGCCACCTCCGACTCGATGTGGACCGCATAGTCCTCGGGGAGCGGTAGTGGCCAGGACGGCTCGCCCACCGCCGCGCCGGCCGCCTGCACGACGTCGCGCAGCTCGTCGTCGTTGCCGAGCAGGCCGGCGATCTCCTTGCCGAGGGCCACGATGGCGGCCCCGGTGAGCGTCGCCAGGTCGATGACCGCGTCCGGCTCGGACTCGACGGCCAGCGTCAGTCCGTCGGCCAGGATGAGGCGGCCCTCGGCATCGGTGTTCAGGACCTCGATGGTCTTGCCGCTCCGGGTCGTCAGCACGTCACCGGGCTTGGTGGCCGAGCCGCTGGGCATGTTCTCGGTCATGGGGGCCCATGCCGTCACCGGTGTCCGGCCCCCGAGTGCGGCGATGGCGTCGATTGCGGCCAGCACGGCGGCCGCCCCACCCATGTCGGTCTTCATCGTCTCCATGCCGGCCGGCGGCTTCAGCGACAGGCCGCCCGAATCGAAGGTGATCCCCTTCCCCACCAGGGCGAGGTGGGGCACCCGTCCGTCGAACTCGTACGGGTCGGCGGGGCGGTACTCGACACGGACGAGACGGGGTGGCCGGATGGAGCCCGCAGCGACACCGAGGAGGCCTCCCAGGCGCTCGGCGACGATGCGCTCCTCGTCCCACACCTCGACGGTCAGCTCCTCGACGCCGGCGAACCGGTCGGTGACGACGTCGGCGAAGCGCTCCGGGGTGAGCGAGCTGGGCGGCTCGTTGACGAGGTCGCGTGCCAGCCCCACCGACCGGGCCACCTGGGAGCCCCGGGCCGTGCCCCGCTCCACGGCCCCGGCGTCGTCAGGCGACCCGCCGACGAGCACGAGGCCCACCAGGCCGGCCGTCGGGTCGGCACTCCGGAAGTCCTCATAGCGATACGTGGCGAGCGCACCACCCTCGGCCGCCGCTGCGGCGGTGTCCGACCGGTCGGCGCCGGTCACCGACGGGAGCACCAACGCGGCCGTGCCACCCTTGCCTGCCGACCGCACGAAAGCTGCAGTTGCACGCCGGAGCGACTCCAGGCCGCGGTCCCCCGCCAGTCGATCGGCGGCACCGAGTCCCACCAGCACGATCTCAGGGCCGGCATCGAGCGACCGGAGCACCAGCGTCTGGGCGACCTTGCCCGCAAAGCCCTGCCGCTCGCACCAGTCGGCGTCGAGCTCGCCGGGCCAGGACACTCCGTCGAGCGTCACCGGGTCGCCGGCCCCCACCGGTCCCTCTCCCGTGCTCAGGACCGGGATGCCCACGGCGATGACGTCGTCGGGCAGTGCGGGTGCGGACAGTGCTGTCACATTGATCACGTCGGTGCTCCTGGTGCGTCGGCTGTCGGTTGGTGGGACTGGGTGATGGACGTACGAGTCGGCTCGTCGGCGTCGCGCCGGGGTCAGGTGGCGCCCGGATCGGTCGGCTCGGCGGCGGTGGCCCGGCCCCGCCGGGGGGCGCCGCGGGCCAGGAGGTGCTCGTCGCCCTCGACCCAGCGGGCCGTGGCCCACAGGAGGTCGGACAGACGGTTGAGGTAACGACCCACTAGCGAGTCCTCGATCGGCGACGAGACCAGTAGGCGCTCCGCCCGACGGACCACCGTGCGGGCCAGGTCCAGCGCGGCCGACGCCCGGGTGGCCCCCGGAATGACGAACTCGGTCGGCATCGACACCCGGGCGATCAACGAGTCGATGTCGTCCTCGAGTGCAGCGACCATCTCCTCGGTCACCAGCGTGGTGCCGGCCACCAGCTTCGACCGGTGTGAGGGGTCGGTCGTGACCTCGGCCATCAGGACGTAGAGCTCGCGTTCGAGCCGGGTGAGCAGGCCGTCGAGCTCGGAGCCCGGGTCGGTTTCCGACCGTGCCATGCCCATGGCCGCCTGGGCCTCGTCCACCGTGCCGGTCACCTGCATCATCGGCGAGTCCTTTGCCACCCGCCCCCCGTACAGCAGACCGGTGGTGCCGTCGTCGCCGGTCCGGGTGTAGATCTTCAGCACGGTGTCCTCACCGGCCCGATGCTAAACGAACGGGCTCGGAGCACGGTCCGGGGTGGTCGCCCGGGGACCCGCGCACGCCGGGGGTCAGCATCCGTCCGTGCGCCACTATCGTTGGAGGGCTATGGCCGCCCTTCGCACCGAATCGAGCTACCTACAGGCCGCACGCGAGCGCGTCGTCATCTTCGACGGCGCCATGGGGACGAACCTGCAGCTGCAGGAGCTCACGGCTGACGACTTCGGCGGACCGGACCTCGAGGGCTGCAACGAGATCCTGGTCGTGACCCGTCCCGACGCCGTCGACAAGGTCCACCGGTCGTTCTACGAGGTGGGCTGCGACGTGGTCGAGACCGACACCTTCGGAGCATTCGGCCCCGTCCTGGCTGAGTACGGCCTGAGTGACCGGGTGCGCGAGCTGAACCTGGCCGCCGTGGGCATTGCCCGCAGGGCGGCGGACGAGTACTCGACGCCGGACAAGCCCCGATGGGTTGCCGGCAGCATCGGACCCGGCACCAAGTTCCCCACGCTCGGCCAGATCAGGTACGCCGACCTGCGCGACGCCTACGAGGAGCAGTCCGATGCCCTGATCGAGGGTGGCGCCGACCTCATCATCATCGAGACGGTCTTCGACCTCCTCCAGGCCAAGGCCGCCATCAACGCTGCGCGCCGGTCGATGAAGCGGGCCGGTGTCCGGCTGCCGATCCAGTGCCAGGTCACCATCGAGCTGACCGGGACCATGCTGCCCGGGACCGAGGTGGGCGCCGCCCTGGTGGCGCTGCAGGCCATGGACGTCGACGTGATCGGCCTCAACTGCGCCACCGGACCCTCGGAGATGTTCGAGCCGCTGCGGCACCTGACCGGTCACGCCGCCACCCCCGTGTCCTGCCTGCCCAACGCCGGACTCCCGTCGGTGGTCGACGGAAAGATGCACTACGACCTCGAGGCCCACCAGCTGGCCGAGTACCACCGCCAGTTCGTGTCCGAGCTCGGCGTGTCGGTCATCGGGGGCTGCTGCGGCACCACCCCGGAGTACCTCGAGGCCGTGGTCGAGGCCTGCGCCGACCTGACCCCGGCCGTCCGCACCCCTGAGTCCGAAGAGGGCGCCGCCTCGATCTACACCCACGTCCCTTTCACCCAGGACAGCTCGTTCCTGGTGGTGGGCGAGCGGACGAACGCCAACGGCTCCAAGAAGTTCCGTGAAGCCATGCTCGAGGCCGACTGGGACACCTGCGTGGCGATGGCCAAGGAGCAGGTGAAGGAGGGATCGCACGTCATCGACGTCTGCGTCGACTACACCGGCGCCGACGGTGTGGCCGACATGGATGAGGTCGCGTCCCGCTTCGCCACCCAGTCCACCGCACCCCTCATGGTCGACTCGACGGAGGCACCAGTCGTCGAGACCGCCTTGTCGTGGATCGGCGGCCGTGCCGTCATCAACTCGGTGAACCTCGAGGAGGGCGATGCCGAGGGGACCCGGCTCGACTCGTTCCTGACCCTGGCCAAGGAGTTCGGGGCAGCCGTCGTCTGCACGTGCATCGACGAGGAGGGCCAGGCCCGCACGGCCGACTGGAAGGTTCGGGCGGCCACGGCCATCCACGACATCGCCGTGGAGCGGTACGGGCTGCGTCCCCAGGACCTCATGTTCGACCCACTCGCCCTCCCCCTGTCGACGGGGATGGAGGAGAGCCGACGGGACGGGATCGAGACGATCGAGGGCATCCGCCGGATCAAGGCGGAGTTGCCCGGCGTCTACACCGTCCTCGGGCTCTCCAACGTCTCGTTCGGGCTGAACCCGGCGGCCCGTCAGGTCCTCAACTCGGTGTTCCTCCACGAGTGCGTGGAGGCCGGCCTCGACGCGGCCATCGTGCACGCCTCCAAGATCCTGCCGCTGGCCAAGATCGACGAGCGGGCCAGGAACGTCTGCCTCGACCTGATCTACGACCGGCGCACCGAAGGCTACGACCCGCTCTCCGAGCTGCTCACCATCTTCGAGGGCGTGTCGGCCTCGTCGGTGGCGGCGGCCGAGGACCGGTCGGACTGGACGGTCGAGGACCGCCTCGAACACCGGATCATCGACGGCGACCGCAACGGCATCGAGGCGGACCTCGAAGAAGCCATGGCACAGGGCCTGACCCCGCTGGTCATCATCAACGAGTTCCTGCTGGCCGGCATGAAGACCGTGGGCGAGCGGTTCGCATCGGGCGAGATGCAGCTGCCGTTCGTCCTCGGCTCGGCCGAGACGATGAAGACTGCCGTGGCGTACCTCGAGCCCTACATGGAGAAGGCCGACCAGGGCGGCAAGGGCACGATGGTGCTCGCCACCGTCAAGGGCGACGTGCACGACATCGGCAAGAACCTGGTCGACATCATCCTGACCAACAACGGCTACACGGTGCGGAACCTCGGCATCAAGATCGGTATCGGCGAAATGGCCGCCGCAGTCGAGGAGTTCGGCGCCGACGCCATCGGCATGAGCGGACTGCTGGTGAAGTCCACGCTGATCATGCGCGAGAACCTGGATGAACTCAACCGCCGTGGCCTCTCCCACATCCCGGTCATCCTTGGCGGGGCGGCACTGACCCGCACCTACGTGGAGCGCGACCTGCGCCAGGTGTACGACGGGCGGCTCTTCTACGGCAAGGACGCCTTCGAGGGCCTGCGCACGATGGACCGCCTCGTCGAGATGCGCAAGACGGGCGAGGACGACCCAGCATTCGGCACCGAGCTCGGCGGACGCGACCTCGGCCCCCGCAAGAGCGAGCTGCGCAAGCAGGCCGCGGAGGAGGCCCGCGCCCGCGGCGAGCACCTACCGGCGCGGGCGCCTGGCGTGACGGACGACAACCCGCTGTTCACGCCGCCCTTCGTTGGCAGTCGGGTGGCCAAGGGGATGGCGCTCGACGACATCGCCGCCTACCTCAACGAGACCGCGCTCTTCCGCAACCAGTGGGGCTTCCGGCCGGAGAAGGGCGAGGACGACCCTGCCTTCAAGGATCGGGTCCGGTCGAAGCTGCGCCAGGAACTGGCGACGGCCAAGGCCGAGCAGCTGCTGCTCCCCCAGGTGGCTTGGGGCCATTTCGCGGCCAACGCCGACGGGGACGACCTAGTCATCTGGACCGATGAGTCGCGCACGACCGAGCAGATGCGCTTCTCCTTCCCCCGGCAGGTCGAGGACCCCTACCTGTGCATCGCCGACTTCTATCGGACCATCGACTCGGGTGAGTCGGACTTCGCCAGCTTCCAGGTCGTGACCATGGGCTCCCGCGTGTCCGAGGAGGCCGCCCGCCTGTTCGCCGCCGACGAGTACCAGCAGTACCTGTACCTGCACGGCCTCGGCGTCGAGATGGCCGAGGCGCTGGCCGAGTACTGGCACCGACGCATCCGCGAGGAACTCGGCTTCGCCGACGAGGACGGTCCGACGCTGACCGGGCTGTTCCGCCAGAAGTACCGTGGAGGCCGCTACTCGTGGGGCTACCCGGCCTGTCCGAGGCTCGAGGACAACGCAAAGGTCGTCGAGCTCCTCGGGGCCGACATGATCGGTGTCGAGGTCAGTGAGGGGTTCCAGCTCCACCCGGAGCAGTCGACCACCGCGATCATCTGCCACCACCCCCAGGCCAAGTACTTCGTCGCCTGACGTTCCGACTCCCGACGTTCCGGCTCCCGACGTCCTGACGTCCTGACGTCCTGACGTCCTGACGTCCTGACGCTCCGATGCGCCGGGAGTCCGACCAGGACCCAGCGACCGCGACGCGGAACGCAACCAGCGCTCCGGGCATGCCCGACCTCCCAGCGGGTGCAACCGGTGCTGCACCGGGCCACCCTCGTCGGGCCCGCATCCAGGCCCGCATCCAGGCCCGCGAGGAGCGGGCACGATCCCGACGTGATGCGCCGGTGTCAGTAGATTGGTCGTCGTGGAGGGAGTCGCCCTGATGGGAAGCGGGTTGGATGCGTCGCTGACGGGCAGCGGTCGACTCGAGGTCGCCCTCGTCGGCGCCATCGTCGTGCTCGCCGTTTTTCTCCTGTTCTTCCGCTTCCTCCGGAGCTCGAACCAAAAGCGCCGCAGAGGTGCCTCCGCCTACTTCGACAAGAGCGCCGCCAACCGGGGTCGGTCCGACCGCGACACGTCTACGGGCACCTCGGTCTATCCCTCCACCAGACCGGGCGTGCCACAGCCCATGGCCCCGTCGTTCGCCGCACCCCTCAGAGGGATGACCCAGAAGGACGACAGGTCGAAGCAGGGTCGGACCGGCCCGACGCCCGCACCGACGCCCGCACCGGGGCCCGGCACGGCGTCCAATTCCTCGGCGACGGCGGCGGGAGTCCCGCCATTCGTCGGACCTGCGCCCGGAGTGACCACCCCGTCCCGAGCCGCTCCTCCGGTGAAGTCCCCCGTCCTCGATCCCGTTCCACCGCTCCGGTCCGAGGGGATCACCATGCCACCCGACCGACGATCAGCGCCCCAGGGCACCGGGTCGGTCGAGCAAACTCCGGCGTCGCGGCGGACCGCCGTTCCCGCCAACCTGCCGCCGATGACACCGCCTCCGTCGGCCGGTGCCTCGCCGCCAACGCCCACCGGGGCGGGTGCCGAGGCAGATGACGGGCCGAGCCACAACGAGGAGTCCGACCCGCCTTCGGACCCGCCTTCGGACCCGACTACCGGGCCGGATGCCGACCGGGAGCCGGACACCGACGTGACGCCTGACGCCTGACACGGCGGCCGGGTCGCCACCGAGCGACCCGCCTTCGGACCGCAGCGACCTGGTGCCACGGTCGCGCCCGTGCGGCCGGGTCCTCAGAGTGCCAGTGTCGAGCCCCCGTCGACCACGATGGCGGAACCGTTGACGAATCCCGCCTGGGCCGAGCACAGGAACGCGGTGACGGCCCCGAAGTCCGACGGGTCGCCCATCACCCCTGCGCCACCCAGCTGTTTCATGCGGTCGGTGGCGTGCGGGCCGGGGCAGACCATGTTGAGGGTGATCCCGCTCGACTCCGAGGCGAGGTCCTGGGCGGCCGTCTTGATCCACGCCCACAGCCCGGTACGGGCCGTGTTGGAGAGCGCCAGCATCGGTGCCGCCTGCTTGACGGTGTACGACGTGATGCAGCAGATCCGACCCCATCCCGCCGGCCGCATGTGTGGCAACGCCTCGCGCACCAGCCGCACCGAGGTCAGCAGGTTGGCGTTGAGGGCGGCCTCCAATTGCTCGTCGCCGAGGTCCAGGGCCCGTCCTGGCGGCGGGCCACCGGCGTTGGCCACGAGGATGTCCAGCCCACCGAACCGCTCGACGGTGGCCGCCACCAGGCGGGCCGGCTCATCGGGATCGGTCACGTCGCCGGCGCGCACGTCGACGGAAGCGCCGAGTGAGGCCACCTCGTCCCGGGTCGCCGCCAGGGTGGACACGTCCCGGCCCGACAGCATGACGCGCACCCCCTCGGCGGCGAGCGCCAGCGCGGTGGCCCGTCCGAGGCCTTTCGACCCTGCGGTCACGAGCGCCACCTTGCCCTCGATGCCGAGATCCATGACGTCCCTCCTCAGTGGTCAACGACGACGAGGCCATGGTCCACGGTGTTGAGCGGATCGGGCCGACCGTCCGACCCGATCACCACGATGTCCTCCAGGCGCATGCCAAAGCAGCCCTCCAGGTAGATGCCGGGCTCGACCGAGAAGGCGTGGCCGGGCACCAGCGGGGCATCGTTGCCCACCACCAGGTACGGATCCTCGTGCTCCTCGATCCCGATGCCGTGACCGGTCCGGTGCACGAAGAGGTGCCCGAAACCGGCGGCGTCGATGGCATCCCGGGCAACGGCGTCGACCGCGGCGGCCGTCGCACCGGCCACGGCCGCCTCG